>ERZ809224.872-NODE-872-length-24908-cov-14.151652_pt1 | contig 24908 bp, 23 predicted proteins | sample MGYA00520513_ERZ809224 | MGnify/ENA primary metagenome ERZ809224 (study PRJEB31576, sample SAMEA3212658) | Homo sapiens | biome: human-gut; feature: human gut; material: fecal | place: Sweden | collected 2012 ... | reverse complement strand
AATGCTTCTTCTATATTATAAATCGATGTGGGTCCCAAAATATTCCATGGTTGCCGCTTTATCTTTATGAATCTGATTTTTCAGCGCATCGATACCGTCAAATTTCATCTCCGGCCGTTCAAAACGGAAGAGCTGTACCTCAATCTCTTTGCCGTAAAGGCTGCCCGAAAAATCATAAACATAGGTCTCCATCCGTTTGCTGTTATTATCTGCAATGGTCGGATTAAAACCAATATTGGTGACTGAATGATAGACATAATCCCCAACGATGGTCCGCGAGGAATATACGCCGTTTGGCGGCATGATCTTATGCAGCGGCGGCACCACATTGGCCGTCGGCATACCGAGTTTCCTGCCAAGCTGGCGGCCGCGAATAACCTCTCCGCCCACAGCAAAAGGCGCTCCAAGCATCTTTGCGGCAAATTCCATATCGCCCCGGCGAATGGCTTCTCGAATCAAAGTGCTGCTCACATCCCGCATTTCTTTCCGCCCGGTAAACTGTCCATCCTCATAAATCGGCGCTTCAATCTGAAGTTTTTCGCAGACATCGGCCTTAAATCCCATGGTTTTGCCAAGTTCCCTCAGCATTTCCACATTTCCCCGGCGCTCATGCCCAAAATGGAAATCGCTGCCGGAAACGATAACCTTCGCGCCCAGCCCGTCCACAAGAACATTTTTTACAAAATCCTCCGGCTCCGTACCGGATGTCTCTTTCGTAAATGGAAATTCAATCAGCACGTCAATGCCCATTTTTTCCGCCCATTTAATCCGTTCCTCACGGGTAAAAATCAAATCCAGCGGCTTATTGGACAGCAGAGAAGCCGGATGAAAGTCAAATGTAAACATCACCGCCTGCAGGCCCTCCGCCTTATGCTGTTTGATTTTCTCAATTAAAATCTGGTGTCCCCGATGAAGGCCATCAAACTTTCCCAGCGCTACCGCCGTGTCCTTCAAATGTATATCTCTTGTTCCTGTAATATATATCATGATGAATCTCCTACCGATTACACAAACATTTTTTCATTCTTAAATATTCTGCGCCGGCCATCATACGCATAAACCGCACAGAATTTCCCCTGACTGTCATAAACCCGAAACTTTTCGCCGGATTCCGGCTCTCTCTTTTCCTCAAGAATCAGGTCCTTTCTATAAAACATATTGCCATTATAGAGAAGCCGGTCCGCAGAGGCATCGACGCGTCCCGCAGGCCACATGGCAAACATACTGTCAATGGAGCGAATCACCGAATCTATCTGCTGATTTTGGACGTAATTCTCCACCTCAGCCAGCGTCAGCGCATCCTCGATTTTAAAAACGCCAACCTGAATCCGCGTGAGTTTTTCCATCGCCGCGCCGCAGCCCAGTTTCTCACCGATATCATGGCACAGTGTCCGGATATAGGTTCCTTTGGAGCAATGCACACGCATATGTACGTGAATCCCATCCGCCTCAAATTCCAGCAATTCCAAATCTAAAATCTTCACCTGGCGGGGTTTTCTCTCGATAACCTGTCCTTCTCTGGCCAGTTCATATAATTTTTTCCCCTGAACCTTCAGGGCCGAATACATCGGCGGAATCTGACTGTAATCGCCGCGGAACTGTTCCAATACCGCTTCCAGCGCCTCTTTGGACACCTCCACCGGCGACTCTTTCAGCACCCTGCCCGTCATATCCTGAGTATCCGTCGCCACGCCAAGCCGCATGACTGTTTCATAGACTTTATCCTTATCCGTCAGCAAATCGCAGACCTTTGTCCCTTTGCCGAGACAAACCGGGAGAACGCCGACCGCTTCCGGGTCCAGCGTCCCAGTGTGCCCGATTTTCTTTTGTTTTAATATTCCCCGAAGCTTTGCCACCACATCGTGGGATGTGAAGCCCGCCTCTTTATAGATATTAATAATTCCGTTATACATCTGCTTAAAGCTGCCCTTCTATCGCTTCTAAAAATACTTTCAGAGGCTCTTTATAACTGCCCTGTACCGTGCAGCCTGCCGCCCGCACATGGCCGCCGCCGCCAAGAAGAGACGCCACCCGATTCACATCCACATAGCGTTTCGAGCGGAAACTGAACTTGCACGTTCCCTCTTCCGTTTCAGAAATAAGAATAGCCACCTCGGCGCCCTTTGTCAAACGAAGCTGGTCCACAATTCCTTCCAAATCATTATGGTCAGCTCCAAACTGCTCAAACATTTCTCTGTCCACCACCGTATAAATACAGCGGCCGTCAAAAACCCGGACACTGTTCAGCAGCGCCTGCCCCATCAGACGGTTCTGAATATAGGTGCGCTCATAAAAAACCTCGTCAATCCACCGGCTGCTGTCCACGCCGATTGCCATCAAATGTCCCCCAATCTGCATGGTATGCTCACTGGTGCTGGAATACTTAAACACGCCCGAATCGCAGATAATGCCCATATAGAGGGCCTCTGCGGCATCCAGATGGATCTTATTCTCCTCCAGCAGGTCATACACAACTTCGCTGGCGGAACTTGCCTCCGGCAACACATGATTTATCTCTGCAAATTTCGTATTGCTCACATGATGGTCGATATTGACCGTTGACTTCGCCGAATCAAAATAAAGTTCAGCCCCCTTTGTCATGCGGTCTTTCTGGCTGACATCCAGGCAGACAAAAAGGTCGTATACCTTCGGCTCTGCCCCCGGCTGACGAATATCTTCCGTGTGTTTCACTATCTTATAGTTATCCGCAATCGGCTCCAGATAAACATCCACGGAAATATCCGGATAATTTTCTTTAATATAATTATAAAGTCCCATGCAGGAACCGACACAATCACCATCGGGATGGGTATGACCCGCGATGGCAATGGTACGGCTCTTCATGATTTGATTTTCAAGAAAGCTCTTCATCCTCATCTTCCTCTTTTAAATCCTTATTGACTTCCGAAATCATTTTCGACATATTGACGCCGTACTCAATGGACTGGTCCATAATAAAGGTGATGGCCGGCGTATTTCTCAGGTTCACTGAATGGGCCAGTTCCTTACGGATAAAGCCCATCGCACTGTTCAAGCCCTCCAGTGTGGACTTCTGAACAGCTTCATCGCCGAGAACGCTGATATAAGCCTTGCAGCTCTTTAAATCCGGAGCAACCTCCACCGCCACCACGGAGGTCAGCGATGAAATCCGGGGGTCTTTAATCTCTCTTGAGATAATACGGCCCAGTTCCCGCTGAACCTCCCCGTTGATACGGGTATTTTTAATACTGTTTTTTCTCATAAAATTCCTTTCTATCTTGGAACTTCTTCCATAACAAAGACTTCTAACTGGTCGCCCTCTTTAATATCATTATATTTTTCAAGAGACATACCACATTCATAGCCGGCAGCCACTTCCTTAACGTCATCTTTGAATCGTTTCAGAGATGCCAGCTCGCCTTCGTGAATAACTACGTTGTCCCGAAGCAGACGTACTTTGGAATTACGCTCAATCTTTCCGTCAAGCACATATCCGCCGATAATTGTACCAACGCCGGATACCTTGTATGTCTGGCGCACCTCGGCATGGCCGATAATCTTCTCGCGGAATTCAGGGTCGAGCATACCCTTCATCGCTGCCTCGATATCTTCAATCGCATTGTAAATGACACGATACAAGCGCATATCAACCTTTTCTGTATCGGCCACTGTCTTCGCCATATTATCCGGCCGCACATTGAATCCAATGATAATCGCATTGGATGTGGAAGCCAGCGTAACGTCTGACTCATTAATCGCGCCTACGCCGCCATGGATAATCTTAATGGCTACTTCATCATTGGAAAGCTTCAGCAAACTCTGCTTAACAGCTTCCACTGAGCCCTGAACATCGGCTTTGACAATCAGGTTCAATTCCTTAATCTGTCCGGCCTGAATCTGGTCAAATAAGCCATCCAGGGATAACTTGGATTTTGTATCCGCCAGCAGTTTTTCCTTCTTCTGAGCAATGAATGTCTCGGAAATGGAACGGGCTTCTTTTTCTGTATTGGTGGAAATAAATACTTCTCCGGCTTCCGGCACATCATTTAATCCGAGAATCTCCACCGGAATTGAAGGACCGGCCTCTTTCACACGGCGTCCCTTATCATCCACCATGGCACGAACCTTACCGAAGGCCGAACCGATTGCCAGACAATCGCCGACATGAAGAGTTCCCTTCTGAACAAGCACTGTTGCCACAGGGCCTTTGCCCTTATCAAGCTGGGCCTCGATAACAAGTCCTCTGGCTCTCCGGTTTGGATTTGCCTTTAATTCACACATTTCAGCCTGGAGAAGAATGGAATCCAGCAAGTCATCCAAACCTTCGCCGGTATGGGCCGATACCGGTACAAACAAAGTTGTTCCGCCCCAGTCCTCAGGAATCAGTTCATATTCGGTCAATTCCTGTTTAACGCGCTCCACATTGGCGCTTGGCTTATCAATCTTGTTGATGGCAACAATAACCTCAATGCCTGCAGCCTTTGCATGGCTGATAGCTTCAATTGTCTGCGGCATAACACCGTCGTCAGCAGCAACGACCAGAATGGCGATATCTGTGGACTGGGCGCCGCGCAGACGCATGGCTGTGAAGGCTTCATGTCCCGGAGTATCCAGGAAAGTAATCTTCTCACCTTTTACATCAACAACATATGCGCCGATATGCTGAGTGATACCGCCGGCTTCACCCGTCGTTACATGGGTATTTCGGATGGCATCCAAAATGGATGTTTTACCGTGGTCAACATGGCCCATAACACAGACAACCGGTGGTCTTGGCTGCAAATCTTCTTCCTTCTCTTCCTCTTCCTTGAGAATCTCTTCAATTGGGTCGATAACTACTTCATGCTCGCAAAGCACATCGTATTCCAATGCAATTTCTTCGGCCTCATCATAAGTGATTTCCGTATTCAACGTTACCATCTTGCCGCCGAGGAATAATTTCTTAACGATTTCCGCTGCGGAAATCTTCATTTTATCCCCCAGTTCCTTAATGGTAACCACTTCCGGAAGAATAATGTTTGTAACCTTTTCTACAACCGGCTTCGGCTTCTGTGTCGGCGGCTGAAGATTGGATTTTTTTGACAATGGCTTGCCGCCGAATCCTTTCTTGCTGTTTCTTCCGTCAGTTACACTCTTCACCGGTTTCTCTTTGTCTTTATAGTTTCTCCGATTTTCACGGCTTGTATCCTTGGAAACGACAACTTCTTTGCTGATGGCGTTGTCAAGATTGAACTTGCCTTCGCCGCGGCCGCCGCGGTTATTATTATAGCCGCCCTGACGGTTCTGACCGCCATTATTGTTAAATGGACGGCGTTCGCCGCTGCCTCCCTGGCGGTTCTGACCGTTATTAAATGGACGGCGCTCGCCATTGCCTCCCTGGCGGTTCTGGCCTCCGTTATTAAACGGACGGCGTTCGCCATTGCCTCCCTGGCGGTTCTGGCCTCCGTTATTAAATGGACGGCGTTCGCCGCTGCCTCCCTGACGGCTCTGGCCGTTATTAAATGGGCGGCGCTCGCCATTGCCTCCCTGGCGGTTCTGACCTCCGTTATTAAATGGACGGCGTTCGCCATTACCTCCCTGGCGGCTCTGGCCGTTATTAAATGGACGGCGTTCGCCGCTGCCTCCCTGACGGTTCTGGCCGCCATTATTCGGCCGATGCTCATTCTGAGCCGGAGCAGTCCTTACCGGCGCTTTTTCCGGCGCGGCTGTCTTCGGCGCAGCCGCCTTTGGCGCTTCCGGCTTTTTCACCGGCGGCGCTGTGAAATATTTTCTGATTTTATCCGCATTTTCCTCACCAATCGTACTCATATGGCTCTCAACAAGCACTCCGTGGCCCTTCAATGCGTAAATGATGTCTTTGCTGCTTTTATTTAATTCTTTCGCTAATTCATGTACTCTTATTTTTGACATATACCTACCTCCGTCTATATCCGTTCTGAATCAATCTGTTTCTTTATGGCGTTACAAAAACCAGTATCTTCCAAAGCTAAAGAGGCCCGAAGCTCTCTCCCTATGGAAGCTCCCAATGTCTCTTTCGTACCATAAATATACATAGGCACTTTATAAAAGGTACACATATTTGTAAACTTTTTCTTTGTATTATCTGAAGCATCCGACGCCACAATAACAAGCGTCCCTTTTCCGCTTTTTACCGATTTCTCTGTGGAAAATTCGCCGCTCTGAATCTTCCCCGCTTTCGCAGCCAGGCCAAGATAAGACAACACTTTATCCCTCATCAATATGGCTCATCTCCTCTTCTAACTGCTGATATACCGATTCCGGTATGGCTGTCTTTAAGGAACGTTCCAAGCCCCGGTTTTTCATAGCCATTTTCAGGCAGTTCATATTCGGACAAATATATGCTCCCCGGCCGTTTTTCCTTCCGGTGGCATCGATACAGATTTCATTTTCCGCTGTCCGGATGACTCGAATCATTTCCTTTTTATTTTTCATTTCCCGGCAGCCCGTACACTGCCGCATAGGCACTTTTTTTGTAACCATTATTCCTCCGAATCCCGGATTTCCATATCCTCGGAAGCCGCCTCTTCACCGGCCTCTGTCATGATATCATATTCCTCACAGCCTTCATCAGCATAACCGTCCTCAGCATATTCATCCCCGGCATATTCATCTTCGGCATAGCCATCTTCATCGTATTCATCCTCGGCATATCCGCCGGCCTCAGCCTCCTCATAAGCCTGGGATTCGCTCTTAATATCAATCTTATATCCTGTCAGCCGGGCGGCCAGTCTGGCGTTCTGGCCTTCTTTGCCGATTGCCAGAGACAACTGATAATCCGGGACAATAACGGAAGCTGTTTTTTCTTCTTCATCCGCATATACGGAAACAACCTTTGCCGGACTTAAAGCATTTTCAATAAATACAGCCGGGTCTTCATTCCAGTTCACAATATCAATTTTCTCTCCGCGGAGCTCGTCAACAACCGCGCCGACTCTGGAGCCGTTCACGCCGACACAGGCGCCTACCGGGTCCACATCCGGGTGATTGGAGCGTACGGCAATCTTTGTTCTCGAACCGGCCTCACGGGAAATGCTGCAGATTTCCACTGTGCCGTCCCTTACCTCCGCAACTTCATATTCAAATAAACGTTTTACCAGTTCCGGATGAGTTCTGGAGACCGTAATCTTCGGCCCTTTGGTTGTATCCTTCACCTCGACAACATAGAGTTTAATCCGCTCCGTTGGCTGGAAGTATTCGCCCTTCACCTGCTCGGCTTCCGTCAGCACCGTATCTACCTTTCCGAGATTAATGCTGATATTGCGGCCCGAATAGCGCTGCACGATACCTGTCACGATATCACGCTCTTTATCATAATACTGATGATACAGGGATTTCCGTTCTTCCTCACGAATCTTCTGGACAACAACCTGTTTTGCCTTCTGGGCAGCGATACGTCCAAAGTTTCTCGGTGTTACCTCTATATGAACGATGTCGCCCAACTCGCAGCGGATATCTCTCAGCCGGGCATTTGCCAGGCTGATCTGAAGCACATCGTCCTCAACCTCTTCCACAACTTCTTTCTCCGCATAAACAACTACATCTCCAGTTTCTCTGTCGATATTTACCCGGATATTGTCCGCTTTGCCATACTCATTTTTGCAGGCAGCAACCAGTGAATTTTCCATGGCTTCCAGCAAAATATCCTTGCTGATGCCCTTTTCCTTTTCAATCTGATTCAAAGCTTCGATTAATTCGTGTCCGTTATTCATTTTTTAAATTCCTCCTGTTCTTAGTAGAAAAACGCCAACCGGATTAAAGCCACATCCGAACGGTTAAAAACCATCGTTGATTCATCATCCAACTCGATGGTAACCGTTTCTTTATCATAATCCGTTAATACGCCGACAAATTCTTTTTCTTTATTCAATGCTTTATACAGCTTAATTTCCACATCTTTTCCGATACTTCTCGCAAAATCCTTTTCTTTCTTCAAAGGCCGGTCCAGTCCCGGAGAGCTGACTTCAAAAATATAATTTTCTGAAATGTAATCTTCCCTGTCCAGAATTTCTTCAAAAGCACGGCTAATCAGTTCACAGTCATCTACGGTGATACCGCCTTCTTTATCGATAAATACACGCAAATACCAGTTTGCTCCTTCTTTAACCCATTCCACATCAACCAGCTCAAAATGATTTTCATCAATCAGCGGCTGAATCAATGCTTCCGTTTTGCTTTCATAATCTTTCTTTGCCAATTCGCTACCTCTCCTTGCCGCTCCCCAATGGAGCATATGGTGGAAAAAAATTCCCCTAAACACGTACAAAGAGTGGACTCACGTCCACTCTTCTAGTTTCATCATAATCTGTTATCCTAATTAGTGTACCACCATTCCAACTAAAATGCAAGTCTTTTTCAAGAAACTAATACACCATCGGAATCCTTGTCGATTCCAAACTTGCTGTCACCCGGGTAACCGGGCCGTTGACCTCGCCGTCGCCATGAATCAATTTCGGCTTCGAGGACAAAATCTCTATTTTTCTGCACCGATACATATAGACGCCCGGCGCGCCCACATGTTTCCCCTTCAGGGCCTTCGGCAGCAGTAAAAATCTTTTAAAAATCGGTATGCCCGCCGCCACGCAGACATGAAGAAATTCATCATCCACTCTGGCCTCCGGCGCAAATAAAAAACCGCCGCCCTCATAATTTCCTTTCAGTCCGCACAAAAAGAGGACTTTCTGGAATTTATGAATCTCTTTGCCGTCCAGGCGGATTTTTAATTTATCGCAGGAGCTGGTCACCAAAAGTTTTATTGCCACTCCCGTATAGGTGAATTTTCCAAGGCTGAGACGGTTAAAGGCCGACTTAAAACGCAGCCGGTTTGCGCCGTCGCAGACCGCCGCATCAAAGCCAATCCCCATGCTTCCGCCGAAATGGCGAACCTTCCCGTCATATTCCAGCCGTCCCGGATGAAAATAAATCCGGTGTTTTTCTGAAAGTATTCCATCCAAAGCCCTGCGCCAGTTTGATGAAATCCCAAGGCTTCGTGCAAAGTCATTGCCTGAGCCAATCGGAATAAAGGCAAAGGTCACCTCCGGATGGTCCCATATACCGTCCATCACTTCGGAGATAGTGCCGTCGCCGCCCATGGCGACAATGACTGCTTCCCCGACTTTTTCTCCGGCCGCCCGCTCCGCTGTTTCTCTGGCCAGCTTCGCCGCCTGCCCTTTTTTCTCTGTAAATAAAGCCTCATAGACCAGCCCTTTTTCATTCATCACCCGGCAAACCTTCCGCCAGATGCTTTTTCCTTTGCCGGACCTGGCATTTGGATTGACAATAAAATAATACATATCCATTCTCCCTTATCCGATTTTCAAATCAAAAATAGAAAGCTGATTGCTTTCCGGCAAATCGCCGAGCAACCCCAGTTCTCCCATCACATCCAGCGTACTCCGGCTGACCTTGGCCCGTTGGGCAATATCATCCTTAGATATGAAAGGCCCATCCTTGGCAGCCAGGGCCAGTGCCTCCGCCGCAATGCCGCCCATGCCGTCAATGGATGAAAAGGGCGGCAGCAGCTTATCTCCTTTAATGGTAAATTTCACCGCTTCGGATTCATATAAGTTCACCGGAAGGAAACTAAATCCCCGGGCGTAAAACTCCTGAACAATCTTCATGTCGCGAACCGTATCCTTTTCCTTGGCTGTCAGATTCGGATTGGCTTTATAAAGCTTCAGATTCTTATCCAGTTCTTCCTTGCCCCGGCACATCAGCTCATAATCAAAGGCCGTGGCGCGAATTGTAAAGAAGGCCGCATAATAGGCCAGCGGATAGTGAATCTTAAACCAGGCAATGCGGAATCCCATCATAACATAGGCCACCGCATGTGCCTTCGGGAACATATATTTTATCTTCTTGCAGGACCAGATATACCAATCCGGCACATCATGCTCCTTCATCACCGCCTCAAACTCCGGCGTAAGCCCCTTGCCCTTTCGCACACTCTCCATAATTTTAAAGGACAGCTCCGATTCAACACCCTTATTAATCAGATAAATCATAATATCATCACGGGTACAGATAGCTGTGGAAATTTCCGCCTTGCCCTCTTTAATCAGTGTCTGGGCATTATTCAGCCACACATCCGTCCCATGGGACAGGCCGGAAATACGCACCAAATCAGAAAAGGCCTTCGGCTTTGTGTCCCGGAGCATCTGCATAACGAACTCGGTACCGAACTCAGGAATCCCCAGGGAACCCAAATCCGTCCCTCCGATATCCTCCGGTTTAATATGTAACGCATCCAGCCCATGGAAGAGAGACAATACTTCCTGGTCATCCAGCCGGATGGTTGTCGGATCCACCCCGGTAATATCCTGCAGCATACGAATCATCGTTGGATCATCATGGCCGAGAATATCCAGCTTCAGCAGGTTGTGATCAATGGAGTGGTAATCAAAATGGGTCGTAATAATACGGGTTGTCTGATCATTTGCCGGATGCTGCACCGGGGTAAAGGAGTAGATTTCCTCACCCAGGGGCACAACGATAATCCCGCCCGGATGCTGCCCCGTTGTCCGCCGCACACCAACACAGCCGGAGGCCAGCCGGGTCAACTCACAGCTCCGCTTTTCAATCTGATGGTCCTCAAAATAACCTCTGGCATAACCATAGGCTGTCTTTTCCGCCAGCGTACCAATGGTTCCCGCCCGGAAGGTCTGGCCCTTTCCGAAGATAACTTCCGTATAATCATGAGCCTTACTCTGATACTCGCCGGAGAAATTCAAATCAATATCCGGCTCCTTATTCCCCTTAAATCCAAGGAAGGTTTCGAAAGGAATGTCATGCCCCTCTTTGGAAAGGGGCGTGCCGCAGACCGGGCATATTTTATCTTCCATATCGCAGCCGGAACGGCCTGAAAAACTTTTTACATAATCCGAATCAAAATCCACATACTTGCAGTTCGGGCAGAGATAATGGGCCGGCAGGGAATTTACCTCCGTAATTCCGGCCGTAAACGCCGCAAAAGACGAGCCAACCGAACCCCTCGAGCCAACCAGATAGCCGTCGGCCACCGACTTCCACACCAGCTTCTGGGCGATAATATACATTACCGCAAACCCGTTGCCGATGATGGAATTCAGCTCCCTCTCCAGCCGCTCCACAACGATTTCCGGCAGTTTTTCTCCATAGAGAGCATGGGCCTTATCGTAACAAATGGTTCGCAGCGTCTTATCCGAATCCTCAATGACCGGAGGACATTTGTCGGGGCGCACCGGGGAAATGCGTTCAATCTGATCCGCTATGTAATTGGTGTTGGTTATAACAACCTCCTCCGCCTTCTCCGCGCCGAGATACATGAATTCCTCCATCATCTCCTCCGTTGTCCGGAAGAAAATCGGCGGCTGCCTGTCCGCATCATCAAATCCCTTTCCCGCCATAATGATCCGGCGGTAAACTTCATCTTCCGGGTTGATAAAATGCACATCGCAGGTGGCGCAGACCGGCTTATGGAACTGTTCGCCGAGACGGACTATCTTTCGGTTCATCTCCATCAAATCCTCTTTGGATTGAATCTGAGGAATCTTCTCACTGTCTATCATAAAGAGGTTATTGCCAATGGGCTGAATTTCCAGATAATCATAAAAATTGACAATCCGGGCAATTTCATCCGCCGGACGGTCATTCAGCACCGCCTGATACAGTTCACCCGCCTCGCAGGCAGAACCGATGATCAGCCCTTCCCGGTATTTCGCCAGAACACTCTTCGGAATTCTCGGCCGCCTCGCATAATAATCCAGATGGGACCAGGACACCAGCCGGTACAAATTAATCCGCCCGATATCATTCTGAGCCAATATAATAATATGATAGGTTTTTAATTTCTTTATGGCGTTGACCGACATCTGGCTCATTCCATTTAAGGTATCCAAATCCGTCACGCCCATGCCCTTCAGCCGGGCAACAAATTTCACAAAAATATCCGCCGTGGACTCCGCATCCTCCACAGCCCGGTGGTGATTTTCCAGCGTTCCGCCGACAGCCTCCACCACCGTATCCAATTTATAATTTTTCAAATCCGGCAGCATACTCCGGGCCATCGCCAGCGTATCCACCACGGTAAACTCCCGGTGTATATTCATTCTCCGGCAGTTTTCCTTAATAAAACTCATATCGAATTCCGCATTATGGGCCACCATAATGCAGTCCTCGGAGAAAGCCAGAAATTCCGGCAATATATCTTCAATGACAGCGGCCTCCACCACCATGCCGTCATGAATACCCGTTAATTTTTCAATTTCAAAAGGAATCGGCCGCTCCGGGTTGACAAAGGTGCTGTAACGGTCAACAATCTCTCCGTTTTCCACCTTCACCGCGCCGATTTCGATAATACGGTCATTCACCGCTGAAAATCCCGTTGTCTCGATATCAAAGACAACAAATTTACTGTCCAGACTCTGATTTTTTGAATCAAAGACAATCGGCTTCAAATCGTCCACCAGATAACCTTCCACACCGTAAATCGGCTTGAAATCCGTCCCTTCCACACAGTGATTAGCATCCGTAAACGCCTGAACCACGCCGTGATCCGTTATCGCCATCGCCTTGTGCCCCCAGGACATGGCTGTTTTAAGCATGGTTTTACAGTCCGCCACACTGTCCATGTCACTCATTGTTGTGTGGGCGTGAAGTTCCACCCGCTTCACCGGGCTCAAATCCATCCGCTTCTCGGTAAAATCCGGTATGGTCTTAATGCCCGTCACCGAATTCAAAGCGATACCATGGTCATATTTATCCATCACCGCCATGGCCTTCATACGAACAAAGGTACCCTCTTTCAGATTTGCAAGAACCTGGGGAAGGAATTCATTTTTGGTGAAAATCTTCGCCGAAATACTGTCCGTAAAATCCGTCACAGCAAAAATGATAATCGTTTTCTCATTTCGGATTTCTCTCGTCTCAAGCTGAATGACCTTGCCCCGGACAATCACCTCACCGATTTCATCATTGATTTCAGAAATCGGCATCTCATCTCCCTCAAAAGGCCGTCCATAAAATATATCCGGGTCGACAATCTTTTTCTTAACATAAGTATTCTCTTTTTTAAAGTCTTTAGCCGGTTTCTGCTGTTCGGCCAGCTTTTCTTCCTTCTGCTTCACGGCCGCCTCGGCTTCCGCATAGTTTTTAACAATCGTATCCACTTCCCGCTGGAAGGTCTCCTCCGCGTATTCAGCCTGACGGCTCTTTCTCTCCCGGACATATTCCACCGAGATATCCACATAATAACCAAATCTGTCCTGGAAAATCTTTAATAACTTGTCCCGAATACTCTCGATTTTGGAGGCCGTAATAAAATTATCTTCTACGGTGAGAACCATCCTCTGGGCATCGATAAACTCTTTTTTGGCCTTATGGAAAATGTTGGCTTCCAAATCGCTGGAATCCTTCAGTTCCGCCTCAAGACTGTCAAAATAAATAGACATCAACCGCTCCGGCGTATACTGCTCCGACAGCTCATATCTGTCAATAATGTCCACATGGACATTGGTATTTTCAAAAAGCTGCTTCCGAATCTGTTCTTCCAGCTTCCGCACGTCGCCATAAGATATCAGTCTCGGACTGCACAGATAAACCCGAATCCGATTTTTCGCCTGGCTGGCCGCCACCTTTTCAACAACAGCCTCTTCCAGTACATCCGCCATCCCTTTATTCAGTTTTAAAACAGGAAATACTTCAAAAAAAGAAGCCGCCATGCCCTATTCACTCCAGTTATCCAACGTTTCTTTAAGCGCCGCCAGCAATTCGCCCTCCGGCGCCTTTTTAATAATTTCACCTTTTCTTATGAGAAGGCCTTCGCCTTTTCCTCCGGCAATTCCCAAATCTGCTTCTTTCGCTTCGCCCGGGCCGTTGACAACGCAGCCCATAACCGCCACTTTCAGGTTCAGATCATAGCCCTGAACCATGTTTTCCACCTGATTTGCCAGTCCGATCAAATCTATCTGAGTTCTCCCGCAGGTTGGGCAGGAAACCACTTCAATGCCGCCTTTGCGCAGCCCGAGAGTTCTTAAAATCAGCTTCGCCGACTTGATTTCCTCCACCGGATCTCCGGTCAGAGAAACACGAATCGTATTGCCGATGCCCTCATTCAGCATAATGCCAAGGCCCACAGCCGATTTGATATTGCCGGAAATCAGCGTTCCCGACTCGGTAATTCCCACATGCAGCGGATAGGCCGTCCTCTCGGCAATCAATTCATGGGCTTTTACGCACATCATGACATCCGAAGATTTAATGCTGATAACGATTTGGTCGTAATCATAATCTTCGATCATCCCCACTTTATCCAAAGCGCTCTCCACAATGCCTTCCGCCGTTACCCGGCCGCCGTACTTTTCAATCAGAGGTTTCTCGAGGGAACCGCTGTTGACGCCGACACGAATCGGCACATGACAGGCCTTTGCTTTGTCCACAACTGCTTTCACCCGGTCGGCTGAACCGATATTTCCCGGATTGATACGAATTTTATCCACGCCGTTTTCCATCGCCGCAATGGCCAGCCGGTAATCAAAATGAATATCCCCAACCAAAGGGATATGAATCTGCTTTTTTATAGCTTTTATAGCCTCAGCCGCCTCCATCGTCGGCACGGCCACCCGGATAATATCACATCCGGCTTCTTCCAATGCCAGAATCTGGGCCACCGTACTTTTCACATCTTCTGTTTTTGTATTACACATGGACTGAATGGCGATGGGATTCTTTCCGCCAATACAGCATCCGCCAATTGAAATAACCTTTGTATTTTCTCGAATCATTAAATATGCCTCCCTGCACTGCCGTGGCTACAGCAGTAATTTGTGTATATCATTATAAAGAATAAATACCATAAGAGCCATTAAAAAGGCAAAACCGATAGTGTGTACCCAGCCTTCTTTTTCCGGCGGCAAAGGCTTGCCCCGCACTGCTTCCACAATCAAAAACAGGATGCGTCCGCCATCCAGCGCCGGAATAGGAAGTAAATTCACAACGCCCAGATTGGCGCTCAGCAAAATACTTATATTCATCATATTTAAAAGGACGTCCAGCCAGCCATAGCTTCGCGCCTCCTGATAGGTATCATCAATCATATCCACAATGCCCACCGGGCCGGATAATTCATTGGCCGACACCTGGCCTGTGACAAGCTTTCCAAGGCTCCGCGCTGTCGTCGTTATCCAATAGCGCACTTCAAAAACACTGTATTTTAATGTATCCAGCACGCCCGTCTTTTCATAACGTCCGCCATAAATCATCACCTTATAAGTGCCGTCCGAGCTTAATTCCGGCTTCACTGTTGTCTGATAAGTATTCCCGTTCCGCTCCAGCACCATTTCCATCGGCGCTCCGCTCCCATTCATGAGAACCTCTGTCCGGAATTCCTTGTACAGATGCACCTTCCGGCCATTGATTTCTTTGATGATATCGCCGTCGCGGATTCCCGCTTCCCAGGCCGGGCCGCCCTGCTCAACTTTATAAACTGAAGGCGTGTCATAGCCGACCATGCCGACAAGAATCAAGGCAAAAATAAATGCCAGAATAAAGTTAAATACCGGGCCGGCCACAACAACTGAAAACCGCTGCCAGACACTTTTTGAATTGAAGGAATTCTCCCCCGTCTCATCCGTATCCTCGCCGACCATGGCGCAGGAACCTCCCAAGGGCAAAGCCTTGACCGCATACACCGTCTCGCCCCGCTTAAAGCTGAATAAAATCGGCCCCATCCCCAGGGCAAATTCGGTAACGCCGATACCGTTTTTCTTAGCCAGAAGAAAATGACCAAATTCATGAAATAAAATAATAATGCTGAATACAATCAGAGCTACAATAATTCCCAAGCTACCACCTGCTTTCGATAAATTCATAAGCTGCCTTCTCCGTATCCAGAATCTCTTCCAGCGACGGAGATTTTATTGCAGTGTGTTTTTCCATAGCCTCCCCTATAATTTCCGGTATATCTAAAAATTTAATCTTTCTGTCTAAAAATTTTGCCACAGCCCGTTCATTGGCCGCATTGAAGACGGTTGTCATGGAACCGCCGATTTCCAGCGCCTTATATGCCAGTTTAAGCCCCCGGAAAACCTCCGGATCCGGAGCTTCAAAATGCAAATTCCCCAGTTTAAATAAATCCAGCCATTCGCCGCCCAAAGGCTTTCTGTCGGGATAAAAAAGGGCATACTGAATCGGCAGCCGCATATCCGGCGTGCCAAGCTGGGCAATGACCGCCGAATCCTCAAATTCCACCGCGGAATGGACGACACTCTCCGGGTGAACGACCACCTGAATCCTATCCAGTCCCACATCGAACAGCCACCGGGCTTCAATCACTTCCAGTCCTTTATTGACCATCGTTGCCGAATCAATCGTAATCTTCCGGCCCATCACCCAGTTTGGATGCTTTAACGCATCCTCCACCTGCACGGAAGCTAACTCCTCAAGGCTTTTTCCGCGGAAAGGCCCGCCGGAAGCTGTCAATAATATTTTATGAATCTGTCCCCGGTTTTCTCCCTGCAGGGACTGAAAAATCGCCGAATGTTCACTGTCCACCGGCAGGATTTTGACGCCCTTTTCCTTTGCCAGAGGCATGATAAGATGGCCCGCCGTCACCAGGGTTTCCTTATTGGCAAGGGCGATATCCTTTCCGGCTTCAATGGCCGCAATCGTTGGCCGTATGCCGATCATGCCGACCACCGCCGTCAGCACAATATCCGCCGACGGTTCCGCTGCTGCCGCCAGAAGTCCATCCATCCCGGCCAGCACTTCCACCGGCATATCACTGATTTTTTCTTTTAATTCTTTTGCCTTATCCTCACGGTAAACAACCGCCATCTTTGGCCGGAATTCCCGAATCTGCTCTTCCAGCCGTTCTATATTTGACGCGGCGGCCAGGGCCGTCACCTGAAAATCCTCTTTATAATGGCGAACCACATCCAGCGTCTGAGTTCCAATGGAACCGGTGGACCCTAAAAGCACTATATTTTTCATCTGTTTCTACCTCACTCTTACGCTCCAAAATAAATCGCCAGAAAATAAACGATCGGCGCTGTAAATAAAATACTGTCAAACCGGTCCAGCACGCCGCCGTGGCCCGGAATCAGTTTTCCGTAATCCTTGATGCCCGTATCCCGTTTCACCGCCGATGCCGTCAAATCGCCGACCACCGCAATGACCGCGCCCACGCCGCAGATAACGCCGCAGGCTGCCACCGTATTGCCGAGGGACGGCAGATGGCTTCCCGCCAGAGCCCCATAGGCCATGCCGAGCAGAACAGCGCCCGCAATGCCGCCAACCAGCCCTTCGACGCTCTTTTTAGGACTGAGCTTCGGCGTCATTTTATGTTTGCCAATCAACATTCCCACGCAATAGGCACAGGTATCATTGCCCCAGGCGCTCAAAAACACCAGCGGAATGATAAACAGTCCGTCCGGCAGCTCCCGCACCTGATATAAGTGCATCATCAGCACAGGCACATAAATCAAGCCAAAGATTGAAAAAGCAATCTGATTTGCTTTGTACTTCGGAAAAGTAAACACATAAACGGCGCAGATTACGAGAAATCCGCCAATCACCGCCATAAACGGATTCTCTGAAAAACGGCCTCCGGCGATTTCATGCAGAAGAAAGGCATATAAAACCGTCGTTATATAACCAATCCACCCGGGAACCGTCCGCTCGATATTTATTGTTTTATAAAGTTCATATAAGCCAATAAGCGACAACAGGGATACCAGTAAAAACCATATATTCCCCCCGGCCATAATCGTAAGAACAGCCACAATAACTAAAACAACGCCGCTGGCCAATCGAGTCCAGAACATAGTATTCCCCCTTAAATGCCGCCAAACCGGCGTTCTCTTCCATTATATTGACGGATAGCCCGTACTAATTCATTGCGATTGAAATCCGGCCATAATACTTCCATAAATACAAATTCCGTATAAGCCAGCTGCCAGAGAAGGAAATTGGACAGCCGCTGTTCACCGCTGGTGCGTATGAGCAGATCCGGGTCCGGAATATCCCCCGTATCCAGATAGCTGTTGAACAATTCCTCCGTCACATCCTCCGATTTAATCTTACCTTCTTCGACATCCTTCGTCATGCGGACCATAGCCCTCCGCATTTCATCTCTGCTGCCATAATTGATGGCAATCGTAAAATTCAACCCGGTATTCACTGCGGAAATCCGCTCTAATTCCTCGATAGCCTCCCGGATATCCTGGCTCAGCCCGGTTTTATCGCCAATCACCCGGACACGCATATTATTTTTTGTCGTCCGCTTAATACAGTCCTTTAGATAAGAACGAAGCAGCTTCATCAGCGCGTCCACTTCCTTCTTGGGCCGTTTCCAGTTTTCCGTCGAAAAAGCATAGACTGTCAGATATTTAATTCCCAGATTCCAGGCATCTTCGCAAATCTGCTCCACCGTTTTACTGCCCTGGGCGTGACCGTAATTTCTCGGCATCATCCGTTTTTTTGCCCAACGGCCATTTCCATCCAGAATAATCGCCACATGATTCGGGACTTCCAAAAGTTCTCCATCAATTTCTCTCTGCATATAAAACTCCTTTTATTTTCAAATCTGCAATGAAGAGGAAGAGGCTGCCGAAATCCGACAACCTCCCTCTCTTCTTGTTTTATCGCGATGCGCCTGCTTATACAGTAAGCACTTCTTTTGTTTTTGACTCAACCGCCTTATCCACTTCAGCGATGAATTTATCTGTCATCTTCTGAACAGCTTTCTCTAAATCATCGGCGTCATCTTCGGAAATTTCTTTTGCCTTGCTCCATTTCTTTAAAGCATCATTGGCATCACGGCGGATATTGCGGACAGCCACCTTCGCTCCCTCGCCTTTTTTCTTAACGTCTTTTGCCAGCTCTTTACGCCGTTCCTCAGTCAGCTCAGGGAACACAAGGCGAATCGCTTTGCCGTCATTGCTCGGAGTGATTCCGATATCGGAAGCCATAATTGCCTTCTCGATCGCTTTAATTAATTTGGATTCCCAAGGCTGAATCAAAATAATCCGTGCTTCCGGAACTGTAATATTGCCCACCTGCTGAATCGGTGTCGGCGTTCCATAATAGTCTACCACCAGTTTGTCCAGAACATGCGGATTTGCGCGTCCGGCACGGATGGAAATGTATTCTCTCTCCAGGCTCTCCAATGTTTTTTTCATTTTTGTCTCATAAACTTGTATTCTTTCATCCATGTCTGATAATCCTCCCAAATATTATTTATCATTCATCCACGGTCACATAAGTGCCGTTAAATTCACCATATAAAGTTTCTATAATACTGTCCTTCCCGTTCAGCCCGAATACAACCATCGGCATATGATTTTCCATACACATAATTGTTGCCGTCAGATCAACCACCTGCAGTCTCTGGTCCACAACCTGCTGAATACTGATTTCGTCATATTTCACAGCATCCGGATGAACCTTCGGGTCCTTATCATAAACGCCGTCAATGGCCTTTGCCAGCAGAATCGCATCCGCCTCAATCTCGACAGCCCTCAGCGTTGTCCCCGTATCTGTTGAAAAATACGGATGCCCCGTACCTCCGGCAAAGAAAACAACCTTTCCTTCGGAAAGAGCGGCCATCGCCTTATCCTTCGAAAACAACTCTGTGAAAGCTCCGCAGACAAAAGGCGTAAATACCTCCGTCGCCATGCCCAGTGTACGGAAAATCTCTGAAACATAAATGCAGTTCATCACGGTTCCAAGCATGCCAATCTGATCCGACCTGGTCCGCTCAATAATCTTACTGCTGTTCCGTCCTCTCCAGAAATTGCCGCCGCCAATCACAATGGCTACCTGAGTACCCTTATCCGTAATTTCTTTTACCTGGCGTCCAACTTCCAGACATGTAGCTTCATCAAAGCCAAACCCCTTTTCCCCCGAAAGGGCTTCGCCGCTTAATTTCAATAAAATACGTTTCATGTTTTTCATTCTAAACACCTCATAAATAATTTACCATAAAATGTCCATTTTTTCTACTATTATTTTACTTCTTGCGCCCTCTTTGCAATTTTTTTCAAATAAGGCCTTGAAAACCCGAATCACATGGGCTACATTAATTTTTATCAGATGACAATCTAAAATAAAAGGAGACACGCTATGATGAAAGAAATGCGCCGCAAAGACCGGCAGTTAAACGCTGAAGATACGATGACTCTTCTGGAGCAGGGCGAATACGGCATCCTCTCCACAGTCTGCGGGGACGGCACGCCTTACGGTGTACCGGTGAGCTATGTCTGTTTTAACAATTGTATTTATTTTCACTGTGCAAAAAATGCCGGCCTGAAACTGGAAAACATCCGGAACAGAGCGGATGTATGCTTTACCGTTGTCGGAAAGACCGAACTTCTCCCGGCCAAATTCAGCACCAGATATGAAAGCGCCATCGTGTTCGGCAAAGCCCGCCTTTTAGAGGAAAGCGAAAAAAGGGAACCATTAATGAAATTGATTGAAAAATATTCGCCGGATTTTATGGAAGCCGGCCGGAAATACGTTGAAAAATCCGCCTCTGAAACAGATATTGTGGAAATATCCATCGAATTTATGACCGGGAAGGGACGAAAATGACAAAATGATGTATTTCTATGTATTTTTTTTGGTACATTTTTAACAATTATTGAAAACTTCGCCAATTTCTGGTAAGCTAGACTATACCCTTTTGGGTATTATAACCATTTCATTTTTTTAGCAAGGGGGAAATTATTATGGAAAACTTCCTTATGATCGTTCCTATCATCGGAATCCTTGCCCTCCTTTTTGCCATTGCGACTTCATCATCCATCGGCAAAAAAGACGCAGGAAATGACCGCATGAAGGAGATCGCAGGAGCCATCGCTGAAGGCGCAAGAGCCTTCCTTATGTCAGAATACAAAGTGCTCCTGGTTTTTGTTATTGTCATGTTTGTTGTCATCGGTATCGGCCTGTCTAACTGGCTGACTGCGGTATGCTTCCTTGTCGGCAGCATTTTCTCAGTACTTGCCGGTTACCTTGGCATGGGCGCTGCCACAAAAGCAAATGTACGCACAACAAGCGCAGCGATGAACTCCGGTATGAATGCCGCTCTTTCTGTTGCATTTTCCGGCGGCAGCGTTATGGGACTTGCTGTTGTAGGTCTTGGCCTTTTCGGTATCAGTATCATCTATGTACTTACCGGAAATGCTGATATTCTTTTCGGTTTCAGTTTAGGCGCTTCTTCCATCGCATTGTTTGCCCGTGTCGGCGGCGGTATTTACACAAAAGCTGCGGACGTTGGCGCGGACCTTGTTGGTAAAGTTGAAGCCGGCATCCCTGAGGATGACCCTAGAAACCCTGCCGTTATCGCCGATAACGTTGGCGATAACGTTGGTGACGTTGCCGGTATGGGCGCCGACCTTTTTGAATCCTATGTCGGCTCCATTATCTCCGCTATGACACTTGGTCTGACTTATTATGATCAGACAGGTATCATCTTCCCGCTGCTTCTGGCGGCCGGCGGTGTTGTTGCTGCTATTCTCGGCACTTTTGTCGTTAAGGCAGGAAATGCAACCAACCCGCATGCAGCTCTGAAACGTGGTGAATACGGCGCTACGGCAATCGTTATTATCATTACTGTTATCTTAAGCAAGACAATGTTCGGAAACTTCAATGTGGCTCTGGCTGTTATCGCCGGACTTCTTGTCGGAGTATTGATTGGCATTGTTACCGAAATTTATACTTCCGATGAATATCGTTCCGTTAAAAAGATTGCTCAGCAGTCCGAAACAGGTTCTGCAACAACAATCATCAGCGGTCTCGCTGTTGGTATGCAGTCCACCGTTGTTCCGATTTTATTAATCTGCGTTGGTATCTTTGTTTCCTACGAACTGGTTGGTCTTTATGGTATCGCTTTAGCAGCCGTTGGTATGCTGTCCACAACAGGTATCACCGTTGCCATTGATGCTTACGGCCCTATCGCTGATAATGCCGGCGGTATCGCTGAGATGTCCGGTTTGGATGAATCTGTTCGTGAGATTACAGATAAACTTGACTCCGTTGGTAACACAACTGCCGCTATGGGTAAAGGTTTCGCTATCGGTTCCGCTGCTTTAACAGCGCTGGCACTGTTCGTATCCTACTCTGAAGCTGTAAAATTAAGCGCCATCAATGTTTTGGATGCCCGTGTTGTTATCGGCGTATTTATCGGCGGTACATTAACATTCCTCTTCTCCGCTCTGACTATGGAATCTGTTTCCAAAGCAGCTTATAAGATGATTGAAGAGGTTCGCCGCCAGTTCCGCGAAAAACCAGGTATCCTGAAGGGAACTGACCGCCCGGATTATACAACCTGCGTTGCTATTTCTACTCAGGCTTCTCTGAAAGAAATGTATGTGCCGGGTATCATGGCCGTTCTCGTGCCAATCATTGTTGGTATTCTTCTCGGTGTTGAAGCCCTCGGCGGACTTCTCGTAGGCTCCTTAGTTACCGGTGTTCTTATGGCCATCTTCATGTCCAACTCCGGTGGTGCATGGGATAACGCTAAGAAATATATCGAAGGCGGACATCACGGCGGCAAAGGAAGCGAAGCTCACAAAGCAGCCGTTGTTGGCGATACAGTCGGCGACCCATTCAAAGATACTTCAGGTCCATCTATCAACATCCTGATTAAATTGATGACTATCGTTGCACTTGTATTCGCACCACTCTTCCTTCAGATTGGCGGATTACTGTAATTTGAATTATTTCAAAGGCCGGGATAATTTTTGTCCCGGCCTTTTATTGTATAAGGATAGCCCATCCTTAAATGAGCTATCCTTTAATGGCATTTCCGCATAACATCCGAAGTTCCTCTTCCGTTCCCAGATTCAGATAAGCCTTCCTCTGTATGTTTGGATTTTTTAATGTTATTTTCACTCGATAGTTATCATCCGCTTCCATCGTTTCAACCGAACTCCAAGGTAAAAACTGCCAACCATATCGGAAACCATTTTCATATACCCGGGCAGGAAGATAGGCAGACACCATCAAAAGAAGAAATGCGCCTGCTCTTATACTCGTGGCAGTTCCCCATCCGTCAATATAGGCTTCCTGAATAAATCTGAGCACTACCGCTCCCGCTAAAACAGTGAGTCCAACCTTCACTTTGAAAGTATATCTGGTGCAAAACCGAAGCGCTCCCCATGATTTCGGCGGTCTTAACCAGGTGGTAATATCATACAGTGCAATTAAAGAAAAGATACCAAAGGCAATCTCCCCGCCAAAAGGCATCATAACCATCAACAAAAAGTATATTAAAAGTCCCATCGGCACACCTCCATCCCTATAATTTCAATTATTAAGTCCTATTCCTCGATAATATTCCTCCGTATATAGGCCTCCAGTTTCTCCTTCTCATCCTCCCTGCAGTATACGGAAATTTCATTTCCCGTCTGCCTGTTCAGCCGGATTAAAACAATGTTTTTCTTTTCGCAATCCTTAACCTTCCGAATCATCGGCCACTCGATAAATCCCTGTTGTGTTAAAATTCCATTGACGCATACCTTTTGCGGAAGGGTTGACAGCCATGCCAGAACAACACCCTGTGCAATGATGATAATATCAACGATGATATCTATAAGACTTGCGGCCTCTGAAATTCTCCGGCCTCCGAAAAAAATGCAGGCAGCACATAAAATCAAGCCCCCGTTGACCTGTCTGGGCTCTTTTTGCAGAGTCCAAACCGTTTCTCCCGAAATCTCTTCCCTCACAAAATACATTTTCAGCCGCCAGATAATTAAACATGCAACCATGCCAATAAGCATCACCGGCAAAGCTATCACAACAATTTTTTCTCCCGTAGTTAAATCCATTTTTTTCTCCCTATAGATGTTAAAAAGTGTCTATTATTCTGATTAATTTTATTATAATATATACTTTATCAGAAAACAATAAAATGGCCATGAATTGCATTGAATAATTCCATGGCCATTGATTCCAATTTATTTATGTTATTTACTTTTCGACATTATCGCCTGAACAATGCTGTACAGCGCCGCAAAGAGCACTCCTGCCACCGGCCAGATAATCCAACTGATATGCCAATTTGAAAAATAAAAACTGATTCCCAGATAAATTGCTGTCACCAGGCACCAATAAACCTTAGGAAAAAATGAGGTTTTGCGCCCAAGGGCCTTCTTTTCTTCCGTATAATCGCCTCTCTGGAGCAGCTTGTCATAACTCTCCTGAATCATGCCAAAGCGAACAAAGAGATGAACGCCGGCAGAAATTAAAAACAAAAGAATCCCCACGCAGCAAACCAAAATAAATTCATCCTCTGTAAATCCTGCTGCCATCAGCAAAGGAATGACACCGATAATACACAAAAAGACACCGATGGTTATCATCACACGATATGTCGGTTCAAACGCTCTCCGCTTTTCCTCCGCTATTTCTATAAGTCTGCTGTCCGTATGTATCGCAGCCGTTTCCAGATATTCATAATCAGAAAGCTGTGTTCCGTTGAGAATCCATACAGCAACACCGATAGCGACCAAAATCAAAAGAAGCGCCACGCCGAACCCTCCGGCCATATCCTCTGTCAAAGGACTGTGCCTATATTCCGCCGCCCCGCCTAACAATATCAGCGGAATCGGAGATAATATGAATAAAGAAACTGCCCCGGCAATGCGGGAAGACATTTTTTCAGTCAAAGCCATAAAAGTTTCCCCTTCTTCCAGGGAGACTCTTCGCACTGACGGTTTTCGCGCCGACAGTTCTTCCGGATGTGCATAAAATGAGTCCGTTTCCCCAAAGCTTTCCGGCAAATCTCCAAAAATATCCTCTGCATCATCCTTCAGCAGATAATCCGTGGTAACTTCAAAAAGCTCACTCAATTTTATAATCTTATCCAAATCGGGAATGGATGCCCCCGTTTCCCTTAATTAAAGATATTATTGGGTAAAAAAGAAAGGTCAGTCGAT
>ERZ809224.869-NODE-869-length-24968-cov-6.532333_pt1 | contig 24968 bp, 23 predicted proteins | sample MGYA00520513_ERZ809224 | MGnify/ENA primary metagenome ERZ809224 (study PRJEB31576, sample SAMEA3212658) | Homo sapiens | biome: human-gut; feature: human gut; material: fecal | place: Sweden | collected 2012 ... | reverse complement strand
GTTCTTGTCTTATCAAAGCTCAAATATTTTCAGCACAAGGATTTCCTTAAAGATCAATCATTGTGACATCCACATCTTTTTTCTCCTTCGGCGGCGCCATTTTTTGTGGAGCAGGTTTAGGTGCCTGCTGCTGCATCGGCGCAGATGGCTGTTCTGCCATCTGAGATGCCGCTTTCTCAGCGCGCTTCTGCTCTCTTTTCTCTGCACGGCGTGAATGGCGCGTTCCTGACTTCTGTACAGCAGGCTGTTTTGCAGCCGCTCCAAATGTCTCCTCAATGGCCGGCGCTTCTTCTGTATGCTGAATCGGGGCCTGAACAGGTACTTGACTCTGCTGCTGCATGCCCGTAGCCGCCTGCTGCTGGGTAGGCGCATAGTAGTTCTCTGTGGCAAGGAATCGCTCTTTTCTTGCAAACTCATTTGTCTGCATCTCAAGCTTTTCTTCCGCATCTCGCAAATCGTCCTTCAAATCACGATTTTTTAAAATCAGATTAATCACGACAAAAATCAGGAGTACAGAAAGCGCAATCAGACCATATATCACTTTCATGGAAAAATCTGTATCAGACTTCAGTTTTTCTACCTTTTCCATCACAAGCCCAGCCGCATCTGAAACACTCTCACTCTCCGTCTCTGTTTCCAAAGTTTCTGTCTCAGCTTTTTGCTCGGTCTCGGGCTCTGTTTCCGGAGCTTCAGTCTCATTTGCCGCCGCAATCTGCTCAGCCGCATTGGGACGCTCAGCCTCTACATGAAGTGTATAAACTGCCTGCGTACCGCTCTCTGCCGTTACCGTTATGTATACTGTCGTCTTTCCATCCGTAAGCGTTTCCCCCGATACATCATAAGTAGCCGCGCCGCTGGATGTCACCGGATTCAAAGCCAACTGCTCCGTTCCCTCCGGCACCACAATATCATATTCCGTGGTACTGTACTCAAAATCCGGTGAAATACTGACTGCATTTTCCACGCCTAAATCTGACAGTGAATTGTCATCAGAACCGCTTGCCATAACCGTGATACCAGACAGACAAAGCAGAAGCATCATAAACACTGCACAGATTTTCCAGGTTTTCTTCAACATCTTATCTTCTCCCCTCAATGGCTGCCGTCATACTGTTTTCTAAATTCAGATACGGCAGTCTGAATCTGTGCTTATGCCTCGTCGATCGCTTTTCCGATGTCGCGGCGGTAATACTTGTTATCAAAATCAATCCAGTTTATAGCTTTATATGCATTTGCGCGGGCTTCTTTTAAATCTTTTCCCTTCGCGGTCACACCCAGGACACGACCGCCGTTTGTCACAATACCTGCATCTGTACGTTTGCTTCCCGCGTGAAACACATAATATCCGTCCTTGTCCTTAAAATTCTCAAGCCCCCGGATCACAAAGCCTTTATCATATTTTACCGGATAACCGGCGGATGCCAGAACTACGCAGACTGCCGCATTATCCTCAAACTGCAGATCAATCTTATCCAGAGTCCCGTCAATACATGCCTCAAATACATCGATAATGTCCGTCTTCATACGCGGCAGCACAACCTGTGCTTCCGGATCGCCGAAACGCGCGTTGTATTCCAGCACACGCGGTCCCTTCGGCGTCAGCATCAATCCAAAGAAAATAATTCCTTTGAAAATTCTGCCCTCTGCTGCCATGGCATCTACGGTCGCCTGATAAATATATTTTTTACAAAATTCGTCAACCTCAGATGTGTAGAACGGACTCGGTGAAAAAGTTCCCATACCGCCGGTATTCAGTCCGGTGTCGCCGTCGCCTGCGCGCTTGTGGTCCTGCGCAGAAGTCATAGTCTTGATTGTCTTTCCATCCACATAGGAAAGTACAGAAACCTCACGTCCTGTCATAAATTCCTCAATGACCATGCGATTGCCTGCAGAACCAAATTTCTTATCCTGCATAATCGTTTTGACTCCATCTTCCGCTTCCTCCAGTGTATTGCAGATAAGTACACCCTTTCCCAGAGCCAGACCATCCGCTTTCAGCACGATTGGAAAATCCGCCGTTTTCAGATAAGCAAGTGCTGTATCCGCATCGTCAAAGGTCTCATAAGCTGCTGTCGGAATATTATATTTTTTCATCAAATCTTTGGAAAATGCCTTGGAACCTTCCAGAATAGCTGCATTTTTGCGCGGTCCAAACACCCGCAGACCTTCTGCTTCAAATACATCCACAATACCGCCCACCAGCGGATCATCCATCCCCACAACTGTGAGGTCAATTTCTTTTTCCTTTGCAAATGCTGCCAGCTTATCGAACTCCATAGCGCCGATCGGCACACATTCTGCAAACTCTTCAATCCCGGCATTGCCCGGCGCACAGTAAATCTTATCCGCCTTCGGGCTCTGCGCAACCTTCCATGCGATCGCATGCTCACGTCCGCCGCTTCCAACAATTAAAATCTTCATCTGTAACCCTTCTTTCTGAAATACAGGCCGGGCGGAATCCATCTCCCGCCTCGCTGACTACATTCTTCTACTCACTGATCCTTGTTCTGCCGTCTATAACCTCTACCCTGCCCTCAGCAATCAGGCGAATCGCCTCCGGCATGATCTTCCACTCCGCCTCTTCCATAACACGTCTCTGCAGAATCTCTGGTGTATCATCCTGCTTCACTTCCACGGCCTTCTGCAGAATAATAGGCCCGGTATCCGTACCCTTGTCTACAAAATGAACCGTTGCGCCAGTCACCTTTACACCGCGCTCAAGCACCCCTTCGTGCACTTTCAGGCCATAATAGCCCGTTCCGCAAAAAGATGGTATTAAAGCCGGATGAATATTGATGATCTGATTCGGATAGGCCTCCACCATAATCTCCGGAATCACTACCAGACATCCTGCCAACACAATCAAATCCGGCTTAAACGTCTGTATTTTCGCAAGCAGCTCTCTATTAAAATCATCTCTTGTGGCAAAATCTCCCGGGGAGATGCAAATTGCAGGTATATCATGCTTCTTTGCACGTTCCAGCGCATAAGCATTTCTGTTATTGCTGATAACAGCTTCAATCTCGGCATTGGGAATCGTTCCGTCGGCTATCCTGTCAATAATCGCCTGAAGATTTGTGCCGCCTCCGGAAACAAGAACTACCAGTCTCAGCATAAGGTCACTCCCTTTTCTCCATCCTCAATCTGACCGATTACATACGGTGTCTCACCAGCCGCTTTGATAGCTTCCATAGTTTTTTCAGTATCTGCTGCCTCAACAGCTACCACCATACCGATACCCATATTATAAGTATTATACATCATCTTCTCTTCAATCCGGCCCTCTTTTGCCAGCATTTTGAAGATAGCCGGAACCTCATAGCTGTCCTTTCGGATGACGGCCCGGACACCTTCCGGAAGCATACGCGGTACATTCTCATAAAAGCCTCCTCCTGTAATATGGCTGCAGCCTTTGATCACAACTCCTGCCTCCTTTACACTTCTAAGGGCTTTCACGTAAATCTTGGTCGGTGCAAGCAGTGCCTCTCCGAGTGTCTTTCCAAGCTCTTCATGGTAAGTATTCAGTGTCTCACTGTCCATTTTAAACACTTTTCTCACCAGAGAAAATCCATTGCTGTGAACACCTGAGGAAGCAATGCCAATCAATACATCACCTGCTTTCAGATCCTTTCCTGTAATCAGATCCTTTTCATCTACAACACCAACGGCAAAGCCTGCCAGATCATATTCATCCTCCGGATAAAAACCCGGCATCTCAGCAGTCTCCCCACCGATCAATGCCGCATCGGACTGTACGCAACCCTCGGCAACACCGCTGACGATATCAGCAATCTTCTCAGGATAATTCTTTCCGCATGCGATATAATCAAGGAAAAACAGCGGTTCGCCGCCTGCACACGCAATATCATTTACACACATGGCAACACAGTCAATACCCACTGTGTTATGCTTATCCAGAATAAATGCAAGCTTCAGCTTTGTGCCCACACCGTCCGTACCGGAAACAAGCGTCGGTTTTTCCATATTCTTAAACGCTTCCATAGAAAATGCACCGGAAAATCCTCCAATATTAGTTAACACTTCTTTGCGCATCGTTTTCTTAATGTGTTCCTTCATTAATTCTACTGATTTATACCCGGCTTCGATATCTACGCCAGCTTTCTTGTAATCCATGTTTTATCCTCCCTTATGCCGTATATTATGATACAGGGTCAAAAAGTACTTCCCCTATGACCCCCGCAGACTGCTGCTCACCCAGCAGTGTCACATCATTTTGAATAATTTTTATATCCCACTTCCTGAAGCTTTGCATCCTTCGCCATAACCTGCTCCTTCATCTCCTGAGAATAGGCTTTCAGCCTCTTAAGAAGCTCTGTATCTGAAGTTGCCAGAATCTTCGCCGCCAGAATACCTGCATTGGCACCGCCGTTTATAGCGACCGTTGCCACTGGGATACCGGAGGGCATCTGCACGATGGAATACAGGGAATCTCTTCCGCCCAGTGATGTCGTGTGCATCGGAATACCGATAACCGGCATCGGAAAAATTGCTGCGCACATACCAGGAAGATGAGCCGCCATACCCGCACCGGCGATAATCACCTTAAAGCCTTTACTCTCTGCAGTTTTTGCATACTCAAAAAATACATCCGGCTCTCTGTGCGCTGAGATAATTGTCATCTCATAGTCTACACCCAACTTTTCCAGAACATCTGCGGCTTTAGCCATAACAGGCATATCCGAGTCGCTTCCCATTACAATTCCAACCTTTGCCATGGTCTTATCTCCTTTATTTCCAAATATAATTTCAAAAATAGTTACCTAAGTTTTAATACTACCAAGAGATTCTTTTATTGTCAACCAGTGATGACGAAATATATCACTAAAAAACTGCCGGGTCCTGCCTCAACGAATGCCTTCTATAAATATTTATTAAGTTCTTCCGTCCCTTCCAGCACAAACCTTCCATCTGCAAAAATCTTTATCTCACGCCCTGCCTTACACTGTACCGTAATACTTCCAAGCTCATCATATGGGATCGTAATATCCAGATGGTGACCAAAATAAGCCTTCGATTTATCCTCTTTCCTGAGAAGAGATACCTCATTATCTCTTGCAATAATCTCTTTTCCATCCGGATTATATACCGCTGTGTCTTCCGCCCAGCTATAGCAGGTATCTCCTACTGCAAAGTGCGGCCCTGTCTTTTCCGCTATGAGAATTGGAAGCTTCCCTTCTATATGATATTGTCTCGCCATAGCGTAGGCCGCTGTGTTCGTTCCGATGGCAAACTCCCCGATAGGAAGCGTGTCATGGTTTGCCAGGACATTTTCCAGCACATAGCTCTTATTTTCTTCTTCCCCGTCAAAGTTGCCGCAGCCATAGGTTTTTACCATGCCATCCTCAAATACCAGGTGCAGTTTTTCAAACCGCAGACCGTTCAAATATACCTCGCAGGCCTCCAGCACACCATTCGTCCCTTTTAAAACCGGTGAAGTAAACACTTCACCCACCGGAATATTTACATCCGCGACACAATTTTCAAAATTTGTCTGCCTGCCAGGGTCCTCAAGCTTATGGAGCTGTACTGTGATATCTGTGTGATTCTCTCCTTTTCCGAGAACATGCACACACTCGCCTTCATCCAGCGCATCAATCATTTTCTTCTGAATATCCTCATAAAGCTTGTAGTCCAGTGTGTTAATCTTTATCGTATCACGGAAAATCTCTTCAAAATTCTCTCCGATTTCCGGTACGGGGAAAGCGATAATCGTAAAGCTTCGCTCTTCTCCTATAATATAGCGGTTCGTTATCTGTGCCGACTCATTTTCCATCTGAACCCTCAGCTTTTTCTGCTTGTCAGACAAACGGTACGCTGCTTTTTTTACCTCCGGAATGAAAGTATGCTCTCCAAAGGTTTCCACACAGGCCGGACCCGCATGTGTGTTTGCCAAAGCTTTGTACTCTTCATATGCGGACCGCATGACACCAAGTTTTCTTTCTGCAAAAGGTTTGTCCAGATAAATCGCCTCATCCGCACGATGGTCATAATCAAACTGCCTGTTCGGTATCGCCCCGTAATAGCCAATACGATGCACACCCTTTTTGTTGATGCTCTCCGTCGCCGCACGATATATGACCGGCCGCAGTCCCATTTCTTTAAAATTCTCAACAGCCTTTCGTATCATCCTCTCAAATCCCAAAGCATAACGAATATTTACCGTTTTTTTCTTTGAAAGATCTTTATTTCCCAGAACAAATCCGATGCGATAGCCTTCTGTATAGGTGGAAGCCATTTTTTCGACCGTCTCATCATCCAGACTGTTCATAAAGGCCGCCATCTTAAACTCATTTTCCGACACATATTCGCCATACCGGTATAAATAGCGCAAATCCGTCAAATCAGATTCTTTAACAATTTTCACTGCAAAATCCAGTGAAGGGTCTATCGCTTCACGGATTCTTCGTTTCACTGTCAGCTCGCTGTAATCACTGACATACCAGTATACGATCTGCTGAATACTGCGGTAGGTCGGCAGCTCATCCGCCTCGAAACAATTATATATCTCGATCAGAAGCTCCTGAAGAATCACCATCTCCTCCAGCCTCTGCTCAAAAGCATAAATAATCATGCTGCGAAGCTCCGCATAGAGAAAACACAGTATCCGTCCATGGATTTCCCCAAGCTTCTCAACCGCGTACTCCGGATTTCCGTAGCTTACGCCGTAATGTTCCGGCAGAATGTCTTCGTAAAGACTGTGATTTAACTCCTGCCACTGCTTTAAGCTGTAATTTTCCAGTTCTTTATTTTCACATTTCTGATACAGCGCATGCATCTGCATAACAAAAGAAGCCGTTTTCCTGAAATAATCCTGAAACGGCTCCGCTGCGGTATGCTCTTCCTGCATGGATGCAATGCGCTCAATAGAAAGCGCATCACGTTCTTTTAATAATTCCATTTCCATATGCTCTTCACCGCCTCTATAAATTTTTTGTCCCCGGCCTACTCTGAAGTGTCTGAATCTATACCGGCTTGGATATTTCCGCTTTCCACATTTCTGTCGATCAAACCCCTTGCGTACTCCCAAAGTTCCCCGGAACCTTCGGGCGTTTTTACATTTCTGCCAAGAATCTGGGAAAGCTCAACCTGATGTTCTCTCCAGGATTTTCCTCCTGACGCATCATTCAGCAAAATTGGCTGAATCTTATCCAGAGCCAGTGCAAATCTTGCTTCCGGTGTCACCGCCTCTTCAAACTCCTCCCATAGCCCGCGAAGCAGCTTTGCCTGATCATCAGGCAGGATGTGAAAAATGCGCTCCGCTGCTTTTACCTCGCGCTCTCGTTTTGTGGCATTGCCGGTAGTATCGTATGCATAAGTATCCCCCGCATCGATCTCTACCATATCGTGAATCAAAACCATCAGCATAGTTTTTGCCACATCTACTTTTTCATTTGCATACTCACAGAGCAGCCCGCACATCAACGCTAAATGCCAGGAATGCTCTGCATCATTCTCCTTCCGGCTGCCGTCGGAAAGATAAGTCTGTCTTGTAATCTTTTTAATCTTATCTGCTTCCAGGATAAAATCCATCTGCCTTTGCAGTCGTTCCTTATCATTCATTTTCAAATCCTCTTAAATTCCCAGCAGTATCACAAACACCCACAGAGCCACCATGATGCCATTGAGAATAGAACCAATTTTCGAGAAAAGGTAGCGCACATTATCTTCACCAAAGCTCATTAATCCAAACACAACACCGCATAGTGTAATTATGATTCCGGTAAAACCAATAGAACCCAGATAAATGCCGCCCTGACCATCCAAATAGTAAGCCAGCCACGCCAGAACCCCGAAAATGATCAATGACAGTATTCCAAGCACTGTCGAGGCAATCCCTTTTCCTGAGTGCTTTTCCTCAGCAAAAGAATACATCCGTCTCTTAGCCATAAATCCTTCTCCTCACCATATTGCATAACCGAAACAACAGATATCCGATCACACCGCCAAGAGTATTCAGTATCATGTCGTCCACATCAAAGCTTCCCACCTTCCAAACAAGCTGTATGATTTCCACACACAGGCTAAATTCAAAGCTAAGAAGCAAAATCCTGAAAAAAGAGCCCGTCTTCGGCCAGATAACCGGCAGAATCATGCCGAATGGAATAAATCCGATAACATTCCCCGCCAGGTTGCAAAAAACCGCAAATGCACCCAGCTTTTCCCGATAGTTCCAAAATCTTTGGATTTCACGAAAGGGATACAGATTATAGGCATACTCTCTTCCCTGTATTGCCCTGCCATAGCCCTCTGAAAAAAACAGAAAATAAGTCAGCGCCAATACATAGCAGCAAAATAAAAATGCGCCGAATATCCGTATCTTTCTTTTTGTTTCTTTTTTCATAATTTAAATCAGCACTTTACTTTTGCATTTCAGGAGCCTTGCCCCGTTTACTATCAATAAAATACCCGCCGAAATCCCTGTCACCAGAATCACTATCCCGACTGCCAGATTTCCTGCACCGGTACTTTTCATTGTCTTAAAAATTTTCTCGTTCATGCAAAGCCTCCTTAACGGTATTATTTTGCTCCGTACTGAGCGTAATATGCGTCGATCGCTGCTTTCAGAGTATCGTCAATCACAATCTTGCCCTGACACTCTTTATTGTATAGATGCTCCGTCACCTCAGCCATATTTACGATAGCTGCCGCCGGGAATCCGTATTTCTGCTGTATCTCGTCAAGGGCGCTGATCTCGCCTTTGCCTTTTTCCATACGGTTCAGAGATACCATAAGTCCTTTAATCTCCACATTCGCCTGCGCCTTCAGGATAGGATAAGTCTCCTCAATGGATTTGCCGGAGGTAGTCACATCCTCAATAATGACAACACGATCACCATCCTTTAACTTGCTGCCAAGCAGGATACCTGTATCGCCGTGATCTTTTACTTCCTTTCTGTTGGAGCAGTAACGGATATCCGCGCCATACAGCTCAGCAAACGCCATAGTTGTCGCTACGCTCAGCGGAATACCTTTGTAGGCCGGCCCGAACAGTACGTCAAAGTCCAGTCCGAAGTTATCATAAATTGCCTTTGCATAATACTGCCCCAGCGTGCGCAACTGACTGCCTGTCACATAGGCGCCTGCATTCATAAAGAACGGAGATTTTCTTCCGCTTTTCAATGTGAAATCCCCAAATTTGAGTACCTCGCTTTTTACCATAAACTCGATAAATTCCTGCTTATATTGTTCCATATCTTTAATTCTCCTTATTCTAAGTATGGCCGCTGCCAGTTGCTTTAGTGTACAGCTCCAATCAGCTCCCTAATATCCGCCACATGGTAATCTTTCATATATTTTTCAATGCCTTCCGCAACCTTCAGCGTTGTCATAGGATCAACAAAGTTTGCCGTCCCCACGGATACTGCCGTAGCTCCCGCCAAAATAAATTCGATGGCATCCTCCGCATTCATGATACCGCCCATGCCGATAATGGGAAGCTTCACAGCATTGGCTACCTGATATACCATACGCACGGCCACCGGTTTTACGGCCGGGCCGGACATGCCGCCCGTCCTGTTTGCCAGGACAAAGCTCCTGCGGTGAATATCAATTTTCATGCCTGTCAGCGTGTTGATCAAAGACAGCGCATCCGCACCGCCCGCTTCCGCCGCTCTCGCCATCTCTGTGATATCCGTCACATTAGGACTCAATTTCATAATTACCGGCTGCTTTGCCGCTTTTTTCACAGCTCTTGTGATATCCTCTACAGCTTTCGGATTCTGCCCGAAAGCGATGCCGCCTTCTTTTACATTTGGACAGGAAATATTGATCTCCAACAGATCTACGTCCTCTTCCGCCAGACACTCCACTACTTCGCAGTAATCCCGTGTGCTTCTCCCGCACACATTTACTATAATTTTCGTATCGTATTGCTTCAAAAACGGAATATCCCGCTTTACAAATACATCGATGCCCGGATTCTGCAGTCCAATCGCATTGAGCATACCACCGTACACCTCCGCCACACGCGGTGTCGGATTGCCGGGCCAGGGAACATTTGCCACGCCTTTTGTCACAACTGCACCCAGGCGGGATAAATCTACAAATTCACTGTATTCTTCACCGGAACCAAAAGTGCCCGAAGCAGTCATAACGGGATTTTTCAGCTCCACGCCCGCAATATTCACACTGGTATTGATCTTCACACTCACAGCTCCACCTCCGTTGACAGAAATACAGGTCCATCTTTACAGATACGCTTGTTATGTACATGAGAATGGCTGTCCACTTCTGTTGATTTGCATACGCACGCAAGACAGGCGCCGACGCCGCATGCCATGTGCTCCTCAAGAGAAAGCCAGCACTCAATATTATTTTCCTTTGCGTAGGCCTGCAGCGCACGCAGCATCGGTGTCGGACCGCAGGCATAAATCACATCCGCCTCAAGCCCTTTCTCAAAAATAGCATCCAGAACATTTCCTTTTGTCCCAAAGCTGCCATCCTCCGTAGCCACATAAAGCGCAGCATTCGCCTCAAGCTCTTCTTTTAAAAACATCCGGCTGTCACGATATCCCACAACCGCCTGCTTCTCTCCCTTTAGCTGTTTTGCAAGCTCTACCATCGGAGGGATACCAATGCCGCCTCCGATAAGAAATGCCTTTTTCCCCTGGCCGCAGCGGTCCAGAGGGAAACCATTTCCCAGCGGCCCAAGAATCTCCAGCCTGTCGCCCTTCTTAAGCTCCGCAAATTCCGCAGTGCCCTTTCCAGCCACACGATATACGATCCGCAGCGCTTTTCTTTCTTTATCAATCTCGCAGAGACTGATGGGACGGGGCAGCAATCTGCTGCCGTCTCTGCTGTAAACCGAAATAAACTGTCCCGGCACGGCCGCCTCTGCAATGTTGTCTGTCAAAAACCACATACTGTAAATATCGGGTCCGATACAGTCCTGTCTTATAATTGTACCAAGTTCCTTATATTTGCCCGCCATATTCAAGCTCCTTTATATTATACCGCTTTTTCACGGCTTCATTACCTGCCGTTCTGCAGAGCGCCGTCAATATCAGCAATCATGGCCTCCACCGCCGCACGGGATGCCTCTGCAAAATGCTCCTCGCCATATTTTGCATACTGCTCCTGTTTGTAAGCTGCGATAATGCCTCTTGAAGAGTTTACGATTGCACCCAGACCGTCCTCATTAAAGAAGTGTACTAAATCTGCCCCTTTTCCGCCCTGTGCGCCATAGCCCGGCACCAGTATAAAGGACTTAGGCATAATTTTGCGCAGTACCTTTCCCTGCTCCGGATAGGTTGCTCCCACAACAGCGCCAATATAGCTGTATTTCTCACCCATGCAGTCTTCGCCCCATTTTGCAACATGCTCGCCTACTAACTCATAGAGTGGTCTGCCGTCAATCAGTCTGTCCTGAAACTCGCCGCTGGACGGATTCGAAGTCTTTACCAGAATAAACAGACCCTTTTTTTCTTCTCTGCACACATCAACAAATGGTTTTACACCGTCCGTACCAAGATATGGATTAACCGTCGCAAAATCCTCATCAAAACCTGCGTACGTCTTACTGCCGATCTTTACCCTGCCAAGATGTCCCACAGCATAAGCTGCCGATGTAGAACCGATATCTCCTCTTTTTACATCACCGATAACTACCAGATCCTTTTCTTTGCAGTAATCAACCGTTTTCTTAAATGCCGCAAGACCCGGAATGCCGAATTGCTCATACATGGCAATCTGCGGCTTCACCGCCGGTATCAAATCGCAGACATTATCCACAATTTCTTTATTATATTGCCAGATAGCCTCCGCTGCTCCTTCCAGCGTCTCACCATACTCCTCAAATGCACGTCTCTGAATATGAGACGGAACGTAACTCAGCATCGGGTCCAGTCCTACTACAATCGGTGCATGCGTTTTTTGAATTTTATGAATCAGTTTGTTTATCATATCTCTTATCCCTTTCTTAGCGAATACTTATTTTTTGTCACGGTATACAATCTTGCCGCCGCAAATCGTAATCTTTACCTTTCCCCTGACTGTTCTGCCATGAAAAGGTGTGTTGCGTCCCTTGGAGGCAAATGTATTTTTATTGATAACATATTCTTCATTCGGATCAATGATAACCACGTCGGCTGCTTTGCCTTCCGCCAGAGAGCCTTTGTCCAGACCCAGGATTTTTGCGGGATTGTAGCTCATCTTCTGAGCCATCTGCATCGGTGTCAGATACTTTTTCTCTACAAGCTCAGTGATGGTCAGCGGCACTGCCGTCTCAAGTCCCACAATGCCAAACGGCGCTGCTGTGAATGATCGCTGCTTTTCCTCCTCACTGTGCGGTGCATGGTCGGTAGCAATCACATCCATGATATCATCCCTCAGTCCGCGCTTCAGGGCATCTACATCCTTTTTCGTGCGCAGAGGCGGATTCATCTTATAATTTGCATCATTTCCCACAATATCTTTGGAGGTCAGTGTAAAATGATGCGGGCATACCTCAGCCGTCACATGGATGCCATATTTTTTCGCCTGCTTCACAATCTCCACGCTGCCCCAGGTCGAGCAATGGCACAGATGCAGCTTTGCGCCTGTCTCACCCGCAAGCATCACGTCTCTGACTGCAATAATATCCTCCACTGCATTACTTATACCGCGAAAGCCTTTTTTTCTCATGTCTTCATCATCGTTTGCCACTCCGCCGTCAACCAGATTTGCATCCTCACAGTGTGCCATAACAGGAATATCACACTCTGCTGCAATCTTCATCGCCTCTTTGCAGAGGCAGGAGTCCATAACCGACTTTCCATCTTCGCTGATGGCCGGGGTACCTTCCGCTACCATAGACTGAATATCAGAAAGCTCTTTTCCTTTCTGTCCCTTTGTAATCGCGCCGGCCTGCAGAACATGAACAGGTGCACTCATTCTTGCTTTATTATGAACGTAGCGGATATTCAGTCTGTCATCCGTGACCGGCTTTGTGTTCGGCATAGCCAGCACTGTGGTAAATCCACCGTGCGCGGCAGCAGTCGCTCCCGTCTCCACCGTCTCCTTATAGGTCTGCCCGGGATCTCTCAAATGAACGTGCAGATCAATCAGACCAGGCATGACATAGCAGCCTTCGGCATCCAATACCTCATCCGCTTCTTCTTTTATTCCCTGTTCCACCTTTGCAATCTTGTCCTCTGTGATCAGGACATCATACAGCCCGTCTTTTTTGGTGTCCGGATCAATCACTCTACCGTTTTTAATCAGTATACTCATCTTTCGGATTCCTTTCTGTAAATATCCTTGGTACTTTTCCGGTACCTTGTCGTTACTTCTTATTATTCTATCATACCGTCACTAATGCCGCAAACTTTTTTTGTATTTATTACCGCAGCTTGATTTTTGCAAAGTCAGATGCTATGATTATTTCATATCTATGGAGGTTCAATATGAATACGACACCCCTTGATTTTTGCGGTAAGCCTTACCGCTCTCTGGATTACCATATGCGCAGCCGATACGGCGAAAAGATTTACAAAGTTTCTTTAAACGGCGGCATGACCTGTCCGAACCGTGACGGAAAACTTGACACACGCGGCTGTATATTCTGCAGTGAAGGAGGAAGCGGAGATTTTGCCGGTAACAAAAGTTTGTCCATCACTGAACAAATTGATGCGCAGAAGCATCTGCTTTACCGGAAATTTCCGGCCAGACATTTTATCGCATATTTTCAGGCCTACACAAACACGTATGCTTCAACCGATTACCTGGAACATATTTTTACAGAAGCCATACGCCATCCGGATATTGTCGGTCTTTCCATCGGCACAAGGCCGGACTGTCTTCCTGATGAAACCTTAGCGCTTCTTACAGATCTGAATAAAAAGAAGCCTGTAACCGTAGAGCTTGGACTCCAGACCATCCATGAAAAAACTGCCTCTTTTATACGGCGCGGCTACTCTCTTAGCTGCTTTGAGAATGCCATAAAACGCCTCAGGCAATGCAATCTTGAGACGGTCATCCACACCATTCTGGGCCTTCCCGGCGAGAGTGCCGAGGACATCTTTGCAACCATGCGCTATTTGAATACCTGCGATATCCAGGGCATCAAACTGCAGCTTCTCCACGTACTAAAGCACACGGATCTGGCAGTCTATTATTATGAGACTGGCTTTCCTATACTTGAAGAGGACGAGTACGTTGATCTGATTATCCGATGCATAGAGCTGCTTTCCCCGGACATCACCATACACCGACTGACCGGGGACGGTCCCCGCGACCTTTTGATTGCGCCTCTGTGGAGCTGTCGAAAGCGCGCAGTCCTCAATCACATTCACCAGGAGCTGAAAAAACGCGGCACCTGGCAGGGACGCCTTTACACACCGTAAACATTGCGCTTTCGCGCAGATTGGAGGAAAATATATGGCAGAACCGTTTACTCTTTACAAACTGATTATCCTGTATATGCTTGACCGGGTGGATTTTCCGCTCACTAACAGCCAGATTTCTGCCTTTCTTCTGGAGCGGGGCTATACCAATTATTTTACACTTCAGCAGGCCTTTTCTGAGTTGCAGGATGCCGGACTGGTACGTCTTGAGACTATTCGCAACACTACCCAGTATCATCTCACCAAATCCGGCAGAGAAGCTCTCGGTTATTTCTGTGACCGCATCCCGAGAGCAATTCAGGAAGAAGCGGATCAGTATCTGAAGGAGCACCAGATCGAACTGCGCAATGAGGTTTCCATAACCGCAGACTATTACCGGACCACCGGAAAGGAATATGCCGTACACTGTGTGATAAAAGAAAAAGAGTCCGATCTCCTTGATCTGACTCTCACCGTACCGGATAAAACAGAAGCAGCCGCTATCTGCAAAAACTGGAAAAACAAATGTGAGTCCGTATACCAGTTTCTGATGACGCAGCTACTCTCCTGAATATGTCAATCGCTGTGAATCCAGTCCAGATAAGCGGCGATCTGCCTCTCATATCCATTCTCGCTGGGTTCATAAAATTTCATATCTCCAAGCTCAAACGGCAGATATCTCTGCTTTGAAAAATGCTTTGGAAAATCATGGGCATATTCATAACCAATCCCTCTTCCAAGCTTCGATGATCCTCCATAATGGGAATCCTGTAAATGGGGCGGCACCGAAGCCTTTTTATTTCTCACTGCTTCGTTTGCCGCAAAAATAGCATTTGTTGCAGAATTGCTCTTAGGCGCAGTTGCCACGTACAGCGCTGCCTGTGCAAGAATCAACTGTGATTCGGGCATACCCACTCGCTCGACTGCCTGTGCTGCTGCCACTGCTACCTGCAGCGCCTGAGGATCTGCATTTCCCACATCCTCTGACGCACAGATCATAATTCTCCTGGCGATAAAGGTCACACTTTCCCCCGCATAAAGCATTTTTGCCAGATAATAGACCGCTGCATCCGGATCGGAACCTCGCATACTTTTGATAAAAGCAGAAATCGTGTCATAGTGGTTATCTCCGGTTTTGTCATAACGCACTACCCGTTTCTGGATACACTCAGAAGCCACCTCCAGGGTCAGATGAATCTTCCCATCTGTACTGCGCTTCGTGGTGAGTACTCCAAGCTCCACTGCATTCAGAGCAGCCCGGGCATCTCCATTTGCAACCTCTGCCAGGAAATCCGCCGCCTTATCATCTATCACTGCATCGTAAGCTCCCATACCGCGTTCCTTATCAGAAACCGCCCGCAGTATGAGCGTACGGATGTCTTCTTTTTCCAGCGACTTCAGTTCAAAAATAATGGAACGTGAAAGCAGCGCTCCATTTACCTCAAAATAAGGATTTTCTGTGGTGGCGCCGATCAATACCAGCGTTCCGTCCTCCACGAATGGAAGCAGATAATCCTGCTGCCCTTTGTTAAAGCGGTGTATCTCATCCACAAATAAAATGGTTCGTTTTCCATACATACCCATCCTGTCTTTCGCCGCCTGCACAACCTCTTCCATATCTTTTTTTCCTGCCACTGTAGCGTTTATCTGCATAAACTCAGCGCTGGTCGTGTTAGCAATCACTTTCGCAATGGTTGTTTTTCCGGTTCCTGGCGGGCCGTAAAAAATAATAGAACTAAGCTTGTCCGCCTGAATTGCCCGGTAAAGCAGCTTATCCTTCCCGAGAATATGCTGCTGTCCTACTATCTCATCCAGAGTCCGCGGACGGATTCTGGATGCCAGCGGTGCTTCACTCTCCATTTTACTTTCTCTCATGTAATCAAATAAATCCAACGTATTTCCTCCATTCCGTGCGTCTCACTCCAGCACCATTTTGTCCGCCGTCACAAACTCATATCCCTCTGCCTGCAGAATATCCACAATGCGCAGCGCCGCTTCCACTGAGGACTCATAGCAGTCATGCAGCAGAATAATATCATTCTCTTTTATTCCGGAAACCACCTTCTGCACCACCTGATCTGTATTGGATGTAGTCCAGTCCAACGGGTCTACACTCCACATCACCGGAAACATGGCAAATCCGCATTCCAGGCTTTTATCCCAAGCTCCAAAAGGCGGACGGATATACTCCGTGTCCTTTCCGGTAATACTCTTCACCAGTTCACTGGTCTTTGTAATCTCCTCACATGCTTTGGCCGCATCCAGATCCGTAATTTTCACATGCGACCAGGTATGATTTCCGATAAGATGTCCATCCTCCTCCATCTGCCTCACAATATCTTCGTGTCCTTCAATATTTTTTCCGATAAGAAAAAAGCTGGCATGCACGCCTCTCTCTCTCAGTCCGTCGAGAAGCTTTGGGGTATAAACGGGATGCGGTCCGTCATCAAAGGTAAGAGCAATTCTTGCAGGAAGCGCCTCGGCCATTTTTTCATCCGGGACTTCAAATTCCTTTTTTGCCTCCGTGCTGCCTGCATCCGTTTTATTTGTCTCTGCCTGCTCTACCTCTCCGCCTCCTGCCGGCAGGACAGCTCTGCGGTAACGCCCATATTCCACAGTTCCGATACCAATACCTGCAAGCACCAGAAACACATACACTTGAAAAAGAATATTTTTCCAATTTCTGCGAAAAAATCGTTTCACAGACATCCGCCTTTATTTTACTCTTTCCTTTTATACTATGCAGACAGCATATCCCATATGCGGCGGCAAATTAAATGCTGCGCTCAAACTCCTCCCTGTTATATCGTCTGTATGCCTGGCAAAGCACATACACAATCGCGCCGATTATGCCCGTGCTGCTGAACTGCTTTATTTCCATCACACAATACGCAAGACCGGCATATCCGATAAATCCGGCAGCCGCCATCCTGTAAAACCGTTTTCTCTGAAATTCTCCTTTCCCATCCAACTCACCCAGAACCAAAGGACGCACAATATCCAGAACAATCCAGAGCACCAGTAAAAATCCTCCAAGCACACATCCAAACACAAGGCGGTTGTTTCCGCCGCTTTTTGAATAAAAATACAAAAACAGAGCCATCGCTGCAAGTATCACATAGGCCCCTATACTAAACCAGTTCTTTTTGTTAAGCTTCTCATTCTCGCTCATCTGTTTCTCCTGTTTCATCATCTCAAGTTTTCCATTGCCCCGAATCACATCCTGATAAGACCTTTCCGGTCACCTGAATATGATCCAGCAAAAGCACCCTTTACGTGTTCTGCCGGTTAGCGCAGCAGCAGCCAGGGCCATAGAAACATGACCCTGGCTCGTTGCCCGCGGGAACAAATTTTACTTTTTCACAATCTTTATTTTCTTCGATACCTTTGCCCTCTTCTGCAAAAGCTTCTTATACGCACTGTATTTTGCTTTCGGCACGTAAATCTTTCCCCTGGCAGACATACCCTTAAAGGCATTTTTACCTACTGTCTTAATAACCCTGGATTTCAGAGTCACTTTTTTCAGCTTTTTACAGCCCTCAAATGCCTGTTTGCCGACTGCCGTCACATTTTTTCCGATCGTCACCTGCGCAAGCTTTGCGTTTTTACGGAATGCTTTCGGACCGACTTCCGTCACACGGTAGGTATAGCCTCCGATTGTCACATTATCCGGAACCGTCATTTTTGTTTTCTTTTTGTTAAGCGGTTTCAACAGCCTTACCGTCCTGTCAACTGCGGTAAAGGACGTAATCTGAAACTCAAAAGTTTTATTTTTCAGCTTATCTCCAACCTTTGGACCCGCCGGTTCCGGCGGTGTAACTACCACTGGCTTTTCCTTAATAGTCAACACGATACTGCCCTCAGCGCCGCCGCCGTCTGACGCTGCCGCACGGATCACAACCGTTCCGGATGCTTTTGCCGTCACGATGCCATTTGCATCCACTTCAGCTGCTGCCGGGTTTGCAGAGCTAAAGACAACTGCTTTATTCTCTGCGTTTTCCGGGGCTACTGCCGCAGAAAGCTGCAGCCTTTCCCCAACGGTAAGCTCTGTCTTTTTCGCCGTCAACATAATGCTTTCAACCAGAATCTCTTCCTTGGGAACAGTCACACGCACCTCAGCAGCGGAACTAAAGCACTTCCCTGCCTGATCTGTCCCAGCCGAAGTCACGGACAGTTTTATATATTTTGCCGTCTGCGCAGTCTCAAATACCGCCATTTTCCAGGAAGTATCCTCCGCCCAGGCTCCCTGTGCCGCCTTTGTATAATTTATCCCGTCCGCACTCACAAAAATCTCGTAACCGGTGACAATACCGTTAACCGTTCCATCCTGCCTTGGCAGATAGCGCAGTCCGTTGATTTCGGTTTCTTCCTCAAGCTCAAGAATCAGATAATGATTTGCAAATGAGCTGCTGTCACTGCCTGAACTCCATTTTGTATGCCAGATAGTACTTGTATTGCCGTCCAGTACCTTCTGTGCCGGCGTATCCTCAGAATCCACCTCCTGCGAGCCTGCAGTAACCGTAATCCTGTCGGCCGGATAGTCATTGGAGGCATCTGCCGCCGGACTCTTGTCCACGGAGCTGAAATTTTTCAGGATATCTGCTCCGAGCTCCTTAAGATCCGCACCGGAAGCCTGGCTGGTATATTCCGTATGGGCTCTCGCAAAAGCCCATTCAAACTCAAACCAGTTAATGTTTCCCGTGTTTTCCCCATTTAACTGTGCCTTTTTCTGTTCTATCCACATAATCCAGCGCTGCTTGTAGAAATCCTTTGTAAGTCCCGCCCACTGCCGGTTAGAATAATCCTTCAGTCCGCCGCTGACCGCCTGCGGATACGCTCCCCAGGTAGTTACCAGAGATTTCGCATTAAATTCATATAAATCCTCCGTGAAATCGTCCGTATCCTCTGCCAGCGCCTTTGCGCGCTCCACCCAGGTTCCAAGCAGGAACTCTTCTCTTGTGCCAAGTACCTCCTCTGCCTTGTCAATCAATGCCAAAAATTTATCAGAAGCTGCCGTAAACTCCTCCAAATCATTCATGTGGTAGGCGCTTACCATTTGTTTATGGTACTTCTGGGAAGCGTTTGACAAAATCTGCTTTAAAATATCCGCCAGATCATAAAGGTAACCATCACTTGTCTTTAACGTATCATAATCTTCAAGCAGCAGCTCCGCCGCTTTCTCCAACTCTTCCATGTCGTAGCTGATGACCGCGTTGCCCCAGGTCGAAGCTGCGGATATACTCTCGGCCGGCCGTGCATTGACATAAGATTCCGGAGCGCCCTGGCCCAGCATATTCAAAGAGGCTTTGTACACGGTATTTTCCAGAATCAGCATCGCCTGATAAGCATTTTCACTGACTGCACCGTAACGACGGGTCACATAGTTTCTTAGCCACTCATCGGTATTGATCACCAGAAGCTCCTGGCTGGCATCCTCACACCATACAGTCTCAAACAGAAGATCATACAATACCGGATTATTTTGAGAGCCCTCCGGTGTAATACCAATCCCGGCCAGCTTCTCTGCGTTGTTTGCCGCATCCACAACACCGCTCACCAGATTGTCCATATGTCCGTGCAGTCCCATGCGTCCTCCGAAATTATTCAGCATACAGTAAACCCACGGCGTCTTCTGGAACTCTTTCGTGCCTGCATAGGTCGTATTCCAGTAAGGCGTTTTCTCCGCATACAGATCCAGAACAAGCGCATGCTCTCTTCTGCCCTCAAGCCCCTTTAACAGACCGCTGGTAGGATTACCCTGCCATGCCTGAATCACCCAGACTGCATCCGGATCAAATGCGATCATAGAATCCAGCACGTTGGAGCTTACGTCACTTGTATTCATATTTCCGGTATTACCGCCCTCATGGAACGGGTCCGTCGCATAATAATTCGTTACTTCACCATACACATTCTTCTGGCACTGATAAAAAAGATTGGCATATTTGTCGTAAGCCTGAGAAGTAGTGCGCAGCATATACGGCCGCTGATAGGAGCACCAGGTCCCCTGAGGAATCACATCGTCTGCAGTCAGGGCATATTCCCCCTTCGCCACATCCGCTGCATCCACCGGCACCATGCCGCTGTATCCCTGCAGAATCGGCTGCATGCCAAGCCTGCGCATGATAAGCTGATTTTTTCTGGCAAGCTCTGTTCTCGCGGAAAACCAGGAATCATGCACCGGTCCTCCATAGCCGGACAGATTTGCCATATATGCCCAGGCATAGTAAGCCGGGCCTGCAATATAATCCTTGATGGAAGCGTGATCATACCCAAGCGCGCTCAAAAATTCTCTCCACACTTCTTCCTGCGCCGTGATATCCAGAACCAGATTGACACCGTTTAACGCCAGCCAGTCAAGCTCTTTTCTCCACTCTTTTTCGCCCCAGAATGCCATAGAGTAGGACATTGTGCAGTAATTGTAAGCATAACGCACCGGAACCTTGCACTCTTTATGTATTTTGGTCCCCACCGGCACGATATCCGCCGGCATTTTCACCTGATTTCCCACCTGCGTGATTGAAACGCTGCAGAAATATTTCAGATAGTAATTCAGACCGCTGGCAATGGATACGCCGTCATTTCCCGTGATCCTGACTTTCCCGTCGACATCCTCAAGCTCGTAATAATCATAACCGTCAGCGGCCTCTTCTCCCAGCACAAACTCAAACCAGTCTATATAAGCATCACCCAGATTGCGGCTAACAATCCCTTTTATTTCGTCAATCGTATCCTGTGCAGTCACTGCCCGGTTGTATGGTGAGGATTCGTAGGAAACAGGCGCAGTAAACTCTGCCTTTTTTGTCTCTCCCGTCTTCTCTCCGAGAATCCGGATTTCATTCAGGACAGCCTTCTCGCTGGCAGAATTATATTCCAGAAGGATACGCACGCTGCTTGCTTTTACGCCTTTCGCATCGTAAGACTCACCCTCTGCCGGACAGGATTCCCTGCTGTTCTTTTCATCCAGTCTGGCGTAATTCTGACCATCCGCGCTATAGTAAAGTGAATACTGAGAATAGCCGTCCCGTGGTGTGTATACCTGTATTTCTGACAAGCTGTACTCGCCATCTAAATCCAGGTCCACGTAGGCCGGATACTGCGCCGCCGTCCAGGTATTTTTCGTGTTTCCATCCACAATACGTTCCAGTGTATCCTGGCTGTAATTGCTGTGAAGCTTTGTACTGCCCCAGACAATATTTGCCGTATCTGCTTCTGCGATTGTCGCCTTGTTTGCCAGAATCTGAAATTCCGCGAGCTGCAAAATCCCCGCTTTTGCAGCGCTATTTTGTGCCTCAAACACCACCTTCACAGACTCGTACGCAATCTCTTTTTCACCGTCTGCAAAGCTGCTCACTTCAATTTCCGTTTTCGCATCTGCTGCTGTTCCGATGGTGCCGGATGCAAATGGCTGTTCGCCGTACGCAGCATCCCCTCTGTTTTTTCCATAAAGCTTATAGGTATACTCCGCACCCAGAGCATCCTCCTTCACAGCAAGCACAAACCGACGAATCCTCTGATCCACGCCAAAGCTCACCTCTGCAAATGGCAGTGTATTTCCTTCTGCCTCAATCTGAGCAAAGGTTTTTGTATGCAGAGGTGCAGATGTGAAAAAATCCCCATCCGTAATCTTTGTTCTGTTTGCGGATGTATTGACACCTGCCTCCACAGAAACTGCTTTTGCTCTTGTATTTGCAATATTCTCAAGCTCTATTACTTCCTCCGCCCCATTATCAATATAGATCTCAGCTTCTGCAATCGCCGGCCAAAATGCCCCGGCAGCTCCGTTATTTCCGGGATTTGACAGCACCACATATAAGTGAGACATAGCCTGCGCCGTGTCAAACTCAAATTCATAACCGTCATCAAAAGCAGCCGTCTTTGCAGAACCCTCCACATCCACTAAATCGCTTGTCACATTGTTGAGCGCATATTTGAGCGCCACATCCACGCTCCAGGCCGTATGGCCGGACTCAAATTTTAATACCACTTTTTTTACACATTTCGTGTTTGCCTTCGGAAGTGCAAATTCAAGCTGACATGGCCAGTCGCCTCCATTATTGACCCAGAGCGTCGAGGCATCTCCATCCGTCAGATTAGAAGCCGGATGCCCCGATTCTGCACTGGGAACTGTGATTTCACAGTCCGCTGCAATATTTTCCAGGGTGTCCGCCGTATCCGCTGCCGCAGAGTCAAGTGAAATACCAGATACACTCAAAAGCAGAGCAAGCAGAATGCTCACTCCTATTTTCCGCAATCGCCTTTTCTTCTCCATAAAAACCTCCCTTTTTTACATTATATAGTTTTCACCTTTCAAATCTTTATCCAAACAGCCCGCTGAAAAATTCCACAATCGCATCAATGATTCTGGTAAAAAAATTTCCCACAGTCTCAGTATCCACATGGAAATCCAGACTTTCCAATTTGCTGTACAGCTCCTTCGCCTGTTCCTTCAACTGGTTCACATCCAGATCAAGTCCCTCAATCTTTGTCATAAGCTCTGCAATTTTCTGTTCATTATCTTCTGAAAGCTGAATGTCAAGCTCTTCGCATGCCTGCCGGACCACATTCCGGATATCCTCTACACCTTTAATGTTATTCTCCGCAACCTCCTGCTTTACAAGCGCCATCAGCTCCTCCGCCTTCTGTGAATCACCGATGTCCTCCACCAGCTTTCCTGTCAGTACCAGCTCATTGTTGGCCGCATCCAGACTTTCTTCGGACACCTCCTCGCCTGTCATAGTTTCATATGCCTTTATAGCGCCCACAAGAGCCGCCGTTCCAGAAATGGAAAACGGTCCTGCAACTGTAATATCGGCATCCTCCACACCTGCTGTCAGCAGTGCGTTGCGGTACATTCCCTCCGTACAGTAGGAAATATTCTTCGTTGTAACATTAATCCCATTTCCGGCCTCCTTCCCTACCACCAGAACAGAAGATAAAGCTCGTGTTCCAATGACGGACGCATCCAGATATTCATCCAGATATTCATGCTCGTCCGCATTGCTGACCGTGATAATATCATAATCATCCAGATTTATATCCTCCAGTCCAAGCAGGGACATCACCTTCATCTGCTCCTCTGCTGACAGATCCGCACCCAGCGCCAGATAAGGCTTATCCAGTACGGCATCTACACGATCTGCGAACGCAGTTACCCCCGATGTCATAAACACTGCAGCCGCCGTCAAAAACGCCAGCCCTCTCTTTTTCATTTTCATCGCAAAACAGCTCCTTTCTTTTTTCATTCGTATTTTAATCCTTTTGTCTGTCTGCTTTTTCCAACTGCTTATTCATCCATCCCGCAATATCCTCATAAACCTTTCTCCGATCAAGCTCATTGAGAATCTCATGTCTGTCTCCCGGGTACAGCCTCAGATCTACATTTCTCATACCTGTTTCTCCTAAACCTGCGTACACTTTCAGCACGCCCTTTCCATTCTGACCCACAGGATCCTGCGCACCGGAAGTAAACAAAATTGGCAGCCCTTTAGGCATATTGGCCAGGTAATCCGGAAAGGTCAGCTTATAAAGACCCTGGAACATACTGTAATAAGCATTCAGTGTAAACATAAACTGACAGCGTTCATCTGCAATGTATGCGTCCACAATTTTCTCATCCTTCGTAAGCCAGTCACGGTCCGTTCTCCTTTTTTTCTGGCTGGCGGCATAGCCTCCAAAAGCCAAAATATCAATCAAACGGCTGCGATAACGCCAGCCTTTCACCTTTGCCATCCCCTTTGTGAGCATGAGAGCCATCAATATTTCCGCCCTGGAATGATACCCTGTTCCCATAATAATGGCCCCCGCAAGGCCTCTTCCATAACCGCAGAGATATTGACGTGCCAGAAAAGATCCCATACTGTGCCCCAGCAGAAAATACGGCAGGCTCGGATATGCTTCTTCTGTCATTCTGCGCAGCCTGTGAATGTCCTTAATCAAAATTACATTTCCGTTTTTCTCTGCAAAATAGCCATAATCATCCTTCGTTCGAATGGATTCCCCGTGCCCCAAATGATCGTTGCCAGTCACCAGAATCCCCTGATCTGCAAGAAAAGCTGCAAACTCGTCGTAGCGCTCCACAAATTCTACCATTCCATGAGAAATCTGCAGAATTGCTCTGATTTCTCCCTCCGGAACCCAGCGCACCCCATGTATAAGTGTCACATGATCATTGGATAAAAAAGTAAAATGTTCTTTCTTCATAATAAAATCAACCCCTTTAATGCAATCTAAACTCCCTGTGTCCAGTATACAAGAGCCAGGCCGGATGGACAAGGGGCTTTTTCTTATCTTTTTCATATTTAAGCTCCTGATTACAGATCTCTTTTATCTATTCAGCATGAATTGTTGCAGGAGGTTTATTGATTCTGCAAAAAGGGACGAAGCAGGCGGCGGATATGGGGGCCGGGCTAGGGTTCATTCGCTTGAATTATCTAAGAACCTGAAAGCGCCTAAAAACCAGCCGGTCGCTAACTCGTCGAGTCCGCTGATGCGGACTTTCCTCGGACAATAGCTTCCTTGATTTCTCGCTTGTACGCGAGAAATCACTGATTGTGGGGCTGTCGGGAAACAGTGATTTCGGACTCCCTGATGTAATAATTAGAACACCCTTGATAGAATCAATGCTCTTTCGGCATTTGATTTTCT
>ERZ809224.866-NODE-866-length-25045-cov-36.443778_pt1 | contig 25045 bp, 21 predicted proteins | sample MGYA00520513_ERZ809224 | MGnify/ENA primary metagenome ERZ809224 (study PRJEB31576, sample SAMEA3212658) | Homo sapiens | biome: human-gut; feature: human gut; material: fecal | place: Sweden | collected 2012 ... | reverse complement strand
AAGCGCGGAAAAGGCGCGAGCAGATGGCGCAGGTGAATTTGGAAATAGTATCAATTGCGCCAGACAGGCGCGAACGGGTTGTATGCTTTCCTCCACAAAACCGCATGAAAACGCGCCCTGCCCCGGCAAACTCATCCGCCGGAGCAGGGCGCTTTTCGATGCAGTTGTTCTGTTATACTATTTCCAGATAAAAATGCACCAAGATGCGCCGCGAATTTTTCATTCTGGCTAACGTGAATGAAACGCAGCGTAGCAGCGCTACGCTAAGTGGAATGAGCGGACGCCAGAAAGGAAAAGGCGCAAGCAGATGGTGCAGTTGAATCTGGAAATAGTATTACACGCTGACCGTTTCCCCTGCTTTAATCGTCATGACCTCGCCTTTGTTCTCCACCCAAATGTCGGTGGCGGTCGGGTTAAAGACGATGTGCCCGTCGGCGCTGGTACGCAGCTGGCGGCTGGCGTTCAGGTAGTCCACAATCTCGATATTTGTCGCGTACCAAATATCCTTCTTGCCGCTCATTTTCTCGCAGAAGGCGCGGATAACCTCCCAGTTGTTATGCTGCTCAAACTCGTAGCTATGTCCCCACAGGTAGAACAGCTTCAGCCCGAATGGCAATTTCCCCGTAAGGAAGCGGTCGCACAGCTCGTCCAGCTTCGGGTCATCGTGATGGCAAGTTGGGTTGAGGCGCAACCATTCGTTGGGAATCTCAAAGTTGTGGGTGCTGACGACAGTGCGGGCATAAGCAATGCCGCAGGTGCGCAGGGTGTCGACGGCTTCGTCGCTGTATGTGCCGTAAGGGTACGCAAAGCCGCGGACGATTTTGCCAAACAGCTTTTCCAGATTATCGCGGTCAGCAAGAACCTCATAGGCAATGCGCGGCGCGGGAATCGCGGACAGCGACGCATGGGTCAGCGCGTGGGATGCGACTTCGTGGCGGCCGCCTGCATAGAGCGCTTTAATGGCGGATTCACTCATGCGGCGGTAAATCGTGCCGGCAGGGTAAACCGTGCCTTCTGGGGCAAACCAGCCGCTGTTGAGGTTGAAGGTGGCGAGAATACCGTATTCATCGAGGATGCGGATGAGTTCAATGTCGGTTTCCACGCCATCGTCGTAGGAGAGGGTCAGCGCTTTGCGCAGACCGTAGGGGTAGAGAACCATCATGGGAAAAGACTCCTTTCTTTGTAGGTAAGAAATGATTGGCAAAAGAATCTCTTTTGCCTTGGTTACGCGAGTTTATTGGGAAAGTGCTTTTTGTTGCAGGGGTGCACCTGCGGGCGCACAAAAAGGGTCAAGCCTTTTGCTTCCGAGTAAACAGCTTTTTCAGTGCCCACGCGCAGGGCTTTTCAATCAGCAGGGTGATGAGAATCGCGCCGAGGAGGGATAAGCCGAAGCAGAGCGCCATGTACTGCCATTGCCACGGCTGTTCTCCGACGCGGTTCGGTTCATTGCTCACGGACGGCGGGATGTGCAGCCGCTTCAGGTGGACGGCGAGGTTCTGATGCAGCAGGTAGTAGTTCATCGAGATGGCGGCAAGCCAGCCCATGACGCGGTTGCCCATCAGGAAGCGCAGGGGGCGCACGGCGAAGGGGAGCGAAAGCATCAGCCCCGTAATCGTCAGGCAGAGCAGTGGACGGCGCATCATCTGCGCGGCCTGCATGGCAGCTTGTCCGGACGTGTACGCCTGTGCGCGGATGACGCGGAGCATCCCGTAGAGAGAGACGCAGAACACAAGCGTCGCCGCGCCCTGCCAGAGCCCCTTGCGTCGGCTTTCCGCCGGGTACAGCTGCGTTAGGCGCACATAGAGGATGGACGCGCCCATGCCCATTGCGTAAACATCAAGGAAATTCGCCAGCTGATTGACAACCATGTTGTACTCTTCCAGCCGCCATAAACACCAGCCGCGGAACGCAAACGCGACCGCCGCCATGCTCATCAGCGTACCGAGCGGATTCTTCATCGCGCCCTTCGCCAGCAAGGGGAAAATCAGGTACGCCTGCATCTCGATGGCGATTGTCCACGATGCAACGCCAATAGGCGTGGCAATGTAGGTGGCGTAATTGAACGTCTGCGTGAACGTCAGGTGCATGAGGACGTCGCGGACGGCTTCTGATGTGCGCCCGTAGAGGTTGTACGGAATCGCGACGACAACAAGCATCAGCAGCGTCAGAAAATAATAGCTGGGCACAATGCGCATGATGCGCCGCTGATAGAACGCCTTCGTGTCCGGCACGCGCTCGCCCAGCATCATCGTCCGCGCATACGGCAGGAACAGCAGAAAGCCCGACAGCAGGATTGTGCCGTCAACCGGCATATATCCAGCGCGCAGCAGATAGTCCAGCGAGTAACGGCCAATCGACGGCGTAAGCCACGACTGCTGCCAGAAGTGATACCAGCTGACGATGAACACCAGCAGCACGCGCAGCCCGTTCAACTCCGGGATTCTGCGGCAGTTCGGGCGATAGGCGGTCATGAGTCCGCCTCCAGCAGGGCACGCATTCCCATCACATAGCCGTAGAAGCCGAAGCCGACAATCTGCCCCCGGCAGGCGCTGGCGGTGACGGATTTGTGGCGGAATTCCTCCCGCGCGTGGACGTTGCTCATGTGGCACTCGATGACCGGCATTGGCACGGATGCAATTGCGTCATGCAGCGCAACGGACGTGTGCGTGTACCCACCCGGATTGAACACCGCGCCGCAGAAGCCGTCGAAATACGCCTTTTGCAGCGCATCAATCAGGTCGCCCTCGTGGTTGGATTGCACACAGCGCACCTCCACGCCGAGCTTTTCCGCTTCCGCATGGCACAACGCAAGCAGATCGTCATACGTCTTTGCGCCATAAACTGCCTTTTCACGCAGCCCAGTCAGGTTGATGTTCGGGCCGTTGAGAATGAGAATCTTTTTCGGTTCGCTCATAGCAAATGCAGCTCCTTCATCAGCGTTTCCGCAAGGTTCGGCGGCATGGAACACCCCTGCCAGATGCTTTCGGCTTCCACCGCCTGCGCAATGAGCATATACAGCCCTGTGCAGGCAGGCGTTCCAGCACGTTTTGCGGCGGCGGTCAGTACCGTTTCCGCCGGGTTGAAAATAATGTCCGCTACGCCGTCGGCGCGGGCGACAATGCTGGTCAAGTGCGCCGTATCTATCGGACAGCCCTCGACACGCGGGTACATTCCGGCAGGGGTCGTGTTGACAATCAGCCCGCCCATATCGGGGAAGCGCGCATAGAAATCGTCGTAGCTGATTTCATCCGCGTGCTTCGGGCTTCGGGAGACGACCCACGTTTCGCGCGCCCCCATGCGCTCCACGGCATTCCGGCAGGCGCGCATCGCTCCGCCTGAACCGAGGATGAACACCGGGCGTCCGTCCGGATTCATGCCGAAATAGCGCAGCATCTGCTCAAAGCCGGGATCGTCCGTGTTGTAGCCGCGGCTTGTTTTGCCCGTCAGCACCGTGTTGACCGCCCCTACTTCCCGCGCAAAAGGGGTAATCTCATCCAGCAGGGGCATCACGTCCGTCTTGTACGGCACGGTGATATTGAAGCCATCCAGCGTGCACAGCAGTTCCGGTACAATCGCCGCCAATTCACCGCGCGGAATCTCAATCAGGCGATAACTCGCCGCCAGAGAGATTTTCTCCCAAATCGCCTCGTGAATGGGGACGGACAGGCTGTGCCCCAGCTTCTCCCCAATCAGGCCGTACTGCTTCATGGACATGCACCTCCGGGCTGCTTTGTTCCCATTATAGCATGATTTAGGCAAGGGGGCAATGCTTGCACAGTTTTTTTCTGTTTTTGCATTTTGGGTGCAACGAATGGCATTTCTGATTCGTCTAATAGGTAACAGGCTGGAAAAGGAGGGCGCGTATGGGCAGACGTGGAACACTGCTGATGATGATTTTTCTGCTGCTGGGATGCGCATGTGCGGAGAAAGCGGTGGATATTACCTACCGCTTCGGCAGCCGCGAGGAGCAGAAAATTGCGGTGACGATTGACGACTGCTATCACGCGGAGGACGTTCGGGCGGTGCTGGATATTTTGCAGGCAAACGACGTCCGCGCGACGTTCTTCCCCATCGGCAAGGCACTCAAATATGAGGACGCGGCGCTATGGCAGGAGGTTGTGGCGTCTGGGTGCGAAATCGGCAATCACTCATGGGGACATACTTACCTGACGAAGCTGAGCCGGCAGAAAATCAAGTTCCAGATGCTTCGGACGCAGGAAAAAGTGGATGCACTGCTGGACTGCCATTATCCCATGCAGGTCATGCGCCCGCCGATGGGCAAAACGAATCCGAAGGTGGAGGAAAGCGTCGCGGCGGTTGGTTATCTGGCGGTTGTCAAGTGGGATGTCAGCGAAACCGACCCGGTAAAGGCACTGGCGGCCGTGCAGAACGGCAGCATCTTGCTCTTTCATGCGCGGAAGAAGGATGCGAAATGTCTGTCCGTGCTGATTCCGCAGCTGGTGGCGGAAGGCTATCAGCTGGTCACGGTGTCGGAGCTGCTGGGACTGCCGGAAATTGTATGCAGCGCGGAAAAGTACGTCTATCACCGCCGCGATACGGAGGAAAATATCCGCCCCGATGCTGTTCCCCAGAATTGACAACCCTTCCCCATTCCGGTATAATGAAAGGCGGGAAAAGGACGTTTTGCTGTGGCAAAATCAAGCATGAAGAGGAGTGAACCCTGATGAAGAAACGACTGTTGGCGCTGCTGAGCGCCATCGTGCTGATGGGTAGTGTATCGCTGGCGGAAAACACGGAAGAATCGGCGGAAACCCCGGCGACGTCGGAACCGATGGTTTCCCTGCCCATCGATTTTTCTCCCGGTATGCCCGCTGATCCGGACGGCTTTACCTTCGGCGACGGCACTTGGAGCTATGAGGATCCCACCATCAGCGTGCAGGTGACGCAGAAGCGCAAGGCGGAGTGCGACTATTGGGTTGCGCACATCAAGATAGCGGATGCTTCCCAGCTGCGCACCATGTCCGCCGGCGGCTTTGACTCCACCCGCACGGTCAAGGGCACGATTATGGCCAAGCGCAGCAACGCCATCCTTGCCATTGACGGCGATTATTTCTGCTATACCGGTATCGGTTATATCGTCCGACAGGGCACGGAGTATCTTGACCACCTGCGCGGCGACCGCGACGTTCTCCTGATTGATGAGGACGGCGATTTCCACTATGTTCTCCGCCCCAAGCGCAATTCGCTTGACGGCACAGTGGATGGCAAGAAGGTCATCAACAGTTTCTTCTTCGGCCCGGTGCTGGTGCGCGAGGGCAAAGCCGTGCTGAACCCGATGGCGGAAGGCATGGCGTTCGATGAGCCGCGGCAGCGCATGGCGATTGCGCAGGTTGGCCCGCTGGAATATATGGCGATTTGCTGTGCGTCGCAGGCGCGCGGTTCGATGGGCATGACACTCCAGCAGTTCGCACGGCTCTGCGCTGATGAGGGCGCGTATATCGCCTATAACCTCGATGGCGGCGACTCCACCATGATGATTTTCAACGGCGAGAAAATCAACGACGTACTGAATGAAAACACCCGCGCCATCTCTGACATCGTGTACTTCGCGTCGGCATGGACAGGTGAGGAGGCGGAGGAGTGAATACCGTCTATTGGGTGCTCGTCGCGTTCGGCATCGTTGTGCTGGAGGCGCGTCTGCGCGCCCGGAACGTACGCTATCTGCCGATTCTGCCCGCTATTGTGCTGGGCGCGGTGCTGTCCAAGGTCACTTATGTGGTGCTGCAATGGCACTATGCGTTCCCGCACTGGGGATGGGGCGCGTTCACTGTCCTTCGGCCGGATACGTTCTGCTTCTTCGGCGGCGCGGTCGGCGTGGTGCTGGGCGTCATCATCAGCGCAAAGCTGACGCATCAGCGCGTCCTGCCCGTGCTGGATGCGTTTGCCCCGGCGGGTGCGCTGCTGGTTGCCATTGCCCGGTTCGGCGAAAAGTATCTGGGCGAAATAGGCACGGCGGGCTTTGAGATGCCCGAACAGCTGGCGTTCTTCCCCTTTGCCCTGACGAACGAGTGGGGCGAAAGCTATCCCGCCATCTTCATGCTGTCCTGCCTTGCGGCGCTCATTGTGGCGATTGTCGGTCTGACCCGCAAGCCCGGCGGACGCGATGGTCAGCTTTTCCTGCGCACCGCGTTTTATCTGGCGCTGCCGCAAATCATGTGCGAGAGCCTGCTGGCGGAGTGCATGAAGTGGGGCTTCGTGCGGGTGCAGCAACTCCTGTGTGCGCTGACGCTGCTGGTAATCCTGATTGTGGAGTGCCGCCGTGCAGCGGGTTCATTGACCTTTGCGAGGCGCTGGTGGCCGGTTGGCGCATTGCTCCTGTGTGCGGCGGGGCTGGTCGGCGTGGAATTTGCGCTGGATAAGTCCGGTTTGCCCGCGTTCGTGGGGTACGGCGCGATGGTCGTGCTGCTGGCGCTGATTGCGGCAGCGGAATGCGGGGCGGCGAGAAGGGTGAAGGAATCCATAACAATAAGCAAAAGGAGAAAAAACGATGCTAAATGAACAAAAAATAATCGTGATTCCTGACGGAAAAATATGCGATTATGTGGATGGAAAGTTTCGTAATGACACCCCGGAAGAATATGTACGGCAAACAATTGAAAAAAGATTAGTGAATGAACATAAATACTTGCCGTCGCAAATAAAAGTCGAGTTTACGCTGCAAGTAGGCTCAAACAAACCTCGTGCAGATATTGTCATTTGGGAAAAAGAAGCGGAGCAAACGCAAGGTACAATTAAATTGATTATCGAATGCAAAAAGGAGACAGTCGATGCCCGTAACGCAAAGGATGGTATAGCGCAGTTACAATCATATATGTCTGTTTGCCCCAATTGCGAGTGGGGGATGTGGACTAACAGCATTCAAAAATATGTTTTCCGCAAGGGCGTTGACACCGACGGAAAGATTACGTTCATGGAGTATAACGATATTCCATCCGCAGATGGGAATCTGGATGAGGTCAATCGCCCCAGCAGAACGAGCCTAAAAAATGCTTATGATGATAACCTGCTGTTTGTCTTTAAAACGTGCCACAATCACATCTATGTGAATGATGGATTCCAAAAGCAGCCAGCATTCTTTGAACTATTGAAAGTGATTTTTTGCAAAATTGAGGATGAACGCAATATTCCGAAACCTCTTGATTTTTATACGACATCAGAGGAACGTTCCAATCCAGATGGACAATTGACTGTCCAAAAGCGAATTGGAGGGATTTTTGAGCGTGTAAAAAAGCGTCATGGAAAAATTTTCGATGCAAATGATGAAATCAAACTCAGTCCAAGGAGTCTTGCGTATATCGTCAGCGAATTGCAGAGATACAGTTTGCTGAATACCAAGATTGATATCAAGGGAAAAGCATATGAAGAGATTGTAGGGGCTAATCTTCGTGGCGATCGTGGTGAGTTTTTTACGCCTCGCAATGTTATGAAGATGGTAGTAGAAATGGTAAACCCTAAACTTGACGAGCGTGTTTTGGATAGTTCTTGCGGCACAGGCGGCTTTCTTGTTATGGCTATGACGCATGTGATTGACCAACTTGAACAGCAGTATTCAACTTCTCTCGGCATTAAACGAGAAAGTTGGGATTCGGATACGCTTCGAGTATTTCAAGAGAAGATTTCTGAAATGGCATCCTCTAACTTTTTTGGCTTTGATATTAATCCTGACTTGGTAAAAGCCACAAAGATGAATATGGTTATGAATAACGATGGTAGTGGGAATATTTTACAGACAAATTCTCTTCTCCCGCCGCATGAGTGGTCTGAAGAATTTCGTTCATGTCTTGCGAAAGCGCTGGGCATAAATAAGAATATGCTTCGGAATCATAACTCTATCGGTTACTTCGATGTTATTGTTACAAATGAGGCTGTTATTTGTGGACTAACACCCGAAAAAGCCTGTAATATCAAGGAATTTGCGGCATAGGCCCTTGCATTTGGGCAGTGCCGAAACTGAATAGCTGATGTTGTACTGGGAGTAAGCGATGGAAGCTTAGCCCATTTTTTATTGCCAAAATTGAATATGAACACGCCTTGCGCGTCTGTCTCTCCCTCCGGGGAGAATGCCTATAACGGCTGGACAGACGCGCTTTTTTTGTACCCATTTTCAGGAGGATGAACGCCATGACAGATTACTGCGAAAACGGCAAGCCGAAGGACTGCCGGTACTGTTACTACTACGGCAGACACGGCTGTATGCTGAATGTCTGCTATTATGACCGGCCAAAGCCGGAAACGAAACCTGTAAGCGAATGTGATGACTGCCCGTATGGCAAGTGCGGATCGTGCATCGGCTGGTGTACGAAGGAGATTCTTCGCTCGCTTGAAAGGGGGCGCGCCAAGTGACATTGGATTATTTCTACGGTGCTCAAGCGGATCAGTTTGCCTTTTACCGCATTCCCAAAGCGCTGTTTACCGATGAACGCTTCAAGTCCATCTCCGCCGAGGCCAAAATTCTTTACGGCATTCTGCTGGACCGGATGAGCCTGAGCCGTAAAAACGGCTGGCTGGACGAACAGGGGCGCGTGTTTATCATCTTCACGCTGGAGGAGGTCATGGAGGCCATCGGCTGTGCCGATCAGAAGGCCACCAAGCTGCTGAACGAGCTGGACAGCAAAGCCGGTCTCATAGAGCGCAAGCGGCAGGGGCTGGGCAAGCCCAATCTCATCTTCGTCAAGAACTTTGTGGATAACTCCACCGGCAGCATCCCGCCTGCACCGGAATCACGAATCAAGACTCGTGAAAATCACGATTCAGCAGACGTGAATTTCACGACTCCGGAATCCCGAAAATCACGAGGAAGTAAGCGCGAGTATTTTCAGCTGACCAGTCGCAGACAGGACAGCGATGTGATCGCCTATCAGGTGCGCCAGTCCTTTCGCCCCGGTGAGATTACGCCGGAGGAGGCGAACCGCATCGGCTACGAATTTGCCGAGCGCTTCTTAAAAGGCAACCACGCCTTCATCGTCTGCACTCACACGGACAAGCAGCATATTCATAACCATATTTACTGGAACTCCACCAGTCTTGACTGCACCCGGAAATTCCGGAACTTCTGGGGTAGCACCATGGCAGTCCGGAAGCTGAGCGACCTGATCTGCGTTCAGCACAGACTGTCCGTTATTGAAAATCCGAAGCCCCACGGCATAAGCTACAACCGCTGGCAGGGCGATATTGAAAAACTCTCAAACCGTGACCGCCTCTGTCTGGATATGGATGCAGCGCTGGCAAAAAAGCCGCACGACCTTGATGGCTTTTATTCGCTTATGGAGCAGGCCGGCTACACCGTTACCCGCGGGAAAAACATCACGTTCAGCCATCCGCGCCAGAAGCGCAATATCCGTATGCGCTCCCTTCCGGAGGAATACCGGGAGGATGCTATTCGGGAAGTGCTGGCAGGCAGGCGTATCCATAATCCGAGAAAACGCCGCAGTCCGCTGGCAGAACAGAAAGCCCAGCTTGTCAGCGCACTGGAGGCGAAACAGAATCAGGGGCGCGGTCATTATTACGATCTCTCTATCCAGAATCAGATTACCAAACAGCAGGCCAGGGCGCTTCTGTATTATCAGCAGCACGGGTTCACCAGCGCAGATGATTTTGAGGCATTTGCTGAGTCGGTGGAAGCTGTAAAGCAGCGCAGGGATGCGTTGTCCGCGCAGATCACTTCTGCCGAAAAGCGACTGAATGAGATTGCAGTGCTCCAAAAGCACATCACCAACTATCTCAAAACCAAAGATATCTATGCCGGCTATCGGGCGTCCGGTTATTCCAAAGCGTACTACGAGGAACACGAGGATGAAATCAAGCTCTGCAAAGCGTCCAAGCGGGCATTTGATGAGTTGCTTCCCTCTGACACTTCCGGTAAAACTGCCGGTTCACACAAGAAGCAGCTTCCCTCCCTGAAAGCGCTCCGGGCAGAGTACGCCGAGCTGCTGGCGATGAAAAAGGCGGCATACCCGGAATACTACCGGGCGAAAGATGAGTATCGGGAGTTGCTGACATATCAGGCCAATCTGGCCAGGCTGTTCGGCATTGAAAATGTCAGAAGTGCGCCTCAGCGAGAGCACCAGCAGGAAGAAAAATAAGCGCCGTCAGGTGCGCCGCCGAAGATGAAATCTTCGATCTTTGGGGTTTGGGGATTGTCCCCAACAAGCAGAAACAGAAAGTTCCGCCTCCGGGCGGAATCTTTTTGTTTTGGGCCTTTCTGATCAGGAAGGCATTGCTTGCCAAATTACAAGTTCATTAGCTTCAATTACACGACAAGTTCCTAAACGGCGACTTTTCGTATTGATTTTAGACGGATTCTGATGTATACTTATATTAGAATGTTGTACCTATTTGGGCATAATACGGAGATTTTGAGGAGGTGTCAAACCATGGCATTGCGTATTCCTTGGGATATTGAAGAAGCGGTGCTGATGCTTGATATGCTTCTCAAATCTATAGATGGAAAACTTACAAGAAAAGAGGCAATTCGTCAAGTCTCTGAGAAGCTGCGCAGACGCGCAGTAAATAGAGGAATAACGATTGATGATATCTTCAGGAATGAGAATGGAATTACATTCCAGATGTCAGCTTTGGAAGTTGCCTATACCGGAATAAAAACAAAACTAAAACAACCCACAAAGCTCTTCGTAGAAACTGTGAATCTGTATAGGAATCATCGAGAGCTTTATGAAGAAATACTTAAGGAGGCTGAGAACGTGGTTGAGCCAAAGTCTGTGCAGGATGAATTCTGTTCATATCTTTCGATGCAAATGCCGACGTTTCAGCTGTCAGATGCGTATCTGATGCTTTCGGATATTGAAAGCTTTTGCTTGGAAAGAAAAATTCTTCAGAATAAACTTTTTGAAACAACTGACCTTGAGGCAATTAAACGAGTGGTTCAGACGGTTGATTCTAACCGAGTCTTTCGCTTCACATATAAGCAAAATCTGAAAAAGATGTCGACCGTAATTCATGCGTACTATGCTTTTCTGAAGTCTTATAAGCCTGATGAAGAAAAGGAAGTAAAGCCGATTATTCAGGATGCAATACCTTCTTTGCCTGATGCAGATAGTATGAAGCAGAAGGATGATGCTGTTGGCCCGCAGGCTATCTCCGTGCCTGTAGCCGAAAGAACCAAATTAACGGATCAAGAGGAAAAGCAGAAGTTCAATGACTGGATGCTAAGTTCCGGAATGTCAAAGGCCACGATTACAAGTTATATGTCTTCTTTTGGCCAGTGTGTAAAGTCTGTAGCAAATTATAAATTGTGCGAGACGAGCCTTTGGAATGTAGCGAACGCAGAAGATGCCAGCCATATTTATGATCAGCTGTTTGGTATTTCTGAGTTTTACGAATATAACAAGCAACAGCACAACCGATTTAGTGCTGCATTTCGGAAATTCATTGAATACAGATCCGGAGGTAGCCCGGCAAGCTTGAAACCCTCGCAGCCGACACAATTTGCAGTTGAAAAAAAGCCAACGAGAAGGAAGGAGAATGATCCTGTACTTATTCGCTACAAGGAATTGCTGGATAAGTTCTTTCAGAAGGGATTTCGCATGGAATCCTCGCTGGATATGAAAAAGCTTCGTAGGTTTTATCAGGATCAATATGGAACAGAGCTTTCTGATGAGGATGCTCTTGTTTGCCAGGACATCAGTTCAGTAACAATTCTTCATGACGGAAAAGCCTATCTTCCTGATTCAATGCTATCGCAGGAGAAAAAAGAAAAGCTGCTGCAGTATATAGAGGATAGATTCAGTTCTGGCTGTGATGCCATCTATTACGGTGCATTATTTACAGAGTTTCTTTAATGTCAGGGAAATGTGCCTCTACTGCTTCAACGAGTTCATTGCCAGTAACAAAGTCCCGTTCTTCAATACCATCCAAGATGAATTGAGAAATCCATTCCAATTCAGAATTGCTGAAATGAACACAATCCTCATAGAAATACTCGCCTGTTGCGTTCCAGATGAAATCATTGTTGGTGCTAAGGGCAAACTTGATTTTCTGTTCTGGAATGTAAGAGAGCTCAGCAGCAAGTCGCTCCACTTCAACAGGCCCGGCAGCTTCTTTAAGATACTCTCTGATGTCATCTTCAGGATTCATTTGCACGGTGTAGTCCTTTGCAAGGTAACTGCGCTGAAGAACATAATTTCCTTTGTTGATGTATGACAGATAAGTCTTTAGCATCTCAGGCGTATATATGCGCTCACCCTGAAAAGTTTCTTCAAATGTACCAGTGGATTACGCCAGTCGGTATGAGAAATGTCATCGGGTATAAGCTGAACGACAGATTCTCCTTCAATGGTAACATTATCAGCAAATATGGCGAGGATTTGTCCATGGCTGAAGTGTATGCAAAGTACTGCCGTAAACATTCTCGGTTCACCTTGGATGAGCTGAATGTTTTGAAGCAGGAACTTGGCTCTACGATTTATTTTGATGAGATTTATGCCAATTCTCTGCGCATAAGTCAGAATGAGTTTGTCTCTCAGGATATGGCGCAGTTTGATGTTGAAGCAACTGATGAGGCGATCGGGCGAATTTGCACAGGGCAATATATGTCGCTTCAAGAAATTCGTGACTTTGGAACATTTCCGTATGCCGGTTATCCGTGGAACGAATATCTGCTGGAGCATTTTGTCGCAAATTACAGCCAGAAATTCATGTTGCTCCACATTGGCTTCAGCGCCAATGTGTGCGCTGGCGCTATTGTAAAACAGGCATCCTCCTGTAAGGATTTTAATGATCTTCTGGTCGATATTCTGGCAAACAGCAATATTGTGCTGGATGAAGATTCTGCATTGGAATATCTGCGTCAGCAGGGATATATCGCCCGGAGACGCTACAGTGATATAGGAAGAATAGTAACCGAGGCGAAAGTGGTCCGGTCAAAGAAAGGATAAGATAGAATATGTACTCCTATGATTGGGACCCATCTACTGGAGGCTATATACTGAACAGTACACCACTGAATTTCAGTAAAGAGCCTCGTCCGGTATATTACAAGGAATTGGATATGCTGGGCTTTGACCGGTATTGGGATTATGAAAAGGACGACACCTACCCCTATATGTGGGCGGAAGCAAATACCTATTGGTATCGTGGGCGGAAGGTGGCCCAGACTAAAGGTGGATCTTGTTATGAAGCACCAGAGATCATTATAAATGATGAAGCTGAGCCCGCAGGTCAAAAGCTACGCTTTGTAGATATTCCAACTATGGTCAAGAAAAACGAGCTCATTATGGAGGGATTGGTTCAGGAAACAATTAAGAAGGTATATAACACCTACATTGAGTATTTCGGAAAAGTTGATGTCTTCTATGTCGCTTTCAGTGGTGGCAAGGATAGCGTTGTCGCTTTAGATATTGTTCAAAGAGCACTTCCCCACAATGCTTTCAAGGTTCTCTTTGGCGATACCGGAATGGAGTTTCCTGATACTTATGACTGCGTAAATAGAATATCTGAATATTGCAAAGATCATGAAATTGAGTTTTTACGTGCAAAATCAGAATTAACACCAGATCAAACTTGGGGATGTTTTGGGCCTCCAGCTGTCACTAACCGTTGGTGCTGCAGCGTTCATAAAACATCGCCGCAGGTTAGGCTTTTGCAAAGTGTAACGGGTATTAGCAATTTTACTGGCATGGCTTTTACAGGTGTACGCGGCGATGAGAGCATTGCAAGAAGTGAGTATGAAGATGTAAGTCTTGGAGGCAAACACCAAGGCCAATATAGTTGCCATCCAATTATTGAATGGAATTCCGCAGAACTTTTTAATTATATATATGCAAATGATTTGGTGTTGAATGAAGCCTATAAGAAAGGTAACACGCGCGCTGGATGTTTAGTTTGTCCAATGTCCTCTGGTAAACATGAGTATATAAAGAGACAATGGTATACAAGCGAAGTAGACCATCTTCTGGACAAAATCATTTCCACAAGCGGAAAGGTCTCATATAATCAGCAGGAATTGCGTGAATTCGTTGATGCAGGATTTTGGAGAACCAGAAAAACTGGTAGAGAGCTCAATTTTGGACAAGATAAGCATATTGTCGAAAACGCTGGCGGACGTATATCCATTACTGTATTCTCCTTAAATGACCGATGGAAAGAATGGGCGAAAACTATTGGTACAGTAATCGAAAAATCGCCTAATGAATATGTTATCGACTACATGGATGGTGCGTACACCGTAAAACTTGAGTCGGTAAAAGAAGGAACGATATTCACCTTTCCTGATTGCGGGACGGGAAAAAATGATATCAAATTTCTATCTCTATTCAGAAGTGTCATCATAAAAAGTATTTATTGTGTGAATTGTGGAGTGTGTGTAGCGGAGTGTAAACATGGATGTATAGATATGAAACACGGCTTGAAAATATCGGACAACTGCGTTCATTGCCATAGTTGTCATGATATCCATGAGCACTGCTTAAGATACAACTCTATCAGAAACAAAATTGGAGGCGAGAGAATGGTAAAAGGACTTGGTAAGTACTTTAGCTTTGGCGTTAAGGGGAACTGGGTTAAGACATATTTCAAATATAAAGGTTCAGAACAGTTTTGGGATTCTGACGGAGAAGGTGAAGTCGCCAATAAGAAGAAGGACGCATTTTTGAATTTTGTAAAAGATGCGGGATTTATTGCACCTAATCGAACTGTTGGGCATGATAAGTATACGAAGTTTGATATCACTGACTTCGGCAAAGTTGTCTTCAGCTTAGGTTTCGACAGTGAGGCAGCATGGGGCTTGATGCTATCCAACTTGGTGTATGCTCCTGACTTCAACTGGTATGTTAAAAATATACCGGAGAACAGTGTGGTAACACCTGATCAGATGAAAATGCTTCTTGAGCCGTTCATGGAAAATGATGCAAAAGGCTTAGGAAAGAGAAATGTGGTTGATGCGTTCAAAATTATTTTGATCACGACTCCACTGGGTTCAACCTTAGGATTAGGTAACTGTGATTATGTTAAGAAGATTACATCCACAGGAAATTGAGGCTGTCATTCAGGAGAATAATCTGAAGGCAATTATGTTCATCTGGGATGAGTTTACGGAATACTTCCGCAATAACATGCGCAGTCTTACCGGATTCCAGAGAATTGTCGATTTGAGCAGTTCTGCACCTTTTTACATGCTGATTGTCACTCACGATGCTATGCATATCTTCCCTGATGGTGACAAGGAATTCGGCAAGATTAAGGGCAGATTTATTGACCCTATCTGTGAGATCTCGCTGCCTGATAATATGGCGTTCCGTCTGATGGGTTCTGCCATGACAAAGAAGGAGGACCCGCAGATTCTGAAGGAATGGGAGGAAACGATAGACGAACTCTGTGATCGAACAAAGGGTTCACGCAAGCTGGTTATGCAGAAGGCAAAAATCAGTGACAAGGAGTTGCAGAGCATTCTCCCAATTCATCCGTATACAGCTCTGCTCCTGAAGCATATCTCTGCTACATTTGATTCTAACCAGCGTAGTATGTTTGACTTTATTAAGAACGATCGCGGCGATGAGCTGAAAGGATTCCAGTGGTATATTGATAATTATGGTCCTTTCGATACCAATCCGCTTCTGACTATTGACGAACTCTGGGACTTCTTCTATGAGAAGGGCAAGGAATATCTTGCTCACGATATTCGCAGCATTCTCGATTACTATAATGCTGTCAAGGATCAGAATCTGAGTTCCGATCATCGCAGAGTCCTGAAAGCAGTACTACTGATGCAAGCGATTTCTCAGAAGGTAGGCAGCTCTGTCGATCTGTTTGTGCCCAATGTTGAAAACATTGATCATGCATTTGAAGGTTCTGATTTGGATCAGGGTCTTGCCGGGCGTCTGGCGACTGAAATGGATAGAGAAAAAATTCTTTATCAGCAGCCTATCGGTGGAGGTAAGTATCAGTTTGCTGCCCGTATGTCTGTTACAGATGACAATGTGGGATCTAAATGCAGTGAAGTTTGGCGTTGAAGCAGCCGTTGCTGAAGATACGACGAAAAAGGGCGTTTTCAGTTCCTCTAAGACACTTATCACTCGTTTTACTTATGGTTCAGTTGTCGATGAAATAGATGATAATCATGTTCGTCAGATAGCGATTCCACTGCTCAAAAACAGTGAGATTCAGCAAAAGATAAACGATCTTGCATTAGAGGCAAATGAAAAACGATATGAAGCATATCTTTTGGAGCAAGAAGCGCTGAATGTCATGGATAAAGAAGTAATTTATGCACATTGATAATGTATCAAAAAGTTGTATCAATAACTGATTCAGTCAGAAAAGTAACACAAAATCAGGGGCGTCCCTCTCCATCGCCGAGAGAGACGCCCCATGATATTACCCCTTATTTCTCCACCTTCGTCAGCCGAATCCGCACATTCGCCCCATTGCGCTGATCAAAGAGCCATGCGCTGGTGGCGCTGATGCCGGTCAGCTGGTGCGTAGCGGTCAACGAATCCGCAGATGTGCCGGTGCGGATGGTCAGCCCGTCCACCGCGAAATACAGCGATTCGCCCGCAAGTGTGCAGGTGCCATCGAGATTGAACGTGTAGGCGTTTCCTTCCGTATCCTGCCATGTGCCGAGCACCAGATAGCACGCTTCCTTCAGGCGCTCCTTCACGCGGCGCTCGTCGCTGATTTCCTGATAGTACGGGTACGCCTGATACACCTGTCCGGCGGCATAATAGCTTTCGCCCGCCTGATAGCAGCTTTCGCGGAAAATATCGCGCAAATCGGCGTAATCCGCGGGCAAATTCTCCATGTTCAGATTCATCAGCAAATCAGCCACCGCCGTGTACTCCTGCTGATTGTACTGTGCGCGGGCGCTGTCGGCAATCGGGCCGTAGTAGGCGGCATACTGCGCCGCGGCGCGATCGGCAGCATCGGAATAGTCGCCCGCCTGCGTGAAGAACTGCGCTGCCGCCAGCGAAAGCGAATCCGCCACGGCTTTTTCGCCCTGCGCATAGCGCACGATTTTAAGCTGTTCATCCGCGTCGGAATAGCCGGAAATGCTTTCCAGCAGCGTCGCCGCTTCGTCTAACTGTCCGGCTTCTTTCTTTTGCAGCGCAATGGCGTAGTCGCACGCCTTCAACTGCGTCGCGGCATCCTCATACGTCCCCAGCGCGGCGAAAATCTCCCGCGCATCGGTGTACTGCTGATTTTGCAGCAGCAGCGCCGCCTGCTGATACTGCGTCGCGGCAAGGCTCGCTTCGTCGCCCAATTCGGCATAGATGACGGCGGCGGACTGCAGATTGTCCAGCGCGCCGGTCGATGCAAGCGCCTGCGCCTTCATCGTGCGCACTTCGCTGATTTTCTGCGCGCTGTCCTTGTAGTCGCCCAAGGCTTCATACAGCGCGATTGCGCCGTCGTAGTCGCCATCCTGCGCCTTCTTCGCCGCCCAGTCGTAGTTGCACAGGCGAATCATGTCCGCCGCTTCGGAGTAGTCCGAAACAGCCGTGAATCCGGCAATCGCAGCTTCATACTCGCCGCGCGAATACGCAATCTGCGCCGGCTGATACACGCAGTCTTTCAACAGCGTCGCGACATCATTGTAATCTGCCGGCAGCTGATTCAGCAGCGCCGTCGCCGCATCGAAATCCAGCGCTTTCATTTCCACCAGCGCCTGCTGATAGATAGCTTGCTTCCACAGGTCGTCCGCGTCGCTGTAATCGCGGATGTTCTGCAGCAACCGCGCTGCTTCCTTGAATTTTCCAGCCTCCAGCGCCTTCACCGCCGGAGCGTAATAGCTGACGTTTGCCTGTTCATCGGCATCCTCATAGCCCTTCGCAAGGTAGAACTGTTCGGCGGCGGTTGCGGTTTCTCCTGCCGCTTGCAGCTGCTTGCCATAGGCGTAATGCGCCTGACGCGCCAGTTCCGCCGCGCCCTCGTAATCCGGTATTTCCTCCAGACAGGCAATGGCGGATACCGGGTCAGGATTGTCGCCCTCCAGCAGGCTCTTCGCCTCCAGATACCACGTTTTTTCGATGAGCGCTGCGCTGTCCTGATACCCGTTCAGCGCGGTCAGCCCTTCGCGGATGGCATCGTAGTCGCTCGCCGTCTCCATTTCGGCGGATAGGCGGCGATACGCGATTTCCTGCAGCTGCGTCCGCGAATTTTCGTAATCACCCAGCGCCGTGAACAGCTTTTCGGCATCATCCAGCTTGCCCTCGTTCAGCAGTAGCAGACCCTCCTGATAGTCGGCAGACTTGCGCAGGTCGTCCGTGCGCGTCTGGTCCGTCAGCGTATCCAGCAGCGTGCGCGCCTGTGCAATATCCTCCGCTGTCACGTTGTCGCTGTCCAGCAGGGCTTCCGCATGGCGGTAATTGCTTTCCTCCACCATGTTCGCCGCATCTTTGTAGCTGCTGATTTCCGCGAATTTCTCCGCCGCGGCGGTATATTCACCATTGGTGAGCGCCGTCTGCGCGTCGTTGTACTTCATCTGCGGCAGGAGGTGGAACATGATGCCGTAGCCGCCGCCAAGAATCAGCACAATCAGCGCAACTGCCCCCGCCACAACGCGGCGGTGCCGACGGCGCTTGGTCACTTCCTGCTCACGCTGGGCTTGCAGCTTTGATGTTTCCTCCACGGCGACGCGGTTCTGGTCGTCCGTCGCCTTTTCGCGCGCGGCAATCACGGCGTCCACCGCTTCTTTGCTGAAGTGGGTGAACACATCGCGCTTATCGCGTCCGCAGCGGGCGCACGTCGCGACAGACACGGGGTTCGGACGGCCGCAGACGCACAGCCATAGGTCGCCCTGCATTTCGGGATATCCCGCCGCCATGTTGCCTGCCACCTCGCGCAGCTCACTCAGCGCGGTACTGCGGTGCAGGTTGTTCGGCGTATACTCCGTCAGTGGCTCTTTGCCGCGGCGCCAGATGCTGCTGTTATCGTACCAAACCTTCTCGATAATCGCTTCGCAGCCGCCGACGTTCGCGGGCTCTTCCACCGGCACGGTCATGGAGAATGTACGCATGGGTGCGCCGGTCAGCCCGTGCGCACGGTGGGTGATACGGGTGATTTCCTGTCCGTCTGGATCAAGCAGGGTGAGGGTGACTTCCACGGAGACGACCTGCTGTCCGGAGAGATTGAACAGGGTCAGCTCGCAGGAAGGGAAGCCAGTATTGGGCGCATCAATGCGCCAGACCTCGACGGGGCTATTCAAATCAATCTTCAAGGGCAAATGCCTCCTTTGCAGCGTGCATTTTTGTTACTTGATTTTTCTTGTTGCAGGGGGAATCGCCTCCGCGGAGGCGAGGAGGGGGGCGTTCCATTCGCCACTTCCATGCTTTGGGGTATTGTAGCTTCTATATCCCGTTCCCAGATAAACACGCGGAAGAAGTATGCAGAAGTCACCAACTCCATCGCGCGGAAGGGTCAAGGGAGGGGACTTCGTCCCGTTTCATTCTCCCTTGCGGAGTCCAGAGGCAGAGCATCTGGCGCCTCTCCTCACTCAATATATACCATGATTTCAGAGAGGACGGACGCGGTGAATTCAAGGCGCAGAACAACGCGCACGCCGTCATCAAGGACAAGACCAAAGCGCATGACCGTGCCGTCCACGGTGTACTCCACCACGCCGTACTGACCGCTTTCTTCGTCGCCGTAAAGGTGCTCAGTGTCGTTCTCATCAATCGCGGTGTTGTCATTGCGGAAACGGTTGTATACCTGCGCGAAAGTGTCACCGATGCGGCTCGCGCGCGGGCCTTCCATGCCATCGGCGGCAATCAGCAGCATTTCCACCTGCGGGTTCTGCTTCTGCGCGTCGTAGAGGAACGTGATGTCGCACGCCGCGAACGTCATCGTGCGCACATAGCCGTCTGTGCCGTTCTCCACCCACACGTCGTCAATCACGTCTCCCAGCACGTCCGCAGCGGATTCCGGCGTCAGGCTCATGAAGTCAATGCCGGAGAACTGCAAGTCCGTTCCGTCAAACATGGGCAGCTCCGCGCCGTTGTAGCTCGACGGAACCTGCACATAGTCGTCAAAGAGCGCATCAAAGCGGAGATTGTCGCGCACAGTGCTGATTTCCGCCTCGGTCGTGCGCGCGGACAGACCGTAAACGCGAATCGCGCTGACGATATTGTCCTCCATCGTAAAGATGACGCCCGTGTCCGTGTAGCCCTCGCCATCGGTTTCCACGCGCTCATGCACGGCGTATTCCACTGTCTGCACGCGCTGGCCGTCGCGCTTCACTTCGCCCCATCTCATGCTTTCCGGCAGCAAGTCCAGCACATACAGCACGGCGGATTCGCGGCTGCCGCGCAGAGACGGATTCTCGCTGTAATTCGCTTCCAGCACGATGGACAGTTCGTCGCCCACCTGAATATCGCGCGGGCCCTGCTCTTCGGCGCTCGTCAGGACGATGGAAAGCAGTTGCGTGTCAATGCTCATCGCGGGCGAATCGGCATAAATCGTGCCGAAGGAATACTCGAAGGCATAGCCGTCCTCGGTCTTGGCATCCGCCGGGTCGTTCAGGGGCGTAGAGGCCATTGCAAGCGTCTGCATCCGCGCGGCGAAGGCTTGCAGTTCCGCCAGCGTCAGGGCATCCGCGCTGTTGTCCTGCGCATCTTCCGCCGATGCGAAGATGCAGCTTACCCCCATCAAGACCGTCAGCAGCAGACAGAACATCCGTTTCATCATCGTCAAGCGCTCCTTTTTTCGGAAACGATATGATTTACCAATGCTATTGTACCGCAAAAATCCGCCCTTGTACACCCTCGAAATGTGTGGAAAATGTAAACTTTGCGCAGAAAATCGCGGAAAAAAGACGATTTGCAGAAAAATATTCCACCTGTTCCGCGGAAAATTCTCGATTTGCGCCACAAGGATCAGGAAGAATCCGACGCTGTTTCCAGCGTATCCGCCAATTTCCCCAAAATGCGCCAGCAACGAACATCCGCCCCCTGTCGTTGGATGGGTGAAGCGGAAAGAAACACCGCTTCAAAAGCACAACCTTTCTTCCATGGAAAGCAAAAGGAGGCAACAATCCATGAACAAGAAGAATCTGACTCGTGTGGCTGGTCTGAGCGCGGCGGCGATGCTCGCGCTGAGCGGCATGGCGATGGCAGAAACGACCGAGAGCGCGCTCGTCAAGGGCGGCGCACTGAACCTGCGCGAAACCGCGTCGCTGGACGCGAAGGTGCTGGGGCAGTACCCCACCGGGACGCTGGTGGAAATCATCAAGGCGGGCAGCGAATGGCATCGTGTCAGCGTGAACGGCAAAACCGGCTACATGTTGGCAAAGTACCTGAATAGCGCTGACAGCGCTATCTCCGCGACCGTCCGCACCAACACCGGCACGGGGCTGAACCTGCGTGAGCAGCCGAACATGAACGGCACGATTATCATGGCGATCAAGAACGGTCAGTCCGTCAGCGTTCTGCAGAAGAGCAGCCCTTGGAGCCGCGTCAAGGTCGGCAACCGTGAGGGCTATGTAGCAACGAAGTACCTGAACTTCGGTTCTTCTTCCGGCAGCGTGTCCGGCACGGCGGCTGTCGTTCATAACCCGAAAAGCACGCAGGTGCTGAATCTGCGCCGCGAACCGAACCTCGACGCGCAGGTGCTGGCATACTATCACAACGGTACGAAGGTGACGATTCTGGGCAATGTGGACAGCAAGTGGGTCAAAGTACAGGTGACGGACGGCAAGATTGGCTACATGATGAAGCAGTACTTGAAGGTGAGCGGGGGAGCGGGCGAAGTGAAGCCGTTCACGGCAAAGCTGTGGAATGTCAACGGCGGCAGCTATGTGAATTTCCGCAAGGGTGCGTCGCTGAATGCGGAAGTACTTGCGCGCGTGCCGGTGGGGACGGAAGTGAAGGTGCTGGAGCACGGCACGGATTGGTGCAAGGTTGAGGTTGATGGCAAGACCGGGTATATTTCGACTTGGTTCATGAAGTGGTAAGGGATAGGGTTAGGGCTAACACCCAAAAGAGCAACACGCGGAAGAAGTAAGGCAGTGAAGCCAACTCAATCGCGAAAAAGGGTCAAGGGGCGTTGCCCCTTGCGGAGTCCAGAGGCAGCGCCTCTGGTGGGGTTTGGGGCAACGCCCCAACTGCTCCACGGGCGACCAATTCAAAGGAAGAAGCCCGCAAAAGCGCAGGCAGCGAAGCGTCCCTGCCAGTAACTTTGCGCGTCCTCAGACGCGCCCCCCAACTCGCTTTCCCCACCACTTGCACATTGTCGCGCCAAATGGGCGCGACCGAGAAGCACGAAAGCCATCCTCCTAACAATTTTTCTACAACTCCATAAAAACAGGCTCATGCCCCAAAACCACCGGGACATGAGCCTGCTTTCTTATCTCGCCTTTTCAATCAGCGTGTGCAGCGCGTGCTTCATGGCCAGCGTGCGGATGCGCTCGCGGTTGCCAGAGAGCGCCAATCGAACCGCGCTCGTGCCGCCCGCCGTCGATACGCCGACGCACACCGTCCCCACCGGACAGTCCTCCGTCCCGCCGTCCGGCCCCGCGACGCCCGTCGTACTCACCGCAATGTCCACGCCCAGCCGCTTCCGCGTGCCTTCCGCCATTGCGCACGCCGTCTCCACGCTCACCACGCCGAAACGCTCGATGACCTCCGCAGGCACATCCGCCAGAATCGTCTTCGTGTCCGTCTGGTACGTCACCAGTCCCGCGCGGACAACCGCCGATGCGCCCGGAATATCCACCAGCGCCGCAACGACCTTGCCGCCCGTCAAACTTTCGCACGTCGCGCACGTCATGCCCCGCGCCCGCAGCGTCTCAATCGCCGTTTTCGCCAGTGAACCGCCGTCTGTTTCCTCAATCGCGTACACAACATTGCCCAGACGCGCCTTGACCTCCGCCAAAAGCGGTGTCAGCAGCGCCAGCGCCTTCTCCGCCGTATCAGCGCTCGCCGTCGCGCGCAGCTGCACCTCGCCTAAGGAGCAGTAGGGCGATAACGTCGGATTCTCTCCGTTCTCCAAGTCGCGCAGGCGCGTGTCCACCTCGGATTCACCCATGCCGAAGATGCGCACATACCGGCTCACCAGCGCGCGCCCTGACCGCGCCATCAAGTACGGCTCGACCGATGCGGTGAACATCGGCTCCAGCTCGCAGGGCGGGCCGGGCAGGTGGATAACGACTTTTCCATCACCCATCGGGACAATCGCGCCGGGGGCTGTGCCGTTCGGGTTCATCAGCAGCGTAGAATCCGCCGTGAACATAGCCTGCGAAAGGTTGTTGAGGGTCATGTTGCGGTGATACTGCTGGAAGCGGGTGCGAACCATCTCCTCCGCTTCCGGGAAGAGGACAAGCTCCTTGCCCGCAACCTTTGCCGCCACGCGCTTGGTGATATCATCGACCGTCGGGCCGAGGCCGCCGGAGGTAATGACGATATCCGCGCGGCTGAGCGCAAGGCGGTAGGCATCCTCCAATCGCTGCGCATTATCGCCCACGACGGTTTGGTGCTGCTGCGTGATACCCAGCGCGGACAGGCGGCGCGAGAGGAACTGCGCGTTGGTGTTGAGGACTTGCCCCATCAGGAGTTCCGTGCCGACACATAGAATTTCTGCAATCATGTTGTTTTCTCCGAAAGAAGGTGCTTCTTTCAATCGCAGGGAATTTTGCGCCTGTGGACGCGACCAAAGGGCTTTCTGATTGTCCTTTGGGAACCTTCGTTGTCGCCACTTTTGGGGTTATTCAAACAAAATGTAGGATGTATTCTGCTTGAATACTGCCGAGAGCGCTGCGACGTAAAAACATTTATTTTCCCAATTTGCTGATGCCGGATGCTTTCGCGCAGTCCATGACCGCCTTCGCGACGGCAGGGGCGACGCGCTTGTCGAACGCGCCGGGGATGATGTAGTCCTCTTTCAGCTCATCGTCCGAAACGATAGACGCAATCGCGCGGGCGGCGGAGAGCTTCATTTCCTCCGTAATATCTGTCGCCTGTGCGTCCAGCGCACCGCGGAAAATGCCGGGGAAAACCAGCACGTTGTTGATTTGGTTCGGATAGTCGCTGCGCCCAGTCGCAATGACGCGCGCACCGCCCTTTGCGGCCTCTTCCGGCATGATTTCCGGCGTGGGATTCGCCATTGCGAACACAATCGCATCCTTCGCCATCGTCGAAACCATTTCCGCCGTGACGATTTTCGGGGCGGAGACGCCGATAAACACGTCCTTGCCCTTCATCACGTCCGCCAGCGAACCGCGCTCGTTGTGCCGGTTCGTGATTTCCGCCATCTTGCGCTGCGCCGGATTCAGCCATTCCTCGTCCACGCTGACCGCGCCCGCCCGGTCCACCAGCACGATGTTGCCCGCGCCGAATTGCAGCAGGAGCTTGGCGATGGAGATGCCCGCGCTGCCCGCGCCGTTGATGACGATGTTCACATCCTCCATCTTCTTGCCAACCAGCCGCAGCGCGTTCAGCAGACCCGCGGAGACGACAATCGCCGTGCCGTGCTGGTCGTCGTGGAAAACGGGAATATCCAGTTCCTTGCGCAGGCGGCTTTCGATTTCAAAGCAGCGCGGCGCGGAAATATCCTCCAGATTGATGCCGCCGAACGTCGGCGCAATTGCCTTCACCGTCCGCACAATTTCGTCCACGTCCTTCGTATCCAGACAAATCGGGAATGCATCTACGTCCGCAAATTCCTTGAACAGAATCGCCTTGCCCTCCATGACAGGCATCGCCGCCAGCGGGCCGATGTCGCCCAGCCCCAGCACCGCCGTGCCGTCGGACACCACCGCAACCAGATTGCCCTTGGCGGTGTAGCGGTACACATCGCGCGGGTCAGCATGAATGCGGCGGCAGGGTTCTGCCACGCCGGGGGTATACGCGGTGGACAGGTCATCGCGGTTCTCGACCTTCACCTTGCTCTGTACGGCAACTTTGCCGTGGTGTTCCTCGTGCATTTGCAGGGCAGCCTGATTATAATCCATAAAAATCGCTCCTTTTCAGGTCGAATGATAGCACTTAACGGCATTAAGGTAACACCGCGCAAATGAGGTGGTCGGCTGGTGAATGGATTTTTCGTCAGATGCAAATGCAAATTTCGAAGGTTTACTGGAGGTAAA
>ERZ809224.862-NODE-862-length-25078-cov-8.723694_pt1 | contig 25078 bp, 20 predicted proteins | sample MGYA00520513_ERZ809224 | MGnify/ENA primary metagenome ERZ809224 (study PRJEB31576, sample SAMEA3212658) | Homo sapiens | biome: human-gut; feature: human gut; material: fecal | place: Sweden | collected 2012 ... | reverse complement strand
CCAGATAATGAATGTAAAGCAGAAATGGGGAGAAGCGAAGGAAAATATTAAGAAAAACAAAAATTTCCGGAAATTTAATATTTACCTGAAGAGACTGGTATTACCCGGTTTCGAGGGGATACCTTTTCTCGAGGTTATGAGATTTTTTATAGAATCCCTGGTGAAAGGTATATTATTCCAGCGGGCCGCCGCTATGACCTACCGTATTTTTATCGCGCTCATCCCTATGCTCATGGCTCTGTTTGCAGCCATCTCTTTCCTGGATGAATCGATTCGTGTACAGTTAATGGATTTTATTCATTCCATGGTTCCCGAATATACCTGGCCGGCCATCTCTAACGTGATTTCCGGAGTGGTCATGAAACAGAACGGTTTACTGCTTTATAGCTCTATCGGTATCGGACTTTATCTGTCCGTAATCAGTATGAATTCCGTCGTAACTTCCCTTAATATCACTTATTTCAAAATCCAAACCCGTAGTATTTTACGTCAATTCCTTGTTTGTATCGTGATGATCCTGGTATTGTTCCTGATTATTATCCTGGCGGTCGCTATTTTTATCGGCGCTTCATTTGCCATCAATTACATCAATAGTCACATTTTCAAGTCGACCATACTTTACACTTACGGGATTCAGATCTTTAAGTGGGTCTTCCTTTTTATACTTGCTTATTTACTGCTGTCGCTCCTTTTCTATTTCGCGCCGGTCAATAAAAAATATTTCAGGTTCTTCTCCGCGGGTTCTACCCTGTCCACCATTATGCTGATCATCCTGCTTTACGCTCTGAACTTCTATTTCTACTGGTTTCCGACTTACAACCTTATCTATGGTTCCATAGGAGCGTTGTTTGCCATTATGTTATGGCTTTACTGGAGTTCGATCATGATTCTTATCGGATTTGACCTTAACGTAAGTATCTTTGTGGCTAAACAAAGTAAGACCAAAACACAGGAAATTACTTTAAAGAGCACTATATCGCCGGAAGATATGGAAATTTAATGTTTAAGATAATGCAGGATCTCGTCGGGATGAGCCACGATGGCATCCGCACCCGCCTGTTCCAACTCTTCCCGGTTGCGGAAACCCCACAGCACGCCTATCTTGTATATGCCCGCGGCGGCGGCGGTTTTCATATCTACGGCCGTATCACCGATATAAAGGGTTTCGATCTTGCTCACTCCGGTAATTTTCAATATATCCTCGACTATGGTCGGATCCGGTTTGGGTGGTATACCTGCCCGGTTTCCTAATACCGCGGCGAAATGAATGCCGGGAAAATAGTGGGCCACCAAAGGATCCATGGCCTGCTGAACTTTATTGGATGCGATGCTTAAAAGTACTCCCCGTTTGCCAAGTTCTTCCAATAACGGAATGATCCCGTCGTAAGGCTTTGTCATATCTTCCTTATGCTTTTCATAATAGGGTATAAATTCCTGGAAAACTTCTTCGATGCGCTGCTCATTACGATCTTGTTCCGGTAATGCCCTTTCTATCAGAACTCTTATACCGTTACCTACAAAATAGCGATAAGCGTCCAAAGGATGCGTGGGATAACCGTTCTTATCCAAAATATAATTGGTACAATCGGCCAGATCCTGTAAGGTATCCAGCAATGTACCGTCCATATCGAAAATAATCAATCGGGTCTTCATTAAAACGGAGATTTAAAATCGGTAAAATTTTCAGTCCGAAGGTCTTTTTCATTGACCAATACCGGGGGCATGGGCCACTCTATCGCTAACGCCGGATCATCGTATCTCAATACTCCTTCGGAATCCTTATGATAAAAATCAGAACACTTATAACAGAAAACCGTATCATCCTCCAGGGCCATAAAACCATGGGCAAACCCGACGGGCAGGTAAAACTGCCAATGGTTATCCGCCGATAAAACCACCGAGAAATGTTGCCCGTAAGTACGGCTGTCACGCCGGATATCCACGGCCACATCCATAACGGAACCCTGTATTACCCTCACCAATTTCGCCTGTGCATGGGGAGGGGACTGGAAATGCATACCGCGCAGAACACCCTTTTTCGAACACGACTGGTTATCCTGGACGAAAATGTCCGGAATGCCCAGCTCCGTTAAAACATGCTGATTATAGCTTTCATAAAAATAACCCCGGTCATCATAAAAAATTTTGGGTTTCAGAATCCAGAGATCGTCTATTGGTGTGGTAATGATTTCCATAGATTATTAATATTAAAGCGGACAAAAATACATATTTTAATTCATATTCTTAAAAACGGTTATATCATAATTCCGGGAATAAACTTAACGACAAACCGGAAGTCTGTTTCCCGGAAGTTTTCTCCTAAATTTTCAGGAACCGGAGTAAATGATATAAAAAAATCATGTAAATTTGCATCTTTGCTTAATTTGGCTCTAAAATATTGTTAACAATGAAAATAAATGAATTTCAACGGGATATTATGGAAGGTATACCATCCGAAATTCCGGATATTAAACCTTATGATCCCGATGTAAGCCATGCGCCCAAAAGAAAAGACATACTGACGAAGGAGGAAAAAAAACTGGCTCTGCGCAATGCTTTACGCTATTTCGATCCGTCCCAGCACGCTCTCCTGGCTTCTGAATTTGCCAGGGAACTGCAACAATACGGACGTATTTATATGTATCGTTATCGTCCTGATTACGAAATGTATGCCCGTCCCATCGATGAATATCCGGCCAAAAGCCGGCAGGCCGCGGCCATTATGCTGATGATCCAGAATAACCTCGATCCGGCAGTGGCGCAACATCCCCATGAATTGATCACTTACGGAGGCAATGGCGCAGTTTTCCAAAACTGGGCACAGTACAGGCTTACCATGCAATATTTATCCCAGATGACCGATCACCAGACACTTGTGATGTATTCGGGACATCCGATGGGGTTATTCCCTTCACATCCTGATGCTCCCCGTGTTGTCGTAACCAATGGTATGGTTATCCCCAATTATTCTTCCCCTGACGACTGGGAAAGGATGAATGCCCTGGGCGTAAGCCAATACGGACAAATGACAGCCGGTTCTTATATGTACATAGGCCCGCAGGGAATCGTACACGGTACTACGATTACGGTATTGAATGCCGGCCGGAAAATAGGCGGTTCACTGGCGGGTAAATTATTTATTACAGCCGGTCTGGGCGGTATGTCAGGGGCACAACCTAAGGCGGCGAATATCGCGGGATGTGTTTCCATCACTGCGGAAATAAACCCACTGGCAGCCCGGAAAAGATATGACCAGGGATGGGTGGATGAAATCCATGACAACCTTGAGAAACTTATGGCAAACGTAGCGGAAGCCCGTGAGCGGAAAATCGCCCGTTCTTTCGCCTATCAGGGAAATATAGTGGATCTATGGGAATATTGCGTTAAAAATAATATCTCCGTAGAGTTGGGATCGGATCAGACCTCCCTGCATAATCCCTGGGCAGGAGGTTATTATCCCGTCGATTATACTTTGGAGGAATCGCAGATCATGATGGCGGAAAAACCTGAAAAATTTAAGGAATCGGTACAATCCAGCCTCCGCAGGCAGGTAGATGCGATCAATGCGCTGACAGCAAAAGGAATGTATTTCTTCGACTATGGAAACGCTTTCCTGCTTGAAGCAAGCCGCGCGGGCGCAGATATTATGAAAACCGACGGCACTTTCAAATATCCTTCCTACGTACAGGATATTATGGGTGTGATGTGCTTCGATTACGGTTTCGGTCCTTTCCGCTGGGTATGTACTTCGGGAAAAGAAGAAGACCTGGAAATTACGGACCGTATCGCCATGGAAGTCCTGGAAAAAATCAGTCAGGAGTCGCCGGTGGAAATCCAGCAGCAAATGAGGGATAATATACAGTGGATCAAAGGAGCGCGGGAAAATAAACTGGTCGTGGGTTCCCAGGCCAGGATCCTTTATGCCGATGCGACGGGACGTATTAAGATCGCGGAAGCTTTTAACCGGGCTATCCGTGACGGAGAACTTTCCGCTCCGGTAGTATTGGGACGGGATCATCATGATGTTTCCGGAACGGATTCCCCATTCCGGGAAACTTCAAATATATACGACGGTTCTTCGTTTACGGCAGATATGGCGATCCAGAATGTCATAGGCGATTCATTCCGTGGCGCTACCTGGGTATCGATACACAACGGCGGCGGCGTTGGCTGGGGTGAAGTAATCAACGGCGGTTTCGGAATGCTTCTGGACGGTTCCCCGGAAGCCGACAGACGCCTGAAAAGTATGCTTTTCTGGGATGTGAACAACGGTATTTCAAGACGTTCCTGGGCCCGAAACGAAGGGGCGGTGTTCGCCATCAAAAGGGCTATGGAGGAAAATCCGGAACTTAAAGTGACTTTGCCGAATATGGCTGACGATGAGCTTATCGAAAAATCCTTTTAATATGCGATTCACCGCTTTCCTGTTCTTGTCGGCTGTGGTATTGTTATCATCCTGCAGGCCTAAAACTCCGGAAATCATTATTGTTCCGGATTATGAAAAAAACCACCTGCAAAGGAACCACCTTATGGGTAAAGTACAGTCCATATCCTCTACGCTTTACTATGATAATACATCGGACAGCACGCGAGAATCACGACGTAAAATATCCACTACCATTCATGAATACAGTCCCGACGGTTATTTACTCAAGGTTACCGTACTGGATGAAGCGGACAGTCTGGTTTCCGTCCAGTCCGTTTTCTACCGCAAAGATGCCAAGGAAGATTATTGGATCGAAACGAATCATGAAGGAAAAGTGGTCAACAGGTCCCAATACGAATATGACGTCAACAACCATATTGCCAGCGAAAAGTTATTCCATTTGGATTCCATGATATATGCCGTTTATTATAAAACCGACGGCGTAGGCAATGTGATTGAAATGAAAGAAGATCATATTACGCATACCCTGCGCAGTGAGATGGAATATAATTTATACGGACTTGTAAGCCGTATAGACCAGTATGACCCCAACAACAAACTGTTCAAGTACGTCACTATTGAATATGACAATTTCGGAGACGAGGTGAACCGCAGGGTGTTCCGGAATAAAAATAACATTATCGAATACACTTATACCCAGTATGACGATTACGGGAAATTACTCAAAGTGATTTATGAAGACCGGCTTCACAACTACCGGGAAGTTTACGATTATCCTGAACATGATGCCGAAGGGAACTGGACGATGGAAATAAGGCAAAAAGCCAATGGAGATACTTATATCAGAGAAAGAATAATAAAATATTACTAACAAAAAAGAATTAGAAGATGGATTTAAGTAACATTTTGACGATTAATGGAAAACCGGGACTATTTAAATTGATTTCCAAAACAAAGAACAGCTTTATCGTGGAGTCGCTGCTTGATAAAAAGAAAAGTCCGGCTTTTTCACATGACGGTATATCTTCGCTGGATAACATCGCGATATTTACCGAAGATGACGATGTGGCATTGGAAAAAATCCTTCTAACTATTTATGATAAAGAAAAGGGAAATAAAATCCCCGATATCATGAATGATAATAATAAGATGAAGAGCTATTTCGAGGAAATATTACCTGACTATGACAAAGAACGGGTTTACGTATCCAATATAAAGAAAGTATTACTATGGTATAATCTCCTGCTTGAAAATGATTTAATATCCCCGGAAGAAAATAAGGAAACCGAAACGGCGGAAAAAACGGAAGATACCGTTGTGCCGGAAGAAACCCAGGCTTAGTATCCGGATACATTCAATATAATCTGAATTATGAAAAAAAAATACAGGACTTTTAAGCTCTGGCCGGTCGTCGGGGTGGTTTCGGTTATCCTGGTAATCGGGATCGGGATATTTTTCTATCACAACTTTTTCCGGCAATATAATGCCGACCTTGTGGAAACGGTGCCATCGGACGCATCCTTCATTTTTCAGATTAACGATAACGATGCTTTTATTAAAAATTCCTCTTCGGTACTCCCCTATCTTGACGAGATCTTTTGCATGTCGGCTTTACCGGGATTTGAATTTATTATGGAGAAATTTCCCGGCAGGACCCCGGTCATTATTTCATGTCACCACAATGGGGACAAATCCCAGCTCCTGCTTTCGGCCAATATATCCGAAGCTGCTTTCAGGGAACTCTTGAGCGCATTAAAAATAGATAACCGGAATTTTATTCCTTTTGATAAAGTCAAAATCTATTCTTACGGAACACATTACAAAAAATTCTCGTTCAGCTTCCATAATAACGTTTTTACTGTTTCAGAGGATATCGAGCTTTTGAAAAAATCAATCGTACAGTTGAAACATCCCCGTAATTTATTGGCCAATAAAGAATTTTCTTCTCTATATCAGCTTATTTCCAAAAATGCAAAACAAAACTGGCTGATCCTTAACCATGCCAATTTTTTTGAACAGAATAAGCATTTTATTCGGAGTTCTTATCATGACGTACTGGTTAATATTTCCAAAGCCTCCGAATGGAGTGCTTTCCAGATAAGGTTTGCAGACAAGGAAATTATGCTGGCCGGTTATACTTTAAACGATTCCTCTTTCTACAATAAATTCAAAGATCAGGTAAATTCTCCGGGAAACCCCGATGTAGTTATTCCGTTTACCAGTTCTTTTTATTGCATCTCAAAAACTCCTTATCCACAAAAATTCATTTCCGGCTTCCCTGCCGGCAATGAGGCAAAATTACAAGCTGCCCTTAAAGCTTACGAATTAATACAGCCGGAATCCACTACCCTGTTCACCCTGGAAAAAGATAGCACACGCTTATATTACCTTGTGATGGCACTGGATACCAATCGCATAAAACCGCAAACATTTTTGCCTGACAGTCTACTACCGGAACACAAAATTATTCATCAGCAACAAACCATCTATAAAACCAGGTTAACTGATTTTAACGCATTGTTATCTGATGGTATCCATCAGGACGCTTCATTAAATTATTATGTGGAGTACAAAGGATATTATATATTTTCGGATACGGTCACTACCTTACAGTATTACCTGAACCGGATCGTTCAGAATTCTTTTGCGAATCAGCCGCTCTATCGTTTTTCAAAGGCTAATTTACCGTCTGAAAATATTTTCGAGTTTTGTTTTTTATTTCCCGACCAACAGGATAAGGCCGGCGAATATTTTTCAAAAGAATCGCTGAATACACAAACTGTCAAGGATATACAGATCTTTTCCGGTTCTTTTTCCGTTCCGGAAAACAGATATGTACCGATGAACCTCTACCTCAAGTTCCGGTAGAAAAACAAAAACTAATTATTTCTTCTTCCCCCGAAAATCAGGGCGATATAATAAAGGAGGGTTGCCAACGAGGATAAAGCTGCTACGACGTATGTTCTGGCGGCCCATCTCAAAGCGTCTTTGGCATGCTCATGTTCCGTTCCCTGTACAATTCCTGTAGCATCCAGCCATGCCAGCGCCCGGTTTGACGCGTTGTATTCCACGGGAAGGGTGATGAATGCGAAAAGCGTGCTTAACGCGAAAAGGCAAACTCCAACGATCAATACTATAAAAGCGATAGACTGGAAAGTGGCGGATATACCCAGCATGATCAAACCTGCCAGCAAAATCCATTGTGACCAGTTGGAACCAAACTGAACCACCGGCACCATCGCGGAACGCATTTTTAACCATTTATAAGCTGTAGCATGTTGCACGGCATGTCCGCACTCGTGGGCGGCCACGGCTGCTGCAGCAACGCTGTTACTATTGTAAACACCGTCACTCAGGTTGATGGTTTTATCTTTCGGATTATAATGATCGCTCAAATGTCCCGGTGTGGAAATCACCTTCACATCGAGTATACCGTTATCACGGAGCATTTTTTCCGCAATATCCTTGCCGGTCATGCCGGAACGCAACGGTTCTTTAGAATACCGTTCGAATTTAACTTTGAGAGTCTGGCTTACCACCAGTCCCAATACCATAAATACAATGAAAATCAGCCAGTAAAAACCCATTTTTTTTCGCTTAATTTAATATCAGAATTAAAACCACAGAACGGTAAATTTGTTCATTTATTATACGGGCATTTCAATAAGTTGTAACAAGCCTCTCCCTAAACATTATCCGGAATAAAGCATCAAATAAACACAAAATATGTATTAGTGGTGAAATATATAATTTTTTTCCTATATACTGAGTATTAAATTAACAATAAAAGCATTAACTTAACGTTTTTTTCCTTATACAATTCCAATTGTATATCGTGTTAATCAGAACAGAAACTAACCTAAAGTTATGAGAAAAATTTTTATTTTATTGCTGATATTCAGCAGCTTTATCACAGTAAGGTCGCAATGTGCCTGCGATCCCCCGAAAAACCTGAGTGTTAATCTTCATGATACTGCCTGGTATCACGTAAAATTCCAATGGCAAAATCCGGATTGCCTTCAACCGGGGGAAGAAAACACTGATACCATTACTTTATTCAATATTTATCGAAATGATGATCTTATCGGGACTTCTACCGATCTTTTCTTTCTGGATTCTTTATCGGAAGGCGGAACCTACCTTTATGAAATTTCCGCTGTCTGGTCCACCGGATGTGAATCGCAGAAAGTCTCCACTGAGATCCTGATGAGACCCAATCCTTGTGACGGGATTACGCAATTACCATACGAAGAGAATTTCGAGGATTATTTAGATGTAAAACTTCCCCACTGCTGGAAAAATCTTTCTGATGAAATGTGGAATCCGCAAATTGCCAATGATTATTCGGGTGGCAGATCGAAAAAACATTTGCAATTCGGTTCTTCTTCGAACACATTTAACCTGGTAGTATTACCAAGGATTACTATGCCCGTCAATTCCCTGCGTCTATCTTTCCGATTATTCAGGAATAATTCGACCGGAAGCCTTGACATAGGAATCATGACGGATCCGGAAGATCCTGAGTCATTCGAACTTATCCGGACTTTTTCTCCCGAACACACTTATACATGGGAAGAATTTGTCGTTTATTTCAATGAATACCATGAAACCGGTGAATATATCGCTTTCCGTTCCGACAAGAGGAGTCAGGGATTGAGCAATTCTATTTTCCTTGATGAGATTATTATTGAAGAGTACTCTTCATGTTCCCCTCCCACAAACCTTTTCATATCCGATGTCGGCGGTAATTCCGCCCGGATAGCCTGGACAAGGGGAACAGTAGATAATCCGGAAGAAATGAGGATCGAATATAAAGAAACGGACTCTTTAATATGGAATCAAACAACCACTCCCGAAGATTTTATTATCCTGACCGGATTAAATGAAAATGCAAATTACCAGCTTAGGATCTCATCTGTTTGCGGGGGTGAACCCGGTGAAGAATACACTACCGGAAGTTTTACAACGGGATGTAAAACAGGCGGAGAACAAATTTTCGGAAACCAGGTAATCGAATTATACCAGCTCCCTATAGATAATAATAACAATTACTCCCTTTCACAGCAGATATTCTTAGCGTCCGAATTAGAGGGCGCCACGACTTTACGGGGACTGGCTTTCGACTATGCCTTCGACGGTGCCGTGGAAGGTAAAAACAAGGTTGCCGTTTATCTTGCCCATACGACAAAATCTCAATTTAATAGCGGTAACGACTGGGATAATGCGCCACTTACTCACGTTTATAACGGAAGCCTCAATAGCAGTAAAGGGTGGAACGAAATCTACTTTGACACTTTATTCGACTATAACGGGACTGATAACCTGTTGATCGTGGTATGCGACAGTTCAAGCCGGTCTGCAGAATATGGTAATCGCAGCACCTATTATACCGATTCGGTTGACCTGGTTAACCGCGCGATCTTTTTTACCAGTAACTGGGAAGTTCCGGATGTAAACAATTACCCTGTTTCCGGCTCCCTGTATTATACCAATTACAGGAACCGCATCAAATTTCTAAAAAGTTGTGATCCGGTCAGCGATTGTCCGGCTCCGAATCTTATTATACAGGACATTACTTCCAAATCTATAGAAATCAGGGTTGTACCTACCGGCCAGCCGGCTTCCTGGCATGTGGCTTATAAAGCTGAGGAAGATCTGGCGTGGACCACAGCGGGGATCGAGAATACCGATACCGTTTTCATCGATAATCTGGATGGCTATACACAGTATATGGTCAAAGTAGCGCCCGTATGTTCGTCAGGAACTCCGGACACGGCTTTTCTTGAATTCCGGACGGAATGCCGGGAACTGGACACGCTTCCCTGGATCGAAAATTTTGACCATTACGACTACGGCGCTCCCTTCTATCCCATTCCGGATTGCTGGGAAAGGATAAGCACAGGAGCAAATCAGGTGCGTATTACCGATGAATCATCGCACAGTTCACCGGCCTCATTACAGTTTGGCCCTCCGAGAAATGGTTACGCTGCAGTTACATTACCGGCATTAGCCTCTAATTTTAATATCAATGAGGTGGAAGTCTCTTTTTATTTAAAAGGAATCGTGATGAACCAGTTTATTGAAATTGGAGTAATGGATGATCCAATGGATATCAACACATTTGAACCCATCGAAAGGATCACGCTTCCTTATTCGTGGAGTTATTATACCGTACCTTTCAAAACCTACAGCGGAACGGGCCGCTATATTGCGGTTAAAAGTGACGGAAGCATCGGTTCTAACGGTGGAATGGTCTATTATATAGATGATTTGAGAATAGATTCCATTTCGGATTGTACACGACCCCTATCTTTTGAAGTGAATGATCCCGCCCAATATGGAATTTCGGTAAGCTGGAATCCTGACGAAGATGCTTTAGGCTATGAAATCGTTTATGGTTTGCAAGGCTTCGACCCTGACACCGCAACCACGGTTGCCGCAACGGATACGTTTTTCCACCTTAACGGTATACTGATTCCGAATTCAAGATATGAAATTTACGTGCGTTCCGTATGTTCGGACATTTCTTCGAGTGTCTGGTCATATCCGCTGGAAATTGACTCCGAATGTGAAACTATAAAAGAAACGGACCTGCCTTATTTCGAAGATTTCAATAATTGGGGCAGCGGTGCGCCCGGTTATCCTATCCCCAGTTGCTGGAGTAAACTTAACAGCGGTACTACGAGTGCACATCCTTTCGTTTTCCGGAACGTTGCATTTACCGATCCCGCTTTAAGGCTCACCAACCCGTATATGGGATATTCCGTGGCAGTAACACCACGTTTCGACGATACCTTACCCCTGGACACGCTGGAATTAAATTTCAGGATGTATACGGTCAGTCAGGGTAATAGTCTTATCGTTGGCTCGGTAAGCGATCCTCAAGACTTCAGCACTTTCGACACCTTGGCAATATTGACACCCTATCTTGTAAATCGCTGGTATGATGCGCGGCTATTCCTCGACAGTTATGAAGGGAACGGCAAATACATCGCTTTTATGAGCCCTGAGGAATTTTACATCGATGACCTGAATATTTCTTTTATACCGGAATGCCGGATACCTAAAGATTTATCGGCAACGGAAATCTCGGGGGATACGGCTGTGATCGCATGGGATGCCGTAACCAGCCAGTCTGAATGGATATTATATTGTACCCGTATGGGTTCTAATAATTATCAGGATACCTCTTTTACCGTAAGCGAAAATCCTTTTACACTGAGAAATCTCACCGGAAGCTCTCTCTATAAAGTTGAAATAAAAGGTATCTGCGGTTCAGATACCACGGAGTTTTCCTCACCTGTTTATTTTACGACTGACGGATGTGGAAACCGGATCAATGAATTTCCACATAAAGAGAGTTTTGAATATGAAGGTAACAGGCCTCCGTGCTGGACAGAAGAATATGTGATGGGCAATAAGGGTTGGGTTTATACCAAAGGAACACCGGTACATATGGCTTCTCCTTCAGATCCTCACGAAGGGAAACTCAATGCCGCTCTATTCACGCAAAGCGGTATATCTCCCACAACCAGGTTAATCACGCCGCAATTTGATTTTACAGGCCTCCGGGCGCCTTACCTCACTTTCTGGTACGCCCTGGATCAGTACAGCGGTAATATCGACGGACTTTTCCTTTATTATAAAACCGAAGAATCAGGCGAATGGTCGGAATTAAAAAGATATGAAACGCAATCCCATATTACCGGATGGCAATTCGACTCAATACCTTTACCTGAAGCTACCGGAAATTACTGGATCGCCTTTGAAGGCAGTTACGGAAGAAGCGGTGGAGTTTTACTGGATGATATCACTATCGATGACATCCAATGCCACCAACCACAGGATATCCAGATAACGTATATACCGGAAGATAGCGCCGTTATATCGTGGAGCAGCGAAGGATATGTAGAGAAATGGGAAGTGGAATACCGGATTAAAGGAGAAAGCAATTATCAACAGGATGAAAGTATAGAAACCGAGTTTCATCTCGGAGGATTATCTTCCGATACTGTTTATCAGATAAGGATCAGGGCCGTTTGCGGTGACGATTTCACAAGTGATTATACGGAAACGGAATTCCAGACATGGGTTACTTACTATATCCAGGCAGACGCCGGCGATAACGGATCCATAAATCCGCAGGGCACTATTCCGGTAAAATCGGGTAGTTCAAAAAGTTTCACTTTTATTCCAGATCAAAATTACGTCATAGACGAAGTCGTGATCAACAATATCCTTACCGATCATTCCGGGAATTCTTACACCTTCCACAACATACAGGGCGACAGCAGTATCAGGATTACATTTAAAATGATCACAGGAATTATGGAAAATGACCGGCACCAAAGTGTCATCTTATATCCGAATCCCTCACAGAATGCGATAAACGTGGAAATGAATACTAATTTCGAAAATTACGAAATATATAATCTTTTCGGCCAGGTAATGGAGAAAAATGATATTACGGACCGGCATATCCGGATCGATATTTCTTCTTTTACTTCAGGAGTCTATTTTATAAGACTAACCGGAAGCCGGGAGACCGTTACCAGGAAATTTATCAAAGAATAAATTCCGAATTTTTAATACTAAAAAGGGATTGTCCAAAAACGGATAGTCCCTTTTTTTTATTCGGGAATCCGGCTAAAAAGAGTATCTTTACATGATGAAATTTACCAACAGAAATAACATTGATTAGATGAATATCGAAGAATTAAGGGAATATTGCCTTTCGCTTAAAGGAGCAACCGAATATATGCCGTTTAAAGATGATCTTCTTATTTTCAGAGTATTCGATAAATGGTTCGGAGTAGTTCCTTTAGACGACATCCAATTAAATATATCGGTAAAATGTGATCCCGCGGAAGCTGTTAATTTACGGGAACGCTATCATTGTGTGGAAGCGGCATGGCATTTTAATAAGAAATACTGGAATTGCATTACGCTCAATGGCGACATGGACGACGAGACGGTCAAATACTGGATTCGCCATTCCATAAAAGAAGTAGTAAAGAAACTACCTAAAAGTACACAATCAGAATATTGGGAAAATTATCAGTTATAATAATACCTTTAGGAGTTTTTCCACCCTCAAAATAAATGAGATTCCATTGATAATGGAGTAACGGAAATAGGATAAGATTTTCAATCCAAAAAGATATCTTTCCGCATTTCGGAATCATAGAGATGCAGATCCTTCGCTTTGCTCAGGATGACAAAAACAGGCGATAAGAAGAAGACTTTTCGATTAATTCCTATAATTCTATAAGGACAGAGAATAATAAAATCTATGGACACGATCCCGAAATAAAAAATACGGAACCGAAGAAGATACATGATAACTTTTATTGGATATCCAGGAAGCCTGTTGTTGCAGGTAAAAGCAGTAATTGGGCTTTACCGTTAGTCAATTATCCTGTGGTTCGTTTTTGGGAATTTTTCCGGGCGTATTCGGCGGATATTTGGCAGGAGGCATAATATCGGGAGTTTTCTGAGGGTATTCACACGGTTCTTTAATGGGATCGTCGTGTTGTTGAGGTTCTGATTTTTCGTTTTTCATAGTTTATCTTTTTAGTAATGGATATAATGAAACGAACAATCTTAAACCATAACTGGTTCACAGGATATCCGAAAAACTACTTACCGAATTTTTGCGTCAGATATCCCAGTTTATAAAAATCCAATAAAAAAAGATTACTGTTACGGGTAAGGTATTTTTTTATTTTATTACCGGAAAGGGAATAAATACGGGCCACAATCTTCAATGCATGCAGGGATTTGAGACGGAAATAGGTTTTTAATAACTTATGTCCTTCTGTGAATTTGTCGTTTACAAGGCCACTTTCCGATAAAAGGACCAGGTTATCTATCGAACTTTCTATCTTTTGGATATAAATGGTATTTTCGTCCAATCCGTCATGCCGCAATGGATTGTCAAGGTGAAGGACGGGTATTCTATAACGCTGCAATTGAAGTCCGAAAAAAGTATCCTCGTATCCGTATGTCGTGAGATCCTCATAAAAGGAAAGAATATCGAAAATATTTTTCGTCAATAACACATTAAAAGGAGTGAAGGATTTATAAGGATTATTCTGTCGTATGGAAGCCGGTATCTGCTCTCTTTTCGTTCCGTAATACCATCTTAAGTGTTGATTTTTTTCAGGTGGTTCTTTCCGGTAAGCAATGCCGCCGGATATTACAAACGAAGGTTTATCCTTCATTTGATCCACCGCTTTCATATAAGAATTGATGAAATCTCCGGAAATCACCGTCGCATCGCAATCGATAAAAAGAAGGTAAGGATAACGGGCATTTGCTGCAAGCCAGTTCCTGATCCGGGCACGGCCCATATTTTCTTTGTGCCTGTGATATTGAAGATTCGGAAGTTTTGTTAACGGAATATTTTGTTCATCATAACTTTCGTCGGATGCGTCGTCGGCAATAAAGATCTCATAAGATATCCCGCTTGTCGAAAGCTGTTGTGACAAAGCCTGCACTAAAGTCTTGATATCCCGGTTGTAAACGGGAATGAGGACGGAAAGCATTATACCAGCGAATCAATTAATTCATTCCCTTCGATACATATAGTACGGGAAGGAAATTTATCAATCATGGAAAAATTATGGGTAGCCATCAGAATAGTGGTTCCCTGTTTGTTGATATCATGCATGATTTGAAAAAGATCTTCGGAGGTGATCGGATCCAGATTCCCGGTAGGTTCGTCGGCCAGTATCACTTCCGGATTGTTAAGCAATGCCCGGGCCACACATACACGTTGTTGTTCTCCGCCCGATAACTGGTGGGGATACTTAAAATCTTTGGTACTTAAACCCACTAAGCCAAGTACCTCTTCAGCACGGGTATGCATGGCGTCTTTGTCTTTCCAGCGTGTCGCCCTCATCACGAAAAGCAGGTTTTCCAAAACCGTCTTATCTGAGAGCAACTGGTAATCCTGGAATACAAATCCCAGTTTCCGCCTTAGATAAGGAATCTGTTTTTTCTTGATTTTTTTCAGGTCGTAACCTACGATAGAGGCTTCTTCTCCATGGGCCGGAAGATCGGCGATCAAAACCTTCAGGATGGAAGATTTTCCGGTACCGGTTTTCCCGATAAGATATACGAATTCACCTTTTTTTATGGAAAGACTGATTTTAGGTAATATGAGGATATTCTTTTGATAGATATCTATATTTTTCAAATAAATGACCGGTTTATCGCCGGTTGGCGTATCATTTTTTTCCAGTTCTTCAATATCGGGAGAAAATACCGGTTCTATAAATTCCGGGTTGATAAGTACTTCTTCCGATCCGGAAGTTTGCTCGGATGGGGACGGGTTTAGGTCTTGATCTTCCATAATAACCAGGTTATATGTCTATATTAGCGTATTTGGCATTTTTTTCGATAAACTCCCTGCGGGGAGGCACTTCGTCACCCATCAGCATGGAGAAGACCCTGTCGGCTTCCGTAGCGTTATCAATGGTAACCTGTCTTAAAGTACGTTGTGACGGATCCATTGTGGTTGACCAAAGTTGCTCTTCGTTCATCTCCCCAAGTCCTTTATAGCGCTGGATATGAAGTCCGGATTCATTGGTGCCGCCTTTGGTGAGTTCCTGAATAACCGCATCCCGTTCTTCCTCATTCCATACATATTTTTCTTCTTTCCCTTTTTTGATCAGGTATAAGGGAGGGGTTGCGATATAGACATGTCCTTTCTCAATCAGTTCTTTCATGTGCCTGAAAAAGAAAGTCAGGATCAACGTATCGATGTGGCTTCCGTCCACGTCGGCATCGGTCATGATCACCACTTTATTGTAGCGTAGTTTCTCCAGATTGAGGGCTTTACTGTCTTCTTCCGTTCCGATCGTTACACCCAAAGCCGTATAAATATTCTTGATCTCTTCACTTTCAAAAATCTTGTGATGCATGGCTTTCTCTACATTCAGGATCTTTCCTCTTAAGGGAAGGATAGCCTGGTAGTGACTGTCACGGCCCTGTTTGGCTGTTCCGCCTGCGGAGTCCCCTTCGACCAGGAAGAGTTCGCATATTTCGGAATTTTTAGATGAACAGTCGGAAAGTTTTCCGGGAAGACCGCCGCCATTGAACACACTTTTACGTTGCACCAGCTCGCGGGCTTTTCTGGCTGCATGACGGGCCGTGGCAGCAAGCGCCACTTTATTGACGATTTCCTTGGCATCTTTGGGGTTTTCCTGCAAATAATAAGTAAGCATCTCCCCTACCATCTGGTCCACGATACCGGAAACCTCATTATTTCCCAGTTTGGTTTTGGTTTGACCTTCGAATTGCGGTTCCGCTACTTTTACTGAAATAATGGCTGTCAATCCTTCCCTGAAATCATCGCCGGTAACTTCGATCTTTTGTTTATCCAGTTTCTCCAGCATTTTACTTTCATCGGCATACTTCTTCAATGTCCGGGTCAGCGCACGACGGAATCCCGCCAAATGCGTTCCTCCTTCGATGGTATTGATATTGTTCACATAAGAATGGATATTCTCCGTAAAAGAAGTATTATACTGCATCACGATCTCCACGGGAACGCCTTGCTTTTCGCCTTCCATATAGATCGGCGTTTCCATGATTTTTTCACGGCCGCTATCCAAATATTTGATAAAATCCTTTAATCCTTCTTCCGAATAAAAAGTTTGCGACAGCACTTCCCCGTTTTCGTCCTTTTCACGAAGATCCGTTATTTTAAGGGTAATCCCCCTGTTCAGGAAAGCGAGCTCTTTAAGCCTGGTACTTAACGTATTGTAATTATATTGACTTGTTATAAATATCGAATCGTCCGGTTTAAACCAGATCTTGGTCCCTCGGTATTGGGAGTCCTCTACTTCTTTTACGGAATAAAGAGGTGTACCGCATTGATATTCCTGTACATAATGTTTTCCGTTACGATAAACGTCCACCCGGAATTCTTTAGCCAGGGCATTCACACAGGAAACCCCTACTCCATGAAGACCTCCGGAAACCTTATAGGAATCCTTGTTGAATTTACCGCCGGCATGCAATACCGTTAAAACAACTTCCAGAGCGGATTTTTTTTCTTTTTCATGGTAATCCGTAGGAATACCGCGACCGTTATCTAAAACTGTGATGGAATTATCTTCATGGATGGTAACTTCAATATTATTACAACAGCCCGCGAGCGCTTCATCTATGGAATTGTCTACAACCTCGTATACCAAATGATGCAAACCACGCTCGGAAACATCTCCTATATACATCGCAGGACGCTTTCTTACAGCCTCAAGACCTTCCAGTACCTGGATGTTTTCCGCATTGTATTCTTCAACTTGTAATGGAGTTTTTTCTAAATCACTCATAATCAATAAAATAATATTTAGTTTATAACTTACAAATATACAAAAAAAAGTGACACGCTCCCTCTTAAGTAACCGGGAAAAAGCGTAATTTTGTCCACAAAAATCTGTTCAAAATTTCAATTTGTAATTTATTAATAATCAGTATAGTACATCACCATTCCGAACATAATCAATGATGAATTTCGATCTTACCGGAACATTCAAATCCTCAAACCATATTAAGCTTAACAGATCGAAAAGCCTTTACATACGCTATTTAATATTTTGCTATACCAGATATAACGTAATCCTGCCGGTGCAAACCCGGGAAGCCGAAGACGTACAAACGGTTTTCCGGTGTCTTCAAACCATAAAGCAATCCCAAAACCATACTGAACCCGTTCAGGTAAATGTTGCCGATTGTGGTGCCGCATACCGGTTCCTGACTGCTTTACTGGCGGTAACACCTGGAAAATGGTTCCTGACCGGTTCTCCCCGTATGCTGGAAAGACCTATCCTACCTCTTGTTCATAGCTTACAAAGAGCCGGAGCAAATTTACAACCGGAAAAAGACGGGATCCTGATTACCGGCACGCTCCTCCGTGCTCCGGAAATGGAGATCGACTGTACACTTAGCAGTCAGTTTGCCAGCGCTTTACTGTTAATCAGCCCGTTAACAGGATTAAAAACGTTACATATTATTCCCGAAATTCCTCCTTCTTCATCTTATATAGAAATGACCCGGCAGGTGATTGCGGATATTGACCGAGTACCCGGCTTTTCAATTCCGGATATTGAATCGGACTGGAGCGGGGCCGTCTTCTGGTATGCCGTGGCAGCTTTAAAAGGTGAAGGCTCTTATTACCTTCACGGATTAAAATTAGGAAGCATTCAACCTGATACCATTATTTCCGCATGGTTTAAAAATTTCGGCATCACTTCCACCCAAATGCCCGATGGCGTAGTTATTGAAAATAATTATATCAGTAGACCGACCCAGCCTCTTCAATATGACCTGCGCTCCAATCCGGATCTTGCGCCTGTCCTCGGAGCATTTTCGGTATTATACCCATGTGAAATTGTATTAAGCGGTCTTCAGAACCTCAATATGAAGGAATCGAAACGATTAGATATCTTGGCGGAAGAATTATCGAAATTTGCCGGGATCGAAAGACCGGATAACGGCAGCCTGCATATTATGGCGCGGGAAAGGATCAGCGGGCAACAACTGACGTTTAGAAGTTATGGCGACCACCGGTTTGTAATGGCTTTTATGTTGTTTTCAGTATTCAACCGTGTCACGTTGGACGAAACAGAATCCGTTAGAAAATCTTACCCCGGATTTCCGGAAGACATTTACGGACTAAATCCCCTTTAAATATTCACCAATAATCCTCAAATCCTTTCCTGTAAGGAGCGTTATATTTTATTTTGCTTTGATCAATAACCCAATATTTACCATACTCATTTTCTTTTTGGATAACATTATTGAGAATGTTTTTATAAGTATTTTCCTCTTCTTTATTACGCCTTATATTTTCAGGTGGGTTATTAAAAATGTAGGGAGAATATCCTTTCCTAGTTATAAATATATCCTCCATTAAAAACATATTTAAAAGCACTTCAAAGAAACGATATTTCCCATTTCTTATGTCATAACCTTCTGTAGAAGCCAATATTCTCCCATTCTTTTTTTTTGTCAAGTCTAACTTCATTGGCTTTCCCTTATAATAATCAAGTAATCTACTATTTCCATAATCTAAATTATCAAATTCCCATAAGATTCTCTCATATTCTTTATCATTTAAAATATTAGCATTTTCATATATAAATCTGCTATAATATTCATTCTTACCTAATCCTAAAGGCTCAGCGTAAACGAAAAGACTTCGGATAAGAAGTTCCTTATCTAAATTTGTTATATCAAATACCATAATAACTTTTGTTTTAAACCAGATATGGACATTATTCCTTTACAAAGAAAAATAATCTAAAAACATAAAATTCTATCGAATTCTTATATAACCTTAATGAGTATTTTAAAGATAATAGGATAATTTTTCCTATAATAAATATAAACTATTGTATGATTTAAAATTTCACCCGATTTTTAAAAACTCAAACTATTCTCGCGTATAGATTTCCGGGCTATTAGCTTAATCATTCATCTAACTATCCAGTGCGTTCGCACCGCTGATAATTTCGAGTAATTCAGTAGTAATAGAAGATTGACGGGCATTATTATATTTAAGCTTCAATTCCTTCAACATCTCATCCGCGTTATCGGATGCCTTGGCCATAGCGGTCATACGGGCACCGTGTTCGGAAGCGATGGAATCGATAAGACTTTTAAACATCTTAATCCGCAGGATCTTCGGGATCAACTCTTCCAATAATTCGTCTTTGGAAGGCTCGAAAATGAAATCGATATTATTTCTCGTTTTACAGGAAGGAGTCTCGTTAACGATAGGCAAATAGGGAGTCCTTACTACTTTTTGTGTAGCGGGATTGACAAACTGGTTATAGATAATATCGATCTTGTCTATTTTTCTGTCCAAAAATCCCTGGATGAGCCGGTCGGTGATAACGGATAATTCTTTAAAAGAACTATTATCCAATAACGATTCATTAAAGTATTCCACCTTGTAATGGCGGCAGAGGTGCTCATATCCTTTTTTTCCGAAACATACCAGTTTTAGTTTTCCGGTAGATTCCTGTATCGCATATTTTTCACGTACTATCCGGTGCACTTCTTTAATAACGTTCGAATTAAAACTACCGCATAAACCCCGGTTTGAAGTAATGACCACCAAAACCACATTGTCCGGATCCCGCTTTTCAAACAGAGGAGAATCTTCACTGTTTTCCATGGTCAGCGACAGATTTTTCAGTATCTCATCCAGCTTATTGGCATAAGGCCGCAAATTGATGATGGAAGTCTGCGCCCGACGTAATTTGGCGGCTGAGACCAATTTCATCGCCATGGTAATTTTTTGCGTAGAACTTACGGAGGCGATGCGGCTCCTGATCTCTTTTAAATTTCCCATAGTATGATGGTTTTATACTTCATATTTCACAGCGACCTGTTTACATACCGAGGTAAGCTGATTTGTAATATTTTCCGAAAATTCTCCGTTCTTGATTTGCTCAAGTAACTCCGGATGTTTCTCATTCAAAGTCTGTAAATACTCGGCTTCAAAATTCCTGATACTGGTAACCGGTATTTTTTGGAGAAGCGCGTTTACGCCGCAATAAATAATCGCAATCTGTTCTTCCACTTTGTATGGTGTATATTGCGGCTGTTTCAGTATCTCCACATTACGCGCACCCATATCCAGTACATTTTGGGTAGCCTGGTCTACGTCGGCGCCAAATTTGGAGAAAGATTCCAGTTCACGGTATTGCGCCTGGTCCAGTTTCAAACGGCCCGCGATCTTTTTCATTGACTTAATCTGGGCATTTCCTCCCACACGTGACACGGAAATTCCCACGTTGATGGCGGGACGTATCCCGGCATTAAAAAGCGAGGTTTCCAGGAATATCTGACCGTCCGTAATAGAGATCACATTGGTAGGGATATAAGCCGAAACGTCACCTGCCTGAGTCTCAATCAAGGGCAGGGCAGTTAAGGAACCACCACCTTTGACGATGGGTTTTAACACGTCCGGCAAATCGTTCATTTCAGCCGCTATTTCATCTGATTCTATGATCTTTGCCGCTCTTTCCAAAAGACGCGAGTGAAGATAAAATACATCTCCGGGATATGCCTCACGACCGGGCGGACGACGAAGTAAAAGGGACACTTCACGGTAAGCTACGGCTTGCTTGGAAAGGTCATCATAAATGATCAGCGCCGGACGGCCCGTATCACGGAAATATTCTCCGATAGCCGCTCCTGCGAAAGGTGCGTAAAATTGCATGGCCGCCGGATCGGAAGCATTGGCCGCCAATACCACGGTGTAATTCATAGCGCCTTTTTCCGTCAGTGTTTTTACGATACCCGCTACGGAAGAACCTTTTTGTCCCACTGCCACATAAATACAGTAAACCGGTTCACCTTTATCATAGAATTCCTTCTGGTTTAAGATAGTATCGATAGCAATAGCGGTTTTTCCGGTCTGCCGGTCTCCGATAATCAGTTCGCGTTGTCCGCGGCCGATAGGAATCATGGCGTCGATGGCCTTGATACCGGTCTGGAGCGGTTCTTTCACCGGCTGACGATAAATTACCCCGGGCGCCTTTCTTTCGATAGGCAACTCATACAAATTCCCTTCGATCTCACCTTTACCATCGATAGGATGACCTAATGTGTTGATAACGCGCCCTATGAGTCCTTCTCCCACCTGGATGGAGGCAATTCTTCCGGTACGTTTACATAAATCTCCCTCATTGATATCTTTGGAATCACCCAGGAGCACCACTCCGACATTATCTTCTTCCAGGTTAAGCACGATTCCCATGACCATACAACCCGGCTTTTCAAAAACGACCAATTCTCCCGAACGGGCATTCTGAAGACCATAAACACGGGCAATACCATCTCCCACGATCAAAACGCTTCCGGTTTCCTCGAGTTCCGTTTTGAAATTGTGGTCAAGCAGTTGCTGACGTAATATTGCTGTTACTTCTGAGGGTTTGATTTCCGCCATAATTATAATATTAAATAAGTTATTTCAAGCTTTCCGGTTAAAATCCGGCCTGGTATATGTTATAAGAGAATTCTCTTTTCAGCATATTGATTTCTTTCAAGATACTGGCATCATAAATAAAATCCCCTATTTTAATAATAAAACCGCCGATTAATTTAGGCATAATAACGGATTTCAAAATGATCCGGGAACCGGTTTTTTCTTCCAAAAGAGAAACCAGTTTATCCTGTACGGATTGTTCCACTGGCTGGGCCGTAACAAAATCGGCTATTTTGATATTGTGGAATTTATAATACAACTTTACAAATTCCTGTGCGATCGTATAAAGTGCCGGTTCTCTCTTTTTTTCCAAAACGAGTTTGATGAAGCCAAATGTCGTGGGACATAATGTTTTTTCAAAAATCGCCTTGAAAATTTTGGATTTCTTAGTATGGGGGATAACAGGACTTTCGAGTGCCTGATTCAGTTCCCTGTTAACTTTAAGTAATCCGATAATGAGCAGTACATCCTGATACACCTGTTCAAGATCTCCTCTTTCGATTGAAAAATCATAAAGGGCCTTAGCGTATCGGTTTGCTAGTTTTATATTTTTCATTTAGGATGATTAAAGTGACCGCAAAAATACATTTTTATCTCTATTTTTCAAAATTCCATAAAAAAAAATCCATAAAAAAAGCAATTAATTTTCCATAGGCTTTTTTACGATCTCCAAACCCAGTTTAGCGCCCTCTTCATACATCAGTTTAAGCGCCTGATGATAATCATTTTCGATTTTCCCATCCAGGATAGCCTCCCTGATGGCGGTTTTTATAATTCCCACGGGAGTGGAAGGAGGTATACCGAAAGTCTCCATAATCAGATTTCCGTCTACCGGCGGCTGCCAGTTCCGTATTCGGTCTTTTTCTTCTATTTCTTTCAATTTTTGCCTTACTTTAGCAAAATTATCCAGGTATTTTTGAACTTTTCTCGGATTTTTGGAGGTGATATCCGCTTCGCACAACAGCATCAGGTCATCGATATCATCACCGGCATCGAAAAGCAATCTCCTGATGGCGGAATCCGTGATCGTGTCTTCCACCAATACAATAGGCCTGAGGTGAAGCGCTACCAGTTTTTTCACATATTTCAGCTTTTCGTTATTGGGCATTTTAAGGTCCCGGAAGATTTTTCCCGTTATTTTGGACCCTATATAATCATGCCCGTGGAAAGTCCAGCCTGTATTCGCGTCATATCGCTTTGTGGCGGGTTTTCCTATATCATGGAGTAATGCAGCCCATAAAAGCCACAAGTTATGGCTTACCATCCCTATTTTATCCACGACTTCCAACGTATGCAAATAATTGTCTTTATGTCCGTGTCCACCTACATAATCAATACCTTTCAGGTCCAGAAGCTGCGGGAGAAACTTTCCCAATAGTCCGGCTTCATCCAGTAATTTTATTCCCCGCGAAGGTTTCGGAGAAAGCAGGATCTTATTAAATTCTTCAATGATACGTTCTTTGGAAATGATCTCCAGCCGGTCCGCATTCCTCTGGATCGCCCGGAATGTTTCCTCCAGAATATTAAAATTAAGCTGGCTTGCGAACCGAACGGCGCGCATCATCCGCAGGGGATCATCCGAAAAAGTAATGTCGGGATCCAATGGCGTACGGATAATTTTATCCTGAATATCCCTGACACCGTCAAAAGGATCAATCAGTTTATGCTTATCGGGACCGTTAAGTCCGAAAGCCATGGTATTGATCGTAAAATCCCGGCGGTTTTGGTCATCCTGCAAAGTACCGTTTTCTACAGAAGGCTTCCGGGAATCACTGCGGTAAGACTCTTTCCGGGCTCCCACGAATTCAATCAGAAATCCCTGGTAATTGAATTGGGCGGTCCCGAAATTTTTATATACGTTCACTTCAAGATTCGGAGAAATAGCCTTAGCCACAGCCGTAGCTAACGTAATACCGCTGCCTATCACGACGATATCGATATCTTTTGATTCCCTGTTTAAAAAAACATCCCGTACCACACCACCCACGGCATACGCCTGTAATCCCAATTCATCGGCGATCATACCGGTAAGATCGTATATCGGATGCCGGAATTTATCCACTATATTTTTCATCATCACATTTAAAATGCAAAAATACTAAATCTACCGACAGTAAAAAAATAAGGCCGGTTTGATATGCCGGCCTTATTAATTCAATCTTTTAATTTTGCTATTGCACTGAGAACTTTCCGCTGGACAGAATGGTATTGCCGTCTATGACTCTGTAAAGATAAGCACCGGAAGAGAGCCCGGAAACATTATACACAACCTGTTGATCATTGATCGTGGTTTCTCCTATTTCAGCACCGTTCATCGAATAAATAACCAGTTTTCCCCGGACAGCTTCTTCAAAATCGAACTTCACGACTTCTGAAGCAGGATTGGGATAAACATTTACTTTCACTTTTGATGTCAAAGGTTCCCGTAGTCCATTGGGAAATTCAAGCCAAACATTGTCGATAATAAGGGAAGTTCCGGGATTACCCTTACAAGCTTCCAGATTATCGAAATTATAACCTGCGCTGGCCACGAAAATTAATCTCATATGAGTGGCGCTGGCTGCATGGTCGTAATGTAAAGGAACATCAAATGCGGTCCATTCACTTACAGGTTCATATTCCACAAACCTGGCTCCACCGATACGGACATCGTAATTGTATAAATCTATTTCAATAGAAGC
>ERZ809224.858-NODE-858-length-25152-cov-8.807587_pt1 | contig 25152 bp, 22 predicted proteins | sample MGYA00520513_ERZ809224 | MGnify/ENA primary metagenome ERZ809224 (study PRJEB31576, sample SAMEA3212658) | Homo sapiens | biome: human-gut; feature: human gut; material: fecal | place: Sweden | collected 2012 ... | reverse complement strand
GTGGAGATGAATTTATAAACCATATCCTCCGTACCTTCCTTCTCACACTCAGTCAAAAGCTCCAGAATCACATCCTGATCATCCTCATACAGGTGATGAATCGAGTATGCATTATCCCAGAAAATCCGAAAATCCGGTGCTGCCGGCTTTAACTTTGCAAAACGACGGACAGTCTCATCTGAGTAGGAAATACCGGTCGGGTTCGAATACTTCGGCACGCACCAGATACCCTTGATCGCCGGATCCTCAGATACAAGCCGCTCGACCATGTCCATATCCGGACCTGTCGGAAGCAGTGGTACATTAATCATCTCAATGCCGAAAAATTCTGTGATCCCGAAGTGGCGGTCATAGCCCGGCACCGGGCAGAGGAATTTTACCTTGTCCAGCCTGCCCCACGGCGTATGTCCGCAGATACCCATTGTCATTGCCCGTGCAACGGTATCAAACATAACATTCAAACTGGAGTTGCCATAGATCAAAATATTTTTCTCCGGAACCTCAGACATGTCTGCGAGCAGATGTCTTGCCTCCGGAATGCCATCCATAATACCATAGTTTCTGCAGTCGACGCCTGCCGCGCACATCATATCCGAGCCGCTGTTCAGCACATCCATCATGCCGTTTGACAGATCCAGCTGTGCCTTTGACGGCTTTCCTCTGGACATATCGAGCTTCATTCCCTTATCCTGAAACTCTTTATATCTTGCTTCCAGCGCTGCCTTTTCCTGCATCAGTTCTTCTCTGGTCATTTCCTTATATGGCTTCATAATCCGTCCTCCAGTGCTTATTTTTTCATTCTCCTCAGTGTCTTTATATGGCGTACAATTGTACGCGCAATAAAACTCACTTTTCCTATTCTATCGCCTGATTAAGATTTCGTCAAGTCTTTTTGGATTCTGCCTTCCTCGCCCGGTACTGTGTCAGCTCTGCCACATCCTCGAGTTCCAGATCCCGCTCTCCTGCAAGCGACTCCAGATGATGACGGAACTCGTGCAGCAGCACCTTGCGGATCTGTACCCTCAGCTCCTCATCGGAACAGGTAAAACAGTTCACAAAGGATCCGTAGTAAAGTACGATAAACCGGCCCAGATAGCGGTCATGGTGGTACTCTCCCAAAACAAAAAGGTCATGATCCAGGGCCGCCGGATGCAGCCGGCTGTATTCCCTGACCATGACACCACCATTCAGTTCCCGGAAGAACACTTCCGGGAACGTATCTGTAATCTCATATGTCACATCTTCAAATACTTCAAAAGAAATCATTGTATCTGCCCCATCAGCAGGCAGGTCCTGCTGTGCTCACATTTGCCCCATGCGCAGTCTGAGGAGAGTATCTCCTTCGTCCCGTCATTCCGGGTGCGCACCTCACAGATTACCATGCGTGACTGGTTCTGCATTTTGCAAAAACCGCTGACGAACATTTCATCGACATCGCCCTCATCGGCCGAAGTCTGCCCCGGCTGTGTCTTCTCCTCTTCCATATCCGATCACTTCCTGTCATACTTTTCTTTCAGCTCTTCCTTTACCTCTTCGAGCTTTTCGCGGCGCTCTTCGCGCTTCTCTTCCTTTTTCTCCCTGCGCTCGGTACGATACTCCCCCAGCTTCTCACTCGCACCGCTCATCAGTGCACTGAAACGCTCGTTTACTTTTGCCACTACATCTTCAAGACGGACATTTTTCAAGCGCTTCAGCTCTGCAAGTGTTTCACTGTAGGTCGGAGATACTGCTGTCGGATTACGCCTGAGCAGCCCGCGTACGGATTTCATAGAACTGGAATACAGTCCCAGCATGCTCTCCTTTTTTGCACCGGCACTCATATACAGCTCGCGCAGCTCTCTGCGGATCTGCTCCTTTGCCTTCTCGCCAGCTCCTCCCAGAGCCGCTTCCAGCTCTGCCTTCTTTTTGACAAGCTTCTGCATTTCCTCTGCAACGCGCTCTTTTTGCTCCAGTAAATCCCGAAGATGAATCGCTGCAATGAAGGATGTCACAAAGTCAGCTGTGATAAACGGAGTCATGACCATTACAATCGCATCGACATAACGGGTATTGATCGCCAGAACCAGCTTCTCTACCTGAACATGGATCACATCGACGACAAGCACCGTCATCACACCCCAGCATAAGGTCGACATCAGACAGATATATCCGTGTACATTCAAAAATTTTCCCGTATAGTCCCAGTAGCGTACCTTAAACAGCCGCTCCATCACATAGCCGGTGATATATTCCAGCACAGTTGCAGAGACCATACCGACAATACACATCGCAGGAATATTGCCGCGCACCGGAATCGTCACAATCAGAATACAGATCGCGCCGCTGCCGTAAATCGGCAGGAACGGTCCCTTCAGAAAGCCTCTGTTCACCGGCTTTCTCTCACAGACTGACACATACGCACTTTCCCATACCCAGCCGCAAAAGCAGTAAATATAGAAAAACAAAATCCACTGCGATACCGTATATGCCGTCATTCGTCATCCTCTTCTTCCGCAATCACTCCGCTCACCGATGAAATCGTAGCGGCTACCACAACAACTGCAACAATTACGACGAACAGAATCAGTGCTGCAAGTAAAATTCCTATCTCCATATTCATTACCTCTTTTTCTTTGTGGCATCTGTGCCCATATCATGCACGCCCATAGTTATTTGTATTATACCATACCCGGCCGTTCCTGTCATTGAAAATCTGGCTGACGGACATATACACTTTCTTAACACGATCTCATTTCTCATCCTGTCGGAAATGTAGTATAATGCCTGTAAATGCATTCTTGATAAAAAGGAGGGATTCTATGGTTCGGCCATTATCCCGTATATTACGCCGTCCAGTCATCCATGACACCTGCGTCACCGTGCTTTTTCTCGTGCTCGGTACGCTGCTCGCACAGCTTTTAAACGCCGCACTGGTCAATATCACCAATATTTCTTTCTTATATGTTCTAGTTGTCGTCTTTATCGCACGCTATACGACCAGCTACCTCTACGGTATCATCGGCTCCTTGCTGAGCATCGTGTGCATCAATTTTTTCTTCACCTATCCGTACATGCACCTGAACTTCACAATGGATGGTTATCCGTTTGCCTTTCTGGTCATGCTCATTGTCTCCTTTATCACCAGCGCTACGACCACAAACCTGAAAAAGCAGGCACGCATCCTCGCCGAGCGGGAAAAGGAGCTCGCTGCGGCAGAAAATGAAAAAATGCGTGCAAATCTGCTGCGAGCCATCTCTCATGACCTGCGCACGCCTCTGACGAGTATCATCGGCTCTGCCAATCTCTATCTGGAAAACGGCGCCATGATGCAGGAGACGGAAAAATTCACGCTGATCCACAACATTCATGAGGACGCCAACTGGCTTTTAAACATGGTAGAAAATATTCTGTCCGTCACACGCATCAATACCGCCGATGCAAAGGTGACCAAGACCGCAGAGCCGGTCGAGGAGGTTGTCTCCGAAGCCGTTATCCGACTGAAAAAGCGGATAACGGATGCAGATATCCATGTAAAGGTACCGGATGACTTTCTCATGATTCCAATGGATGCCATGCTCATCGAGCAGGTCATCATCAACCTGCTTGAAAATGCAATCATACACTCTCGAAGTGAAAAACCGATCGACTGCTTTGTCACCTGTGACGAGCGATATGTCACCTTTCACGTGCGTGACTACGGCATCGGAATCCCGGAGGACAAGCTTGCGACCATCTTTGATGGCACTGGCTCTTCCTCCAACTCGGACAGCAGCCGCGGCATGGGAATCGGCCTGTCCATCTGTAAGACAATCGTCGCCGCACATGACGGCACGATCACAGCCTGCAACATTCCGGGCGAAGTCCCGACAGGGCATCATTTTCGCCACCCTATCCCAGCCCCCTGCGGCGCAGAATTCTCTTTCACGCTCCCACGCGGGGATTACTCTCATACAGTCTCGGAGGAACCATTATGAGTGCAAAATTATCGATCTTAATCATTGAAGATGAAAAAAATATCTGTGATTTTATCGCAGCGGCTCTGATGAATCAGGACTACCGCGTATTCAAAAGCTATTCCGGGATGGATGGCCTGTCGCAGATCACCTCGCGCTGCCCGGATATTTTACTGCTTGATCTGGGTCTGCCGGATATGGATGGTACAGACATCATCCGCAAAGTGCGCAAGTGGTCTGCCATGCCGGTCATCGTCATCTCTGCCAGGACCTTAGAAAATGAAAAGGTACTTGCTCTGGATCTCGGTGCAGATGACTACATCACAAAGCCCTTCGGCACATCCGAACTGCTCGCCCGCATCCGCACCGCCGTCCGCCATCTGACACGTATCAATGCAACAAACAGCACCTCCCACATTTTCCGGGCAAGCGGACTGGTCATCGACTTTGACCGCCGCCGCATCACCGTACATGAACAGGAGGTGCATCTTACACAGGTAGAATATAAAATTGTATCCATGCTCGCAAACAATTCCGGCAAGGTCATCACCTATGACGCCCTGATCTCTCACGTGTGGGGGCCTTATGCGGATGACAATAACCGCATCCTACGGGTCAACATGGCAAACATCCGCCGGAAGCTCGAGCGCAATCCGGCCCAGCCGGAATATATTTTTACGGAAATCGGTATCGGATACCGTATGATTGATGCGGAGACATGATATTATCCACGGATTTCCAGCAGTTTATTCTTAAGCTCCAGCTCCATACGGGCCAGCTCTCCTTCTGCCTCACGACGCTTTGCACGACCATCCTCCTGGATCTTCATCACTTCATCAAAGGTCGAGATCAGAGCCTGATTCGTCGTCTTTAACGTATCCAGATCGACAATTCCGCGCTCGGACTCCTTCGCTGCCTCGACGGTAGCGGTCTTTAGTGCCGCCGCATTTTTACGCAGCAGTTCATTCGTCATATCCGTCACTTCACGCTGTGCGCGGGCGGCCTGGTTCGCATGCTCGACACCGAGCGCAATCACCATCTGGCTCTTCCAGAGCGGGATCGTATTCACTACAGTCGACTGGATCTTCTCAATCATTACCGTATTGCTCGACTGGACAAGCCGGATCTGCGGTGCCGTCTGGATCGCAATCATACGGGTCAGCTCCAGATCGTGGATTTTCTTTTCAAAACGGTTGCACATCTCCTCCAGATCCTTTGCCGCCTGCGCATCCTCCGGCAGATCACTTGCTTTTGCCTTTGCGCTCGCCTGTGCCAGCTCCGTCGCACGTACTTCGGCAAGCCGCTTCTTCCCGGCGAGAATGTACATGGAAAGCTCTTTAAAGTAGGACAGGTTGATCTCGTACATCTTATCGAGCACCGCTACATCCTTCATCAGCTGCCGCTGGTGTCCCTCAAGCACATCGCATATCTTCTCCACATTGACCTCTGCCTTGTCATACTTTGCTTTGAGTGCGGTCATCTTATTGCCGGACTTTTTAAAGAAGCCGAGAAATCCTTTTTCCTCCTCCTCGACATCAAAGCTCTTCAGCTCTGTCACAAGGCCGGAAATCATATCCCCGACTTCACCAAGATCCTTCGTCTTTACATTTTTCAAAGCTGTCTCGGAAAAGTCCGCCATCTTTTTCTGTGTCCCGATGCCATACTGCAGGATACCGTTCGTATTGTGAATGTCAATCTGCTTGCTGAATTCATCCACCATTCGACGCTCTTCGTCACTGAGCATGCTCTCATCGAGCTGTGGCTGTACCGGTTCCTCCTTCACCGCGACTGGTTCCGGCTTTTCCTCCACCGGTGCTCCAAAGCTCAGCGTCGGTGTCGGTACATCTGTAAATTCCCTGAATTGATCGTCCATGATTGTCCTCCCTGCTTCCTTGTCTTTTCTTTCTCTTTATTTGCATGACTTATTGACCCGCAAAACACCGAAAAGTAGCCATTTTTCGTAGAAAAATGAGCGAATTTGAGGTGTTTTAGGATTGCGAGAGCATGAAATGCGAAGCAATCCGTGTATCCAACATCTTTGCGTTCATTTTTTGTCAAATGCACCTTCCGTGAGTCCCTCCTGCGCGAGCATCGTATTGAGCACGCTAATATCAGAAGAAATATCCCACGCCTTTTCCTCAAACAGATCGTCGAGCAGCTTCGCAAATGCATTATTCAAGGTATCTAAGGTCGCTGCGATCTCCTGCTTCGTTGTCTCGATATTCTCCCCAGGTACCGGCTGTTCATCAAGCTCACAGTACGCATCCAACAGTTTTTTCGTCGTTGGCAGGTAATAGCTCATCATCTTTTTCAGATCGTCCGCTATGTCCGGATTCCGTCCGGCCTCAGTAAAGATTCGCGTCACGATCATCTCCATCCGGTCTAATTTTTCAGAGATGACCGGATCCTCGATCTTATCATTACATGTATGGATATGCCGGATATAGCTCTGGCCCTCGGCAAGCAGCTCCTGATATTCGCTCCCATGCGGTGCAGCGGTGGAAGCAGACGCCTGCTGCGCCCCGGCCTTTCGACCATCCGTCTGCACTTCCTGTGCCCGCGCCTCGTATGCCTTTTCCGTCTGCAGATACTGCTGATACGTCTGCTGGTCTGTAATCAGGCAGGTCTCCTTTTTGTCCAGATACCCCTGTGGAAAAAATCCGTCACGGATCATCTTCCGCAGATCCTTCTGTACAAATTTCGGCTTCTTGCCGATGGCCGCTGAGAGCTCCTCAATCAGGCAGAATGTCCGTTCCCCGATCACCTGCTGATATCTCCGGAACCGCTTTGCCAGTCCCTCCTGTCTGCTTCCCTTAATGCCAAGTGCGACCGATGCGACAAGGAAAACATCGATGATCCCCATCGGGAGCACCAGCTCAGCCCCTGTCGCACCGCTGACAATGGCCAGAATCCCGGCTGTCACAGCAAACATGCCGCCCAGAGAATAGCCCGTCCACTTCATCGCCTTTCCCGCAATCAGTCCCGGCGTCTTTGTGCGCGGCACCGGATGATATTCCTTCCCCTGCATGGACTTGCGTATCCGTTCAGCCGCCTCCTGTCTGCGCCTTACCGTATCGTGAGACTGGGCATACCGGTCAGACTTCCGCTCAGCTCCTGCCAAATCCTCCGGTCTTTTCGACCATCCGCCACATGCCCGCTGTCTCCCTAAATCCGACAGCGAATTCTTCAATACATCCTGCACGCCATCTACTGCGCTGTTCACAACATCCGTAATGGTATTGCTCAGCTCCGAATAATTTCCGCTGTCTATGGCATTCTGTACGAGATCCCGGATCTGATCACCGGCCTCCTGCCAGTCCTTCTTTGTCATAAATTATGTTCACCAACTATACCTTTCTGTTTCTGCCATACAGCCCCGACTGATGCCTGCAAAATCCGTCTTACTGTCTGTCCGGAACGGACCACATGTCCGCCCGTTGCTTTCGAGTATAACACCTTGTAAAAAGGATGGCAAGCAGCAGGCACCCGATCAGAACAAAAAGCAGGCGCCAGCTTTTAAATTCTGGCGCCTGCGTATCATCTTTGATTTTCCAGAAGCTTCCTACCAGTATCTTCTCGCGGAAACCGGTGTACGGTAACCATAATCGGAGATAATGATTCCGGTGTTGGAATTACTTGCATGTACGACCTGACCGTTGCCCATGTAGATGGTAACATGTCCGATGCCGCTTCCATTGCTGTAGAAGAGAAGGTCTCCTGCCTGAATATCACTTAAGGATACCGGTGTACCGCTGGAAGCCTGTGCTGCGGCGGTACGCGGAATACTGATTCCGAAGTTTGCAAATACAGACTGGGTAAATCCGGAGCAGTCTGCTCCATTTGTCAGGCTCGTGCCGCCCCATACGTACGGATTGCCAACAAACTGTGTCGCAAAGTTTACGACCTGACTGCCTGTAGAAGAATAGCTCGGAGCCTCAGTCTCCGGTGCCGTCTCCTGTGGGGCTTCCGTCTGCGGAGCCTCTGTCTGAGGTGCCTCTGTCTGAGGGGCTTCCGTCTGCGCCTGCTGTGTCTGCTGTGCTGCTGCTTCCGCATTCGCTGCCGCCTGCGCTGCCTGTGCTGCTGCATCTGCTTCCGCCTGTGCCTGCGCATCTGCCGCTGCCTGTGCATTCAGATATGCCTGATATGCCTGCTGTGCTGCTGCCGCGGTATCATAAACATTCTGCTCATCGCCCTGCTGTGTGGCTGCATCCGCTGCTGCCTGCGCATCCAGATATGCCTGATATGCCTGATCCACCTGAGTCTGGGCATCGCTCGTCTGCTGGGAGGCTGCATCTGCTGCCGCCTGCGCATCTGCTGCTGCCTGCTCTGCCGCAAGCTGCTCCTGATAAGCCTGATCCGCTGCTGCCTGATCCTGATAGGACTGGTCTGCCGCTGCCTGTTCAGCCGCCTGCTGATCCAGATAATCCTGCCACTGCTGATTCAGCCGCTCTTCTTCCGCTTCAGACTCTGCAAGGTAATCCAGCCATTCCTGATCCAGTCTTGCCTGCTCCTCGTCCAAAGTCTCAGCCGTAGCATAATACGTATCGTATCCTACATAATAAGCGCTCACATAGCCATATACATCATTGCCAAGCGCTACCTTCATCCAGTCACCGTCATACTGCACGACTTCCAGTTCGTCCGTGCTGTATACCGTACCGATCGGCTCGGAATCCTCACTCGGCTCAGAACGTACCGTCAGCGCTTCCGGATATACCGTAGCAACATTGTATGCCACTTCATCTGCGATCGCCTGTGCCGCTTCGCCTGTTGCAAAGTATGCTGCATTTACATATCCTGTAGCATTTCCGGACTGTACCTGATACCAGTCACCGATCTGTCCAAGAATTGTCACGGAACCATTATTATAAACCTTTCCGACTACCTCGCTGTCTGCGCTGGCCTCACTTCTTACATTAATATATTCGTCACACTGCGCAAATGCCAGCTGACCGTTCATGCTCGTATCCAGCGATGCCTCGGTCTCGGCAATGGTCTCTTCCTGCGTCTCTTCCACAGTCTGTGCCACTGTCTCAGTCGCAACTTCCGTCTCAGCCTCTGTCTGCTGTGCTGTCTCTTCCTGCGTCTCACTCTCTGCTGCCTGTCCATCTACAGACTGTACTGCTGTCTCAGTCTGCAGCTCTGTCTCCTCATTCCGCTCAGCTCCGAGTCCTGCCAGTGAACTGCCCTTTGCCGCAAATGCAACACTGTCTGCAGCAGATACAGTCATACCTGCTGCCAGAAGACACGCGGTAAGTTTCATTGCCCTTCTCTTCATTTTCTATCCAACCTCCAAAACGTTTCCGTTCAAATATTACGAATTTATTACATTTATTACACGGTAATCCTACCACATCTCCCTTTTAGTGTCAAGTTTATTCCATACTTTTTTAATATTTTATTAAATCTCTGCAATGATTTCATAAAGTTTTTCCTTTACAGAACGCAATTTCCTATAAAAAAGCAGGAAGGAAGAGTCTTACAAAGCACTCTTTCTTCCTGCTGTCGTTTCTGACATAAAGCGAATTATCGTGAAGCTTGCGCTCCATTTTTATTTTGACCCCAACTGATGCCTACGAATTACTCCGCTGCAAAGCAGCTCCCGCAATTCTACAAACATTCGAAATCCGCTGATTTACTACGTAAATCGCTACTTTCTCATGTTTGGCGGGTCCCAAGTTCAAAAGCCTTATCATGCAAGCATGAACGGCTTTTTGACCTTTTGACCCTGGCATCATCACCTTCAGAAAGGACTACACTGCTATGCCTCCGATTTCCAATGACTGGCTGGCTCCGCTCAAGCCGGAGTTCTCCAAACCATATTATGCAAAGCTTTATAAGACCATCAACGAAGAATACCGCACGCGGACGATTTATCCGCCTGCCGATGATATTTTCAATGCTTTCGCGTTCACACCGCTCTCCAGAGTCAAGGTCGTGATCCTAGGGCAGGACCCGTACCACGAGGAAGGGCAGGCACACGGCCTTTGCTTCTCCGTCAAGCCGGATGTGCAGATCCCGCCGTCCCTTGTCAACATTTATCAGGAACTGCACGAGGACTGTGGCTGCTACATTCCGAATAACGGCTGCCTGACTAAATGGGCCGATCAGGGTGTACTGCTTCTGAACACCGTGCTCACCGTGCGTGCGCATCAGGCAAACTCCCATAAAAATATTGGCTGGGAAGAATTTACCGACGCCGCGATCCGGATCTTAAATGACATTGATCGTCCGATCGTCTTCCTACTCTGGGGCCGTCCTGCTCAGACGAAAAAGAGCATGCTCTCGAATCCGAATCACCTGATCCTCGAATCCCCGCATCCAAGTCCGCTTTCTGCGTACCGTGGCTTCTTCGGCAGCCGTCCGTTCAGCCGCGCAAATAAATTTCTGAAAGAACACGGTCTGGAGCCGATCGACTGGCAGATCGAAAATGTGTGAGCAAGGACACCAGCAATCATATTGACGCAAAAAAAGGATCTGCCTGGCAGATCCTTTCTCTTATCCTTTCAGTTAATGTAAAACAGAGTGTTTATCTCTCGTCTCCTTACAGCTGCGAATACCCATAGCTGTTTACGATCGCATCAATTTTCACCTTCTTCGCACAGAGCGGGCACTGATCCACATCGTAGGTCTGATAATTCGGAATATCATCCTTGCCGAAAATGTAGTTGATATCCATATCACAGACACGGTCACTCGCACTGAAGATCGCGGATACGCCTTCCATAATACCGCCGTAGTACTGAATACATTCCAGTGCACGCGCTACCGTCCGACCGGTCGTCGCGGATGCGAGCAACAGCAGGCAATGCTTTCCACGGATCATCATCTGCATATTGTCCCGGAAAATAAGCTGTCCTCCCGGGTTCATCTCCGGGGATACAACGTACATCGTCTGATGCTGGTTCAGCGACATGATCCCGGACTTCGTCAGCTCATCCGCCAGATATGCACCAATGACCTCACACCCATCCATACAGATAATCGTATCAATATACGTACTGGTACTGTATTTCCGCGCCAGCACCGAAGCGGCTGCCTCTGCCTCACTCTTTCTGGACTTCATGATCGTCATATCCACATAATAGTTAATATGCGAATGCGTCGTCGCGAAATGCCCCGGAATCACACGAATGATCGCATTTTTATTCACGTTTGAGTAAATCTTCGTTGCTCTGCTCTCCATACAGTTACCTCCCTTGATGTTCTTTTTGTTTATTTGTTTATTATTTATTATTTTTATTCTTTTTCACATGCATTTTTATCTATTTTTTCTTCATTTCCTGCATGCGTCCGTTTTTATATTTACACTATACACATTCTTAGCATGTTTTTCAAGTATAATTTTATGATGATGATACAAGGGTCAAAAGGTATTTTGCCTCACTCCAACAACATCTCCACCGGCGACTCTGTAAGAGAAATCGCCCGTCCCTCGGCCGCCAGTTCTGCCTCCAGCTGCGGGAAGCGGCTGTTTACGCGTACAAAGACCGCCTTCTTATTATAAAAAGCAGTCTTTTCAAACGGGAACCGGATGACCTGCGGAAATGTAAAATCCACGCCAAGCTCCAAAATGCAAAGCTTCTTATTCAAGGTCGCCGTCAGCCACTTTTTGTAATGCTCCCACTGCGGAAGATAGCCGTTCTCCAGATAATCCGGGTTGGCGATCGTGTGAAAATTCAGCGGTGCACCACAGGTCGGGCAGACTGCGTATTTCGAAACCAACGCCTTGGCCGTACCAAAATCCGCTGTCTCATTCTGATCTGCCTGCTCCTGCCGAAGTCTCTCTGTATGCTTTCTATCCGATGAACCTTCTTTGTCCCCGGACGCAACGCCATGCAGGTCTTCCCAGGCCTGCAAAATCCGCTCCCGGATCGGTGCTGCCTCGATGATATGCTCCCTGCACTGCAGTTTACCTATACTGCCACACGGAGCTACGATCTGCTCCGGCTCAATCTCAGACCGGTAAATCAAATCATCGGTATTTAACGTCACGACAAAATATGGGCGCGTCCCGATCTGACGGCGCAGCACATTGTACGCCTGAATCACTGCATGATCGGATGGAAGCTTCGCATAAAAGCGGCTCTCCTCATACAGAGCCAGACACTCCTCCCTGCTTCCTTCCGGAACCTTCGCGGTAAATTCTCTCCCGATCCCGATGAGCACGATATCTGACTGTTCAATTGCTTCTGCTACTTGTTTATTCACGTTTCTTCTCCTTTTTCTGTGCTGTAAACATTCTTAATCTAAATCTCTAAAACGATCAGTCTCCGAGCAGATCCTTCAGAATCGCCTTCGCACTCTTATTCCGGTACCCGTCCGGATCACTCATGACCTTTTTCCCGGTAAGATCCCAGCGCATCTGCGCATAGTGGCTCAGGTAAGAGCTTCCCTTCGCACAATTCGGATATTTCTTATACCATGCCGGAAAATATTTTTTCATATAGTAGGTCGCCAGCTTCACTGCTTCGCTGTTCGCTCTTCCGGTCCTTGACGGTGTTCCGGAAAGCTGTACGCCCGGCGGCGACGCATGGAGCATCACCACACTTCCGTCGCTGCACGAACCGAGCACAATCCAGACATGCCCGCAGTCCTGACAGGTCGAGCTCATAATATCCCCGGCGCGGTAATTTCTCACTGCACCTCGCGCCGTATAGCTGCCCCAGCCCCGCGATGCAAAATTCTTCGCCATCTTCTGCGCAAGCATCACATAGCCGGCCTTGCCATTTGTCGTGTTTAAAATATTGTAGACACACCAGCCCACATAACCGGAACAGTCCAGACCATTCGCGATCTGATATTTCGTTGTCCGATAATCATAGGACGAGGTCTGCTTCTGAAAAAACTGCTTCCACTTCGGACTCACACCGATCGTTCTTGCCGCTGCCCTGGCTCCCACCGTACGTTCTCTTTGTGGATTCCGTCATATCTTTGCTTTTATCCTCCATAGTGTCTGTTTACTCATTGCTTTCTCTATTTTCCTGCACCGCAACACTTCTGTCAATGCCTTTTTCCGAATCGCCCCGAACTGTTACAGGAATATTTCACGTTCGTTCAAAACCTTAATAATTTGTTTCGTTGTTGTTTTTCGCGCGCTGTGATACACTAAAAACAGACAACCGATAACCAGAGGGGGAATACACACATGAATTCACAATTTGAAGATTACGACTATGAGCGGGCCGCCGAGCTGCGCCGCCTGCGCCGTCAGAAGCGTCGGCGTAAGGTGATGATGATGCGGGCTGTCTTTTTTCTCGTCCTGCTTCTGATCGTGGCAGGCGGAGTCTTTGCCGTCTCCAGAATCGTGCAGAAAAAGGACAGCGGTACATCCGGCACTTCCGGAAGCGGCAAAAATGACACCGTCTCCAATGTCACAGTGACCGAAGCACCGCGTGAGACAGAAGCCGTCCCGGCTGCCACCGAGGCGGTACCGGATGAGACAGAAGCACCTGCACAGACAGCGACCTCTGATCTGCAGTCCACGCTCGACCAGGCTGCCCTGCTCGCCGCCGGATATGATTATGACGGAGCGATCGCACTGCTTCAGCAGCTTCCGGATTACACCGGCAACGCACAGGTGACACAGGCCATCGCTGACTATGAGGCGACCAAGGCAACCTGTACCGCCGTTGATGTCACTACCATCCCGCACATCTTCTACCACTCACTCGTAAATAACACGGACGCTGCCTTCAATGTCTCCGTACTCGGGCAGAGTCAGGTAGACGGCATGAATGCCTGGATGACCACCGTCGAAGAGTTTGACAAGATCACGCAGCAGATGTACGACAACGGCTATGTATTTGTCCGCCTGCATGACCTTGTGACCGAGACGACCGATGCAGACGGCACCGTACACTTTTCACCGAACACGAGCCTGATGCTCCCGCCCGGGAAGAAGGCAGTCGTGCTCTCCGTTGACGACCTGAGCTATTATCATTCCTATGAGCCGGCCAGCTTTCCGGACAAGCTCGTACTCGACGAGAACGGCGATGTCAAGTGTCATTATGTCAAGCCGGACGGATCTGAAGAGATCGGTGACTTCGATGTCGTACCTCGCCTGAACACCTTCCTGAAGGAGCACCCGGACGGAGCCTACAAGGGCGCACGCGGCACGATCGCTCTGACCGGCTACAACGGCGTGTTCGGCTACCGCACCGACTCCGACTACCAGACGAAGCAGCATCTTACGGAAGACCAGCAGAAATGGCTCGATGAGCATCCGGACTTCGACTATGACGCCGACATCGCAGGTGCAAAGCAGATCGCAGAGGCATTAAAGGAAGAAGGATGGGATTTTGCCAGCCATACGTGGGGACATTTGAGCGTCACCGGAAAGACCGTCGATCAGCTGCGTACTGACAATGAAAAATGGATGAACAACGTAGCAGACATCGTCGGCGCTACCGACACAATCATCTTTGCCCACGGAAATGATATCGGCTCCTGGGAAGGCTACTCCTCCGACAACGAGGTCTACCAGTATTTCAAGAGCGCAGGCTACAATTTCTACTGCAACGTAGACGGTTCGCAGCCCTACTGGGTACAGATCACCGATCAGTATGTACGTCAGGGCCGCATTGACCTCGACGGTTACATGCTCTACCGCGCTTCCACCGGTCAGACGACCGTACTCGACAATATGTTCAAGGCATCCGAAGTCTTTGACCAGAGACGTCCGACCCCGGTCATCGCAAACGGTGAGTCGTGATCCGCTTTCACTGCTTACAGAATCATAAACTCAGCATTTTGGCTCTACACTGTCCTACAGTGCAGAGCCATTTTTCTCAATTTTTCTTCACATTCAGATAATTCCGCCCCGACAGTGTCTTATTTGTCGACAGCAGCACAATCAGAATCATACAGCCGATTCCGAATCCGACCCAATCTAGGGCTGCCGTCAATATGAGCAGCATGATCCGCATAAATTTTACCGCATAGCCAAGCTCAAAATTCGGCTGTGTATAGTTTGCCACCGCTACAAATGCCATATACAGCATGACCTCGCTGTTGAACCAGCCGGAATTGACCGAAAATTCACCGAGCACAAGTCCGGCAAAAATGCTCAGAGGCGTACTCAGCATATTCGGAGTATTCAGAGCCGCAAGACGCAGGCCGTCGATCACCAGCTCCAGGATGAGCAGCTGATACACGAGCGGGATATTCACGACATCCCGCACCGAAATAAACGAGAGTTCCGGCGGAATCCACTGCGGATTCTGCATCAGAAGTACAAACACCGGCGTCATAAATACCGTGAGCAGCAAAATGAGCACGCGGGTGAATTTCAGGTACAACGCCGTCCACGCCGGAAAATAATAATCGTTTGCCTCCTCGATCATATCAAAAATCGAGGTCGGAAGGATCATTGCGGAAGGCGCATTGTCCACGAGAATGACGACCTTCCCTTCCATCACACACGCCGCTGCCGTATCCGGACGCTCGGTAAATTTGAATTTCGGGAATGGGTTGTACCAGCGCGTACCGATCAGTGCCTCCGCCAGACTCTGCTGATTCATGCACAGATCCGGTGTCACGACCTCCTGTATTTTTCTTCGCAGATTTGCGACCAGCTCCGGCTTCGCCAGATTCTTCATATAGCAAAGCACCACATCCGACCGCGACGAAGTCCCTACCTCCAGCATCTCCATCACAAGCTGCGGATCCCGGATCCTCCGACGGATCAGTGCCGTGTCAAATACGACCGTCTCCACAAAGCCGTCTCGGGAGCCGCGCAGCGACTTATCCTGAGCGGGCTCCTCCACACTCCGAGCCGGATAAGTACGGCAATCCAGCACAATACAGGCTTCATATCCGTCGATAAAGAGTGCGATCGCCCCGGAGAGCACATTCCGCACGACCGTATCAAAATCATCATAAATATCGACCTCCACATACGGCATGCAGCATCTGGAAAAGCCAGTCGCATCCTCCGGCATCTTTTCCTTCGTGATACCGAGCAGCTGCCCGAGGATTTTGACCATTGCCTCATCCTTGATCATCCCGTCCACGAAATAAAATGCCGCCTCTCTTTCTCCGATCTGAAGCTCCCGGCAGATCAGATCAAAGCTCTCCTTGATCGGAAGCAACGCAGACATCATCGCTTCATTTTGTTTCACATCACACCAAACTTGCTGCGCTTCCTGCCCCATACTTCTCTCCTCATCCACACTTCCGGCGTTTTTATAGAGAAAGTATCCCCGAATTTTGCAGAACTTATACGAGACAATTTACTTTTTTCACAGGAACTGCTATCATAGAAACAGTTTTCCACATATTACCTTACGGCAAAAGGGATGCTTATGTCTGCTTTACGTGATTCTTTTATAAGGAGGAGTTATATGAACCACCAGGTAACCTCACAAAAAGCTAAAACGATACTCACATTGCTCTTTATACTTCTCGCGGTTTGCCTGCTGTCCGGCGTACCGGCGCAGGCTGCCGGGGTCTCGATGTCCGATGTCACGACCAGCTCCGGTGGCAAATTTGTAAAACGTGATGGAAAATGGATGTACCGCCAGAAGGACGGCTCCTACGCCAAAGACTGTCTGCTGAAAATCAATGGAAAGACATACTGTTTCTCCAAAAATGGCTACCGACAGTCTGGCTGGAAGAAACTTGAAGGGGATTATTATTACTTTGGAAAGCAGTCCGAGGGATACCTCTACCGGCTGCGCTGGCTGAAGCTCGGCAAGCAGACCTATTTTCTGAAAAAGAGCGGCAAACGTGCGACCGGCTGGCTGACCTGGCAGGGAAAAAAATATTACTTTAATCAGAAGGGACAGCGTCTGTCCGGCTGGCAGACGATCCAGAAGAAAAAATACTACCTTGGTACAGCATCTCAGGGCTATCTCTACCGCAATCGTCTGTTTACCTATAAGAAATATACCTTTTATCTGCAGAATAACGGTGCCGTCGCGACCGGCTGGAAAACCGTCTCCGGCAATCGCTACTACTTTCTGGCAAACGGGCGGGCTGCGACCGGAAAGCGCACCATCAACGGCGAGACATGCTACTTCAACGCGAAGGGCATATTGCAGCATACCGGCGCGAACCTGAATATCGCTTCCAGATGTGCGATCCTGATCGACGCCAATACCGGCAAGGTGCTTTACTCCAAAAATGCAACGGAAAAGCATGCCAACGCCAGCACAACCAAGATCATGACCTGCATTCTGGCACTGGAAAACGCATCTTTAAATGACCGTGTATCCGTATCCGCCTATGCGGCCTCACAGGAACCGTCCAAACTGTACATGACTGCAGGCGATTCCTTTACCCTGAACGATCTGCTCTATTCGCTCATGCTGCCATCACACAACGACACGGCAGTCGCGATCGCCGAGCACGTCAGCGGTTCCACCTCCGCCTTTGCAAAAAAAATGAACGAAAAGGCAAAGCAGCTCGGCTGCACATCGACGCACTTTGTGACGCCGAATGGCCTCGATGCCGGACTGAACCACTATACAACTGCAAGGGATCTGGCAAAGATCGCTCAGTATGCATGGAAAAATGCCACCTTCCGCAAGATTGTCGGGACATCCGCCTGGCGTTTCTCCAGCAGGCAGGGCCACTCCTACTCCGTCGCCACGACCAACGCACTGCTTCGGACAATGAAAGGCGTCACCGGTATGAAGACCGGATTTACCAATAAAGCAGGCTATTGCTTCGTCGGTGTCGTAAAAGCAAAGAGCGGCAAACAGTATATCTCCGTCACCTTAGGCGCCGGAAGCAGCACGGCACGGTGGCAGGATGCGCGGACGCTGCTCGCCTATGCCTATAAACATTAATTGTTTCAGTCCTCCCACGGACGGATCCGATACTTCACACCAAGCTCATCACAAATCTTCTGACAGGCTGCCTCGTCCTCGTGAGAGATCGTCGTATCTACGGTCGTCATCACAACATGCGGAACGTATTTGGTACATTCCTTTGCAAACTGTAACATTGCATAAAATGACTGATCGCCAAATTTGCTGCGCACGAGCTTATGATATTCCTCCGCATCCGGCGTGTTCAGGCTGATCGAAACGGTATCAACTAGTCCTGCAAGCTTCGGTGCGATATCCTCGCCGTTAATCAGGCTGCCAAGGCCGTTCGTATTGATCCTGACCGGCTTATGATAGTGCTCCTTGATATAAGCTGCTCCACGAAGCAGCACATCAAGTGCCTCCGTCGGCTCTCCAAACCCACAGAACACGACCTCCTGATAGTGCTCCATCGTCGCAGCATCGATCTGCTGCAATGCTTCTACGAGCTCTTCATAGGTCGTGTCATGCTCCAGCCACAGACTGTCCGATTCTTCCATATGATCCCGCGTCTGACGCAGGCAGAATGTACAGGCACACGGACATTTATTCGTCAGGTTGACATACAGATTACCATGCACCTCATATAAAATCGTCATTGCTTTCTTCATATTCTTCTCCTCTTTTCTAATCTGTCCCGCTATACTTTTTCTTATGCAGCGCAGGCGCCAAAGCGGATATCGCAATCCATTCCAGCAGCCATTCCCACTTCTTTGCTGCTCCTTAGCACACTGCCAGCCATGCAGCTGCCTTACCGCAACGTCCCGAGCACTTCCTCAAAGCAAACGCCGTCCGTCACCGGAATCTCCAGCTCAAGCGAGCGCTGAATGCATTTTTTAATAAAGCGAGATGCTTTTTTCACTGACTCGTGGAACGGTACACCGTTGACCGCATCCGCTGCAATAATCGCCGTAAAAATATCGCCGGTACCGGAGCGCTGTGTCCCGACCTTATGTGAGCGTAATACGTGCGGCTCTTCGCCCCGCTCATAACAGTAATTCGCGATAAAATCGCCCTGGACAATACCCGTGATCACGATCTTCTTCGGGCCTTTCTCTGAGAGCTGCTCCGCCATGCGCGCGTACTCCTGCATCCGGAATTTCTCCCGGTACGGTGTGTCCGTCAGAATGCAGGCCTCCGTCACGTTCGGTGTTAGGATATCCGCATAGCCGACCAGCTTCTTCATCTCCTCACACATCTGCGGCGTATAAGTAGAATAGGTCTTGCCGTAATCACCCATCACCGGATCTACGATGATGCAGTTCTCCTCCGTCTTAAAATCCTGAAAGAACTGCTGGACGATCCGGATCTGCTCCTTTGATCCGAGAAAACCAGAGCAGATGCCGTCAAACTGAAGGCCGAGCTTTTTCCACTCCGCGATATACGGAGTCATCTTTTCGGTATAATCATCAAAGAAAAAACTCTCAAACCCTGTATGATTTGACAGCACCGACGTCGGCAGCGGACAACACTGCACCTTCAGCATAGAAATGACAGGAAGGGCGACTGCAATCGAACAGCGCCCAAATCCTGTGAAATCATTAATTAAAGCTATTTTTTTCTGATTGTTATGTGACATTTTATAATTCCTTATCCTTGAATATCAGGCATTTTTCTGAAACAGCCGCGGAAGCTTCGCCGCCTCAAACGCAAAGCCTGCTGCATAAAACAGAACCATTCCGAGCATACCCTCCATCGCCAGTCCCGGCACCTGTGCCAGACCGGAGGCCACACTTCCATATAAAACCGTTCCTGCTACTGTATAGCCTGCGATCATGATGATGATACCGACTACAGATGCCAGCAGCGTCCGCCACGAAGCCATGTGAACCGAACCGGACTTATCCTTGGAAAGCGCCGCGATGGCATAGCCCATGATGCCTTTGATAATCAGTGTCGGAAGAATCCACTGCGGATAACCGCTCAAAAGATCTGCCAGACACGAACCGACGCCGCCTGCAAGCGTCCCGATTGCTCTGCTGAAGAATACTCCGAACAGCAGAATACAGCAATTTCCAAGATGCATATAGCCAAGCGGAATCGGAATCTGAATTACCATTGTCGATACGCATACGACTGCAATCGCAAGTGCAGCCAGTGTGATCTGTTTTGCGTCCATTTTTTTCATATCAGTCTCTCCTCATCGTCAAATTCACTCAGCTAAGTATGGACGTATTATATGCAGAAACTGACATGAAATAAATAGCCATTTTTCTTCATTTTGACCAGACCAGTTAACCTTTTATCTGATATATTCCTCACTACTCATTACCAGCGTATGCAGCGGCGCAAAGCTCTCCGCGAGCTTCCGGATTGCCTGCTCATTTTCCTGCGACTGACCGGAAATGCAGTCATAAAGAAAAATAACCGAATGTCCCTGATCTATCGCCTCCATCATTGTCGAGAGCACACAGCACTCCGCCACGACACCCGCAAGCACGACATGCTCAGCCGCTTTTGCCCGCTTGGCAAGCTCCGGGATCTTCATGGAAGAGTACACCGACTTCTCCAGCACCGGATACTGCGCCGCATACGGCTGCAGATCATCTACAATCGCATTCAGCCACGGATCCGCATTGACGGCTGCATTTTCTACATTGTAATCCTTCCATGTCCCAACCGGGTTTTCCGGCGCGACAAAGCGCGTAAATACCGTATCGCCTGCTTTTTTTGCATCAAGCAGCGCACGAACCTTCCGGGTGACATCCGGCATCGACGGACACGCCCACTCCTGCCCCGGCAAATACACATTCTGCATATCAATCACAAGTAATAAATCTCTGTTCTTTTCCATCGTTCATAAACACCTCCTGCCTTTTATTCTACCCTACCTTTCCCGTTCGTGCAATGGCATCCTGTTGACTTTCCTCTGCCTGCATGGTAGGCTGTAATCAAATGATGCCAGGGTCAAAAGGTCAAAAAGCCGTTCCTGCTTGCATGATAAGGCTTTTGAACTTCTTTACAATTACTCTCTCGGAAAGGATACCATATTGTTATGTCAAATACAGAAGCAACCACCGTAAAAATGCCTCATATCCAACTGGATGCTTCCATCCATGCAACCGCTGCAATTCTTCCCGGCGATCCGGCGCGGGTCGATGCGATCGCCGCGTTTCTCACGGATGTCCGCGAGGAAGGCTTCAACCGCGAATACAAAAGTATCACCGGCACCTACAAAGGCCGTCGGATTCTCGCCATTTCCACCGGAATGGGAGGGCCATCCACCGCGATCTGTGTCGAAGAGCTGGCTGATCTCGGTGTCACCGATCTGATCCGCATCGGCAGTTGTGGTGCGCTTCAGCGCGATTTAAGACTCGGCCAGCTCGTCATCTGCGACCGCGCAGTCTGCGATGACGGAACGAGCCAGACCTACCTTGATACGTTTGCCTACGCAGCCCCGGAGCTTGCATATCTTTGGAAACCGGACCATGACGGCACTTCTTTTACAGACACAGACGCTGTCTCCACAGATGTCGATATCGCGGCAAGGCAGCGCCCGAACGCCCTCTGCTGTGCACCTGCTGATTCGTCGCTCACCAACGCCTGCATTGCGATGGCCCAAAAGCTCCGGCTTCCCTACGCAGTCGGCCCGACCCGCAGCCATGATGCACTCTATCTGAAGAAAAAACCGGAGCTTGATGCCTTTTATTCCACAAAGGGCGTTTTCGCCTCCGATATGGAGACTGCGTCTCTTTTTGCTGTCGGAGCAATCCGACACCTCCGCACCGCCAGCATTTTAAATACCGTCGTCGAATGGGAGGCTGACCTGCGCGATGGCATCTCCTCCTACAAGGATGGGGAAGCTGCCGCTGCACGTGGCGAACAGGACGAAATTTTACTGGCGCTTGAGACGCTCGCCGACATCCCCTGCTAAGGAGGTGGACTGTGCAAACGGAAATTGCTGATTTTAACAAAAAGAAACGGTATTTTTTTTACATCCTGATGTTCTTCATCTTTGGATGGTTTTTTTTCATGCAATTGTTTGGAACAGACGAACGGCATCTGGATCAGCCTTCCGGCTCCATTTTTTATACCGGAAGCTTTACCTGGGAGAAGCCGGACGGCAGCCGCGAAAGCATCAATGTTCCGGGCCGGTACGACGTCCCGGCAGGAACAACCATGGTGCTCTTTACACAGCTGCCCTCCGACTTTTCAGCAACCTCGCTCGCGATTCGCTCCTCTTTGCAGGATATCCGCTTTTATATTGATGGCGTTCTCCGCGTCGAATACAGCACCGGAGGTACCCGTCTGTCCGGAAAGACCTCTGCCAGCCGGTACGTCTTCTGTCCCACCTCTGCCGCTGATGCCGGAAAGGAGCTTCGCATTGAGCTGACGACCCGGGCGCATCAGTATTCCGGTGTGGTAAATGATATTTATTGTGGCGATAAAGCTAACATCTGGCATACCATCTTTGACCGCTATGAGCTGGAAACGTTCATTGCCTTCTTTATCCTGTTTGCCGGACTGGCGACGATCCTGTTCAGCTTCGCACTCGGTGTCGTCTATAAAACAAGCTTTGATATGGAATACCTCGGCTGGTGTATGTTCATGGGCGCTACATGGATGCTCGGAGAATCGAAGCTGCGGCAAATATTCGTTTCAAACGCCTCTTCCTTAGGCGCATTGTGCTTCGTGATGATTCAGCTCGTCCCGGTGCCGATCCTTTTTTACGCGGACAGCATACAGCACAGACAGCATCATCGGCTCTACACATACCTCGGCGGCATCGCCGTACTGAATTTTGCCGTAAGCGCGCTTCTGCTCATCACCGGAACCGCCGATTATATCGAAACGCTTCCGGCAGGACTGTTTATCCTTGCCGCTGTGCTGCTCACAATATTTATAAATCTTGTGAAATACATGCATGCCAGCAAAAGCAAAGCGGATCGCCTGCTGCTGCTCGGCCTGCTCCTGGCGATCCTCTGCGTACTCATTGAATCCGTTTCTGTCTATTATGTCGTACTCATCTCCGGACTGTTCGTCAGCGCGGGCATGCTCATCTTGTTCTTCGTCAACATCATCCGCACCATAAAAAACGTGCAGAATATGGAACAACAACGCCGGGAAGCGGAAATTCTGCGCAGCCGACAGCAGACAGAAGACATGTACCTGCAGATGATTCAGACCCTTGCCGCCACGGTCGAGGCCAAGGATGCCTACACCCGCGGTCACTCTTTGCGCGTAGCAGAGTATGCCGCACAGCTCGCCGGAGAGCTCGGCTGGACAGATACTGACATCAATAATCTGAAAAAAGCTGTCACCCTGCACGACATCGGTAAAATCGGTATCCCGGATCAGATATGGAACAAACCGACCAAGCTGACTGATGATGAATACGTCCTGGTCAGGAAGCATACCGTCATTGGCGCAGAAATCTTACACGATATCAAGTGGATCGACCATCTTTCGGAAATTGTCCGCAGCCACCATGAGCGCTATGATGGTTCCGGCTATCCGGACGGTCTTGTCGGCGAAGAAATTCCGATCCACGCACGAATTACAGCCATCGCAGACAGCTATGATGCGATGAATACCAGACACCTTTACCGGAACAGCCTGTCACCGGAAGCCATCCGCGAGGAATTTCTTAAAAATCGTGGCCGGCAGTTTGATCCGGAGCTGACAGATCTTTTCCTGCGGCTGATGGATGAACACCGTCTCAACAGCCCGGCAGTCCCTCTGTCCGCTGCCGATACCTCCGGACTTTCTGCCGTCGATTCCACAATCGGAAAATTCATTTCCGATGTGATGAGCACGATGAAATCGCAGGAGGACGCCGCCAGCTACGACTTTCTGACCCGACTGCCCATGCGCCACTTAGGTGAACGACTCGCGGCAGAATTCATGCAGGAGCACAGCGGCTATCTCGTTTTCATCGATATGGACAACCTGAAAAAGATCAATGACCTCTACGGACACAAAGCCGGAGACCGCGCATTGAAGCTGCTCGGCGGACTGCTCGCAGATTATCACGAGGCCGCCGTTGCCTGCCGCCTGGGCGGAGACGAATTTCTGCTCTTTGTACCGGAGATCAGCCGGGATCAGATTTCCCGGCAAATGCGTGAGCTCTTTGCCCGATTTCGTCAGCTCACAGCGGACGATGTGGAGGTGAACTGCGCTTCCCTCTCTGCCGGACTGTGCATGTGCACCAAGGGCGATTCCTTTGAAGAGTGCTATTCCAAAGCCGACAAGGCGCTCTATTATGTAAAGCAAAATGGCAAAAATCAGTTTTTCTTTTACCAGCAGATCAACCGACGCGATCTCGCCTCCGGCACCGGCAGGGATCTGGCTCTCGTAGCAAAATCGCTTCACGACACCGGCACTTACCTCGGCGCACTTGACCTCAATTACCGCGATTTCGCCCGTCAGTACGAATACATGCGCCAGCTGAGCGCACGCAGCGACTGTCGCTGCTACCTCGTCATGGTCACAATGGACATCGCCGTGGACACCCTCCCGCATATCGAGGCCATTGAGCACTCTCTTGCGTGCATGGAACAGGCCATCCGCCATACGATCCGCCGCGTCGACATGTGCACCCGCTACAGCGCCATGCAATACCTCATCATCCTCTTTGAACCCGCAGAAGCTCAGATTCCAAAGGTCATGGAACGAGTCTTCACACAGTATTATCAGCTGTACGATGAGAAGAGCCTTGTGCCGCGGTATGAGTATCTGGCGATGACAAGCTAGTACATATTAGTCCGGTTAATTTTTATCTTCTGTCTTTTAGAAATGTTTATCTGCTTGATTTTTAGCGCCGGTCAATATTTGACCGGCGTTTTTTATGTAGTATCGAAAACTATATTATAAAGAAAAAGAAACAATTAAACATTGACATTAATATCTGAAAAGCGTATACTGTCAAATAGTTTGATAATCAAAATATGATCACAGGAGATACGATGTATGAAATCAGATAAAAAGAGATTAAATGCGCTTCAGATTGGAGAACTGATAGCTGAGAAACCAATTATACAAGGTGGAATGGGGGTTGGCGTGAGCCGCAGCAGCCTTGCCGGAGCAGTGGCCGCTGAAGGTGGTGTAGGAATCATCTCTACCGCACAGATTGGTTATGATGAAGATGGCTTCGAACATAATCCGGCTGAATGTAATCGAATCGCTATAAGAAAACACATTGCCCGTGCCAAAGAAATTGCAAACGGTAAAGGTCTTATTGGTGTGAATATTATGGTTGCACTGAAGCATTACAAAGAACATGTGCAGGAGGCTGTAAGTGCGGGTGCAGATGTTATCATCAGTGGAGCCGGACTTCCAATGAATCTTCCGGAGCTTATAGGAAAAAGCTCTGTTAAAATTGCTCCCATAGTTTCGTCCAGAAGAGCAACTCAGCTCATACTGAAAATGTGGGCTCATCGCTACGGGAGAACCGCTGATTTTATTGTAGT
>ERZ809224.857-NODE-857-length-25185-cov-39.439594_pt1 | contig 25185 bp, 21 predicted proteins | sample MGYA00520513_ERZ809224 | MGnify/ENA primary metagenome ERZ809224 (study PRJEB31576, sample SAMEA3212658) | Homo sapiens | biome: human-gut; feature: human gut; material: fecal | place: Sweden | collected 2012 ... | reverse complement strand
GGGCGGCGGTGCCAGGCGGGCCGGCCAGGGGACGCAGGGCGGACGGAAGGAACTTTCGTTTCATGGTGTATCTTCCTTTCCCGGCAAAGAAACGGCTCCCGCCCCAAACAGGGCGGGAGCCATTCCCATGCTATCAGATTATGTTTTTAATCCGCCTTACTTAAATTGCATATTGTTCAGAATAATGTCCGGCGCTGTTCCCGGGAAGCAGTCCATCTTGGCCAGGCCGATGGAGAGCGCACGGCCCTCGTCGATCTGGGCCACATACTCGATCCAGCTGTAGCCGATGTACTCATAGGTGCGGCCCTTGAAGGTGATCCCTCCGATGACCCGGTCCTCGATATCCTGGTAGTTTTTGAAGGAACTCTTGTTGTTGTCGAACTTCTCCACGTTATCCTGCACCGTAAAGACTATCTCGCCCGCACCGAAGGCTGTGGGGTCCTCGTTCTCCACCAGGGAGTCCTTGGTGCTGGACCAGCCGCTCTCTGGGATGGTGGTGGTGATCGTCACCTTCACGTCATCCTTGGCGAACTGCGTGACCTCCAGCGTAAAGTCCTTCATAGGCATATTGGCTGCGGCCGCCTTGTCCACCTCGGCGGCTTCGGCTTTCACAATATCCAGATACTTTTCTTTGGCCTCGCTGCCGGAGAACCCGCTGGTGTTAAAGGCACATACCACAAAGCGCCCCGGTTCTCTTTCCGCAAAGTTGACATAGATGAAGTGGTTGGCGTTTTCCGACGAAATCCACTTGTAGTAGCGCCGGTTTTCCTGCATGTGGTCGTCGTATTCTTCTTTGTCAAACTGGCCTTCCACGCCAAAGTAGGCTGCCAGCTCTTCGTAGGTGGTGTTGTAAATATCCTTGGCTACCTCGCTCATGTAGACATAGCCCTTTTCCACCTGCTCCTGGGTCACGATGCCGTCCCCGCCGGGCACGTTGCCGGGCGCGGTGCCGGACTGGCTCGGTTCCGGCGTAGCAGCATTGCCGCTGCTCACCGGTGCATCGGCGCCAATGACGCCGGGCATCTCCTTGCCGGCCTCGATCATGGGCAGATACCAGTCGTGGTAGCTGGCGGGAAGATCTTCCTCCAGCACATCGTCCCAGTAGATGCCCCACGGACGCAGGAAGATATCGTAGGTGTATTCATCGCCGCCGTCTTCGTAGTAGCCGTTGATGTGGATCATGTTGGGATATTCCAGCAGCCCCGGGTCAACGATCCAGTCCGCGTGTTCCAGCGCGATATTGGTGAACCAGCCGCCCTCGGACATCAGGGTGCCGTACTCGCCGGTCCCCTCTTGCGTCAGGCTGACCGCCGCTTCGGCCATGGGCTCATCCTGGGTGTAATCCTCGTCCCAGAGGGTGACGGTGCCCATAGAGTCGTCGCCGATATCAATGACGCCGCAGACATCCCACCATGCGCCGTCCATGCCTTCGTAATAGCCCGAACAGCCGGTCATGATCCACCAGCCGTACCAGGGGCCGTTCCACCAGCTGAGCGGGTTGGGGGGATCGCCGATGTCGCTTGTACCCTCGGTCATATCAGGCAAGGCCATGCCGTTTGCGGGGGTCTCCCGGCTGAGTGTGGACGGGTCCACGGTGATCTTGCCGTTCTTGCTGCCCAAGAACTCCTCAAAAGTCACTTCGACCGGGTTGGTGGTATCCAGCAGCCGGAACGCGGTCTGTACCTCCAGGGTCTCGCCCGGGGCCACATCCACAAACTGGTTGCTGATCACCTCGTCGTAGGTCTCCGGGTTGGTATAAATGGTAGCCAGGTCCAGGGATTCCTCATTCTGGATGGCCGTTTCCGAGACGCTCCACACATAGGAGGCGCTTTCCTCGCTGTTGTTGGTAAAGTCCAGCGTCATAACAAGGGCGTCGACGCCCTCGAAGTCCGTCATGATGCAGGAGCTTTTGTAAAGCAGTGTATAGTCGCCCAGCTCCATCAGGTTGGGGTCTTCGTTTTTGCCCGAGCCTTTGCTGCAGGCAGCAAGACTCAGCAACATTGCCCCGGAGAGCAGCAGGCTTACCAGCCTGGTGTTTGTCCGTTTCATACTTTTCTCCTCCGATCCGGGCAGAAATGGGCCGCCCCGCCGTGGGCCGGGCGGCCGGGCCCGTGTTTCCTGGGTGGGTCAGGGGTTATCCCTTCTTTTGGATACAGTTGCCGTTCTTGTCGGTGAACTTGCCGGTGGCGATCATGATCAGGTCCACCAGGCATCCGATGCCAAGCAGGCCGAGGGTCAGGGTGTACAAAATACCCGTGCCGATCTTGCCCACATAGTAGCGGTGTACACCAATGCCGCCGCAGAACAGGCAGAGCAGTAAGGTGACCAGCCAATCCTTCTCGCTGATATGGGTTGCAGGGGTCGTACCGTTGTTGTTTGCCATGATGATTTCTCCTCCTTTCTTGTTGACCGTGTGTGTGGCGTTGTCAACCGTGTACCGCGCCGCCGCAGTATTCGCAGCAGCCGCTGGCATCCGGTGTGGTGGTGGCCCCGCAGTACGGGCAGGTGACGGCGGTTTTGGGGGCGGCCGCGGCGGCCGCTTCCTCCCGCACCTGCTGCCGTACCTGAAGCAGCGCATCCCGGATCTCCTGGCCCATTGCCTCGTACTGGCGGTATTCTACGCTGGCGCGCACTTCCTCGGCGTTGGAAACCGCGCCGCCGCCCATAGCGCCTGCTTTGGCCCGCAGCCCCCCGCGGGAGGTGCGCAGGGCATCCGGCCCGTCCAGCAGCGTTTCCTCGTCGTTGTCCACCGCGGAACCGTTCAGCTGAAAGCGGATCTCGTTAAAATAGGGGTTGTTGACATGGATCACAATATAAAAATCGTAGGAATACGCATATCGCCTGGGGGAAAAGCTGTGCCGCTCCCCCTCGGCATCGGTGTACTCGATCTCGGTTCTGCTTTCCTCAATGTCCAGCTTGCATCCCGTCACATCGGAAAAAGCCATCACGTCCGGGTTGGCTTCTTCCAGATTTCTGGCAGCGGTAACCATGAACAACCCGGCGTCTTCATCCAGCAGCACCTTGGTGCGCTCGCCCAGGGTGCGGGTGGTGCGGAAAGCGGAAACCTTCTCCCGGTTGGCTTCCCGGTAGGAAAGCTGCTCCCGGATCTCGTCCACCGTGCTCTGGCGGCGGTCACTGAACCAGGGCGAGAGCTTGGCGGCACAGTTTTTGCAAAGGTTGCCGTCTTCCAGTTTGCGGTTGCCCAATAAGCCGATTTTGGCGCCGCAGATGTCACAGTATTTCTTATCAAACAGTCCCATGGAACTCACTCCTTTGCCTTTGAGAATGTATGGCTTGTGTTATGTGTTGTCGGATTTGCTGCTTTGTGCCGCGCCAAAGATGTACAAAACCGGGACCGCCACGCCGGTCAGGATGGGGGTAAGGGAAAGCTCGCCACTGTTCACCGTGTTCAGGGCCGCGCCCAGGATGTTGAACAGGGCAACGATTACCCCCCACAGGATCAGCGTTTTGGCGCTTGCACGGCTTTGGCTGTACCGCACGCCCTGTATGCCGGCGACCAGCTGGCAGATACCGCCCACCAGCGTCAGGAACAGCGCCGCCCAGTAGGCGCCCGTCAGGCCGGAGGCTGCCCCGACCCCTGCCGCCAGTGCGCCCAGCCCGCCCACAAAAATGCCGGCCAGAATGGAAAAGGCGGCTGCGATGATCATCAGGATGCCGGTGATCTTCAAAACCATACGCCCTTGCATGTTGATTCCTCCTTCGGTATACCGATAACGGCATCGGCTTCTCTGGTTTCACAATAACAGGTCGGGAAAGGTAAATCTATTGCATGATTGTGTATTTCTTGCCGGTTTTGGGAAAATACATCATTTGATTAGTGCATACTGCTTTCTTTTCAGGCTTGCTTTTGTGCAAAACAGAAACGCACAAAAGCACAGAAAAAAGCGGCGGCCCGGAAGAAAACTCTTCCGGGCCGCCGCTTTGGGTTATCCCCGGCACAGGCAGGGACAATGTAAGGGCAGAATGTAAGGGGGCGTTGTTTCGGCACAGCCCCTTTTGCTGGAACAAGGCCCGGTATCAGGTATGGCTGTGCGCCTCGTCCTGCTGCATCAGGGCGGCATAACGAAGCAGTTGTTTGAGGGAATTCACTCCCAATTTGCTGTAGATATTTTTGTTGTGAAAGCGCAGGGTGCTTTCTTTGATAGCGGCAAGGGCAAGAATATCCTTTACATTTTTGCCCGTGAGATAATAGTCGAAAATTTTGCGCTCCGTGGGGGTCAGGGTCTCGATCCCGTGCAGGAATTGCCGGTAGTCGGCGGGGTCCACCTCCTGTTTTCTGTCATAGGCAAGGCGGGAAATTTCAGCCTGGGCGGATTCGTATTTCTCCCGGGCACGGTCCAGCGCCTCCTGGAGCTGTTGTTTTTCCTGCTGGGCCGCCTGTTTCTCCCGGGCCAAAACCGCCAGGTCCGCTTCATGGGCACGGTCCTGCTCTGCCAAAAAGGCAAACAGGTCATTGATTTCCGCAATGGAAGAATTTTCCTCGCCGCGCTTTTCCGATTTGATCTGGTCCAGGCTTTTTAAAATAGGAGCGATGAACCGGCGGCTGAAATAGAAACAGCAGACGACGGTGAAAAAAAGTAACAGCAACGCCAGAAGCACCGTCTGCAGGGTACTTTTGAAAACCGCCTGATCGTAATCTTCTTTGGGGATCAGCACGGCAGCGGTAACGGTCTGGTCGCGGTAAGAAACAAAAAGCTCCCGTGCAAGCCCGATATAGGAATCCGTTTCTCCCGAAAACAGTGTGAGCCCTCCGCCCAGATCCTTTTCCGTAAGCGTGCCTTTGGGTGCAAAGTAATACCCGTTGGCAATGCCGCAGCTCAGCCCGGCATCCGCGTCAAGGGCGCCGTTGTCGCCGGTGGTCAGCAGGCAGACCATATGGAGCATATTTGTGGGCTGCCCGTGGAGCATTTTGAAATACCGTTGGCTTATTTCAAAACCGCAGAGCCCGTATACAGTTCCATCGCTGCCAATCAGCGGGACAGTCATCAGAACCGCCTGTTCGGAAGTCCCGGGAATGGTGAACAGATCGGTGACCCTGTACGCCTTTTCCAGCGGCAGAGATGCGTTGGAAAGGATCTCCTCGTAATTGGGGAACAGGTTGCTTTGAAACTCCAGGCGCCACTTCCGATGAGGCGTCATCCCATATCTTTCCCCCACCTCTGCCAGCCCGCGGTAAAGCAGCAGACCATCGTCTACCGCGTTTCCGTCTTTTTGAATATACAATCCGCTGCGGGATGTATCGGAATGGGCAAGGCCGGAATTGACGGTGGTATCCAACAACACAAAAGCGCCGGAACAGTCGCTTTGCCGCAAAAACCGGCAGATCGGTTCCATCACGCTGTCCTGCACGCCCGCAATATGCGCGGGTGCATCCGTCAGCTGCCCAAAAGAGATCTGCTGTTCTGCCAGATACCCTTCCAGTTTCTCGGTCATTTTCCGGGAGAGCTGGAGACTCAGAACGGCGGTTTTCTCCCAATAGGAGTCCATATCCCGTTCAAAGACTTCCATTTGCAGCGCAAGGGTCTGCGCCGTTTCTTTTTTGGTACTGCTGAATCTGCCAAGCAAAAACAAGCCGGAGGCAAAGGCGAATATCAGCACCCCCGTCAACAGCAGCATCGAGCCAAATAATTTCCACCGTAAAGACCGGCGGGAGTATTGCAGATCAGGAAATACACGCATAGATACGCCCCGCTTCACTGGACAGCACAAAACAGATCCCAGGATTCCTCAGCCAGACTGTCCACGGATTCCCCTTGCAGGATACGCTGCTGCCAAGAATGCTGCATCTGCCGCAGTTCCCCACTGAGCGTTTTTTCTTTGTCATAAAAGGTACCTTGTGTGGACAGGATGAGGGGTGTGTAGGTTTCCCGCATGGTTTTTATGGCCACATAGAGCTCACGATAACTCTCATTGAAAAAAGAATACTCTTCAATGGCTTCGAATGCTCCGTTATTGACCGGCATATACCCGGTTTCCACCACAAATTCCAGATTACGCTGTTTTTCGGTGAACCAATGGAGAAAAACCGAGGCAGCTTCCGCCTTTTGCTCGGTGGTCCGGTAAGCGGAAAGCCCAACACCGGTCACGGGCATGATTCCCTGGGTACCCGCCGGTTTCGGCAAAGGAAGCACCCGCAGATTGGTGGGCTCGGAGGTATTGTCCGGATAGGTCACGGTGTCGTTGAAATAGAGGATCCCCGCCGTGGAACTGATACCCGTCAGCGCCGCTCCGGTGGTAAGCCGGGTGGAAGCGTACGGCTCAGAGATGGAGATGTGCCCTTGGATCAGCGGACGGACAAACTGCATCCAGGATGTCCGGACAACCGGATTGTCCAGGTCGTACCATCCGTTGTCGGCATAAAGATCGTCGCTCTGTGCCCTGGCGCTCAAGTCCATGGTGCGCACCAGTTGGTCAACGCTGCAGAAAGATTTGCCCCCCGACCATTCATAGTAACGGGAGGCTGCATCAAAAAATCCATCCCAGTCAGCCAGATCGCTGTAGGTGACCCCTGTTTCGGCCGAAAAACGGTCAAACTGCGAACCGTTGATAAACAGGGCAAGAGAAGATTTGGATACAGGGAAAACTGCCAGGTGACCGTCCACCATACCGTCCTGTATAAATTCCTCTACAAAATCGGAAAGTTCCTTCTCGCTGAAATAGTCCTGCCAGTCCAGAACATGCTCCACTCCCATTTTCTCCACAACGCCGGGACCGCTGGAGAAAAGATCCGGCATGGAGGGCGAGCCGGGCGTGTTGGCGTGGGCGTCCAGAAGCTGTTCGCCCAGTACCGCGCTGTTGGTCACCACCGTAACATCAATGATGATCCCCTTCTCTTTGCCAACGGTCTCGTTAAACTGGTCGATCAGGCGGTTCATGGGGGAATCTGCCTGTTCCCCATACACATGCCACATGGTCAGAGTGACGGGTTCATCCGGAGAAAGCAAGATTTCCTTTTTGCACCCGCCCAAACAGGCTGCGCAAAACAGCGCAAGCATACATATCCATAACTTTTTCATAGTAAACTCCTTTTCGGCAGATCTCACCCTCAAATTGCCGGCGCTTTTGACAATATTTCTGGTTTCCCCCCCAATTTCAGGGGAGTTGGGGGGGACAAAGGCGCAATTTCTTTGTTAAAGTATAAATATAAATGCAACCAATCATAGCGCAGGTCCTGCTCCTGCCGGCTATCCGGAAAGCAGGCGATCAGTTCCGGAACCTTTTGAGCAAAAGCGTTCTCCGCCTGTGCGGCCCGAGGTGAACCGCACAGCCTTTGGTGCCTTCATTAAAACATAAATCTTTGCCTGAATCAAGGTTCGTTGTGAAAACTTGGGCGGACAGGTGACCGAAATATCACACAGGGGTGGTCGTTTATGAGATATAAAATCAGCAGGGTATTGCCGGTGTTTTTTCTTCTCTGCGTTCTGCTGTTGCAAGGTTGCGCTTTTACTTCCGCAGGCAAAGGACATCCCATCACCATCAGCATCTGGCATGTGTATGGAGCCCAAACCGACTCTCCGCTGAATGACTTTATCCGGGAGTTCAACGAAACGGTGGGCAAGGAACAAGGCATACAGGTGGAAGTTTCCATGGTCTCCAACAACAAAAACATCCACAAGGATATTCTGGCCGCCGCCAACCATGATCCTGGGGCCCCCTCTCTTCCGGACATATTTGTGGCCTATCCCCAGACCGTTCTGGCTTTGCCGGATGAAACGATCCTGGTAGATTATCAGGAATATTTTACCGAAGAAGAACTGTCCGCCTTTCTGCCGGCATTTCTTCAGGACGGGAAAGTAAACGGGCGGCTGGTATGTTTACCGGTGGCCAAGTCCACCGAACTGCTCTTCGTCAACCAGACCGCCTTTGACCGTTTTTCTGCCGCCACAGGGGTGCCGTTAAGCCAGCTTACCACGTGGGAGGGGCTGTATTCCGCCGCACGGACGTATGCCGCCTGGACCGACAGCCAGACCCCGGATCAGCCCAATGACGGAAAAGCGATGTTTGTGCACGATTTTCATTTCAACTACTTTCAGGTCGGGGTGCAATCTCAGGGGGAATCCTTTTTTGACGGGGAGCGGATCGCCTTCGGCCCGGCTTTTGAAAAGGTATGGAGCCCCTATGCAGAAGCCTGCCTGTCCGGCGGTGTGTGGCTGCGCGGCGGATATGCCACCGATCCGCTGCGAACCGAGGACGCGATCGTCAGCGTGGCATCCTCGGCCAGTGTGCTGTATTTTTCCGACAAGGTGATCCACCCGGATAACATCACCGAGCAGATCCAACTGACCGTGCTGCCTTGCCCGGTGTTTGATGGCGGAGAAAAGATGGTGATGCAGCGCGGTGCCGGCATGTGCACCGTAAGATCCACCCCGGAACGGGAACAAGCCGCCGTCACCTTTTTGAAATGGCTCACCGAGGCCCAGCGCAATACGAGTTTTGCGGTAAGCGCGGGCTATATGCCGGTGACCCAGGAGGCGTTTGACCGGTACCTGCCCCAGGAGATCGAAAACCTGACAGAACCGAAATACCGGGCACTGTATAAGGCGTTTCAGCAGACGCAGCAAGACTACACATTCTATTCCGCACCGCAGTTGGAAAGTTATCTGAAAACCGAGACCTCTTTCGAAGAGCAGATCCGGTTCTGCCTGAGAAACGAGCGGGATACATACCGGGCCGGCCCGGAGCAGACCGATGAAGCGTTGCAGCGCATAGCCAGGCAGAGCTATGGGCTGTTCAAGAGCTTGATGCAGCATTGATTTTTTGCAGGGAAGGAGTGACCGGCCGTGATGCAAGGTATATGGAAAGATATGCCGCACCCTTTTTCCAGACAGCAGCGTAAAAGCATCCGCATGCAGCGCAAACTTTTTCTGTACTGGCTCTCCATGCTGCTGGTGATTTTTTCCATTTTCCTTGTGGTCCTTCATATAGCCGGTGTCTTTTCGGCGCTGGATAAAGAGATGAACCAGCTGCTGCTGGCGCGCCAAAAAAATGTTATGACGGATTTGTCCTATCAGCTGAGTAAAATGACCGCCCAGGGCATCGCCGTGTCCGAGCAGACTTCCGCCACCCTCAGCAATGTACTGTTTACCGACCCCGTTGCCGCGCTCAATGACCAGCCGGAACGGATCGGGGAACTGGAATCTCTTCTGTACGGGCACCTCACCACGGCACTCCGCTCCACCCCCTGCAGCGGGGCGTATCTGGTGCTGGATGCCACCACCAACACGCAGGCGCCGGGGGCCCAGAACTCCCGCGCCGGTCTGTATCTCCGGCTGGCCAACCTGTGCAGTAAAAGTGCCGCCAATCAGGACATCGTTTTTTACCGCGGTGTTGCGGATGTGGCCCGTGAACACCAGCTGGAACTGCACAACCGCTGGAAACTGGAATTTGACATTTCCAACCTGCCGGACTATGATGCAATGCTTGACCTTCCGCCGGAGCGGTTGGCTGAAAGCGCGGTATGGACACCGCGGATCTGCCTGCCCGGCACCTGGGAAAATGTGATGATACTGATGGTTCCCATCCGGGGAAATGACGGCACCGTGATGGGTGTGTGCGGGCTGGAATTGAGCGAGCTGTATTTTATGCTTTCCTATCCTTCCGAGCAAAGCAGCCTGGGCAGCATGGTGACCCTTCTTGCTCCCATAAGCGGCGACACCCTGCAGCTCTCCCGGGCAATGACCGGCAGACTGGGGGATACCTATCTCGACACAGAAGATACGCTGCAGATAAAAGAGGGAAAATATTTTAACCAATACATCGGGGATTCCCAGACTTTTCTGGGGGTCCACACCCCGGTGGATCTGCCCATGGCAGACGGTTCCCGGATGTATGCGGTGACACTGCTCCCCCAACACCCATACCTGCGCACCCGTGCGCTGGGGCAGATCTTCTGGATCGTGGGCACCACCCTGGTGGTGGCGATCCTGCTGCTTCTGTCCGTCTATCTTTCCAGTTCTTTTGTTCAGCCCATTTCCCGGAGCCTGGCTTTGCTTCAAAACGGGGAGCCCCTGCACAGGGGGAGTTCCGGTGTGTCGGAAATTGATGAACTGTTTGATTATATACAAACCAAAATGCAGACCACCGGCGGTACGCAGCTTCCCTCCAACATCGAAGAGCTTTTTGCCTCTTTCGCCCGGCGGGCGGCTACCCTTACCCCTACCGAACACAATATTCTGAAATATTATGCCGACGGCAAGGGGGTCAGCGAGGTGGCCGAACAGGCCTGCATCAGCATCAACACGGTCCGCAGGCACAATGCAAACATCTACCAGAAACTGGGCGTGAACTCACGGGAAGAACTTCTGCTCTACATCGAACTGTTCCGGCGCTGTGACCGGCTGGAGGAACTGATGTAAGGCAAAATCATCCCCTCGCCATTCCATCATTTTCCATATATTGACCCAAGACAGGCAGGAACAGCCGACTTTATGCGAAGTCGCTGTCCTGCCTGTTTTTCCATTCCGGTTGCACGCAAAGGGGCTTCTCATCCTTTTCCGTAGGGATTTTCCACAAAAATTATCTCAAAAAGTAAGCGCAGTGCACTAAACAAATGATGTATTTTGGGCAAATGCCCCCGTAAATACATAATCATGCAATGGATTTGGGCACCAAGAACTGCTACTGTAAACTCAAAGAAGTAAATTCATATAAGAAGGAGTGGGTTCGGTGAAACAGGTTATCAAAGAGCATCTGATCGACTGCTCGGATCCGGAAAGATTTGTTTATAACCTGATTTGTCCGGAATGCGGAAAGGTGTGGCAAAGCACACCTATAGCTTTTTCCAAAGCAAGGCAGGTCCCCAAAACCGAATCCAAAAAGGTGATCTTCTATCTTCTGTACGAGAGAGAAAAGCAGCGGGCTTTTGCCAAAGCCGTGGAAGAGGCTGTTCATTTTTTCAACCTGTGCCCGGTGTGCGAGCGTCTGGTGTGCAATGATTGTTTCCTGATCTGTCAGGACATCGATATGTGTCTGCGGTGCGCGGAACGGCTCCAGGAAACAGGCGAACAGGTTTCTTTTTCGGGTTGGTCGACCCAGGCAGATCCTTGCGATGGAAAATAAAGCAAGGCCGTCCGGCACGGATGGCATTTCCCCGCCGCTGGGACCGGAACACCCCGTGTTCCATCCAATAGCACATGTTTGATTCGGGAGGCAGACCATGGCAACAGGTATCACTACGTATCAATGTCCGGCATGTACCGCCCCGCTGCATTTTGTGGGGGAAAGCGGAAAACTGGAATGTGATTATTGCGGAAAAACCTACGAAGTGGCGGAGATAGAACGGCTTTTCCAGGAAAAAGAAGCCGCCTCCGCCGCAGCCCAGACAAAAGCCGACGCGGCTCTGGACAAAGAAAAAGCTGCCGCCGAAGAAATGGGGATGTCCTGGGACACACAGGAAACCGCAGGGATGAAAAGCTACAACTGCCCTTCCTGCGGCGCCCAGATGATCTGCGACGCAACCACAGCGGCGGCCAGCTGCCCCTATTGCGGCAATCCCACGGTAGCCCCCGGTCAGTTTACCGGCGGGCTGCGGCCGGAACTGGTCATCCCCTTCAAGCTGGACAAGCAGTCGGCCATATCCGCGTTGAAAAAATACTACCGGGGCAAAAAATTTTTACCCAAAGCCTTCAGCGACCAGAACCATATTGAGGAAATCCAGGGGGTCTATGTACCGTTCTGGCTGTGCGACTGCCAGGTAGAGGGCACGGCCACCTATGAAGCCACCAATTCCCGCTCCTGGAAAGAAGGAGATTACGAAATCACAGAAACGGACCATTATCAGGTGGACCGCAGCGGCTCCATCGGGTTTGCGCGTATCCCCGTGGATGCTTCCACAAAGATGCCGGATGCCCACATGGATGCCATCGAGCCCTACGATTACAGCGAGCTCAAGGCTTTTTCCACCGCATATCTGCCCGGTTTTCTGGCGGATGTCTATGATGTGAGCCAGCAGGAAAGCATGCCCCGCATCGAAACGCGGGCGCACAACAGCATGGGCGCCGAACTGCAAAAAACGGTACAGGGGTATGGCACCGTCCATGTGCAGAACCAGAGTTTCCGGGTCCTGCGCGCCGATATGAAGTATGCGCTCATGCCGGTGTGGATGCTCAGCACAAAATGGAACGGTCAGAACTTTCTGTTTGCCATGAACGGTCAGACCGGCAAACTGATCGGCGACCTGCCGGTGGACAAAGGCAAATACCTGGCCTGGTTTGCCGGCATCGCCCTTCCATTGATGGCCCTCATTCTGGGTGGCTGGTTTTTGCTGTAAGGGAGGTGGAAACCGATGAAAAAGAAACTTTTGGGCTTGTGTACGGTGCTGTGCCTGTTTCTGGCGCTGGTGTTTCCGGTCTTTGCAGCGGAGCAGGAACAGCCGTTTGATGCGCAAAAAATCCCTTACAGCACCATGATGTCGGACGGCGCCGGACTGCTGACCCCGGTGGAAGCGGAAAAGTTGAACGCCCGGGCCTGGCAGCTGACCCGGGAATACCGCTGTGCCGTGTACATAGTCACGGTGCCCAGCCTGGGCGGCATGGGAGTCGAGGAAGCTGCGGACTATCTTTTGCAGGAGTACCACCTGGGCTACGGCAGCGACCAAAGCTGTGTTCTTCTGCTTCTCTCCACCGAATACCGGGACTACGATATCCTGGCCCACGGTTATGGCAACACCGCCTTTACCGACTATGGCAAAGAAAAGATGGCCGAGCGGTTTTTAGATGAATTTGGAGCGGATGACTGGTACGGCGGCTTTACCGAATATCTGAATTGCTGTGAAGAGTACCTGGCGCTGGCCCGGGAAGGAAAACCCTTTGATGTGGGCAGCGACCGCAGCCCCTTTATGGGGCTGGCCATCGGCATTTTGGTGCCGCTTTTGGTTGCCTTTACGGTTTGTTCCATCTTCAAGGCACAGATGAAAACGGCAAAAATGCAGCAAGCCGCCCAGGAATATATCGACGGGCAGGGCCTGGTGCTGACTGCGCAGAATGACCGGTTCCTGCACACCACCCGCACAGAGAGGTACATAGAACCGCCCAAATCCAGCGGCGGCACCAGCGTGAACAGCAGCGGGTCTTCCCACAGCAGTGGACGCTTTTAAAAAGGGCACCCTGTAAAGGAGGGCGAGTGCCTATATGTTCTATAAGAAGATCGGAATGCTCCTTTTGGCAGTGACCCTCTCCATGATGCTGACAGCTTGCAGCCACCTTCCTCTTCAAGCTGCCTTGAGGGAGCTTTACACCCCTGGCAAAACCGTTTCGAAAGATTCGGTTCTTTCTTCCTCTCCATCCGATGATCCTGTGGAGAAGGTACCTTTCTCCCCCGAAGAAAGCCATCAGATGGAATGGAAGCCTCTCTCCCTGTTCCAAGCAAAAGACGGGGATTCAGTCTGGCAAGACGGCAGTCTTCTCTGCAGCACTGACTGGGAATATTTTTATCTGAGCCAAGAGGATGCCGCCGTTTATCCCGCCCTGGCCGCTGCCCTGGATGTACTGAATCAGGAAACTGCCGCTACCGGAGCCGTATACACAACAGAGCTGTCAGAAACTGCCCGAGAAAATTTCCAGGTCAAAAGTGCCGATGATGTTTATGCCTGGTACAGCCAGGAAAGCGCCGTTCGAAGGGCTGACCAGGCGGCCTTGAGTTTCCTTCATTACAAAGAATATTTTGACACTGTGAGTTATGGAAGCACAGTCCGGGCAACCAATCTGGATCCTGCAACCGGGAAGGAATTAACGCTTGCCGATGTGTTTGTCCATCCGGAGGAGCTTCCCGAACTGCTGGATGATCAGTATAGGGCCAATGGACAGTCCGTGGATGAGAGCACAAAAGAATATTTTGCCTCCTGTATCTCCCGGGAAGAGTTTGTCTGGGTGGTCGGTTATCAGAACGTCACTTTCTATTTTTCGCCACCATATGATTCTGTTTATACGGACAACCTCCTCACCCTTACCCTCTGGTTTCAGGATTCCCCTCACCTGTTCCAGGAAAAGTTCCGTTTCTCTCCCTCCCAGTATGCGGTGAAGCTTGATTCTCATAGCCCCATTGACATCGATTTGAACAGCCAAGATGATCGCAAGGACACCATTTGGTACGAATCTTATACAGGCTGGCCGGAAATTTGGGTCAACGATCAGTTCTGCTGCACATTACCGGATGACGAAATTGATTCCGATATCCCCCTCAGGGCCTTGGAAGTATATTTTGTACAGACGGCAGATGAACATCATCTTCTTTATATGGATGCGGCCGTGTGGAATGACTGTCATGTTCTGTCAATTTACTCTCTGGATGATGCGCATTTGTTGGAGCGGTATTGGGACGTTGGTTTCTATGAGGAATTCACCGAAGAAGGCGAACGACGAAGAGAATTGTTTACCGACCCGTCTGATTTCACCTTGTACGCCCATATGGAACTGCTGGGTACCATGTGGGGAGTTTGTAAATACCAGATCGAGCCTTCCTCCGGACTGGCAGTGGAGAAAAGCCCCTATTTTGATGTCATCAATGACAATACGCTGACCACCCTCATTCCCCTGGAAGCCATTGCTCTTCCGGATGAAATACATGAAACCATCCCCGCGGGAACAAACCTCTATTTCCTCCGCACCGATTGCCTGAGCTATGTGGACATGCAGGCAGAAGACGGACAGGAGTGGAGAATTTATCTGGATACTTCTCAGTGGCCTATTACAGTGAACGGAATTTCCATCGACCAGTGCTTTGACGGAATTTTCTATTTAGGATAGCGAACACGATCACTATACCAGCAGAGAAAGGAGTATTTAAAATGGGACTGTTTGACTCTTTAAGAAATCAAGCCAGAGATGCTGTAAGGGATGCTGTTCAAGGAGTCGGAAACAAAACAGAGACCATTGTATTTCCCACCGTGCCGGACAGGTATGAAGAGTTCACGGCCCTGCCCCAGGCCGCCATGGCCACCCCCTTTGAAACGGCGGCCATGACGGTGATCGCCCTCTGCGTTTACCCCCGCGACCCGGAAACTTCTGTCAGGATGCTCAACTTCCTGCGGGGGCCCCGCCCGCTGAACGGGCAGGAGCTCAGCTTTATCCGGGACCGGTTCCGTGCCAAGGATTACGTGCCCCGTTCCTATTTCTGCGGCGCCACGCCCCAGAACGACTACACCCCGCAGCCGCCTTATACCATCCGGGTCATGGCGGACCACAACAGCTTCCTTACGCAAGGGTTTGCCAAGCTGTTCATCCCCTCCGGGGGCGCGGACAGCCCCCGTCCCATCCAGCTGCGGCAGGCCAAGGACGGGAAGTGGTATCTGTGGGAGCAGGCCCTTCTCACCGATATCCGGCAGCCGGAAAGCGCCAACCCCTGGGCCTGAACCGGGGGCAGGGGACCTCTTTTTCCCCAAGGATTTCTCTCCCGGTGCCCGTAAGGCGCCGGGCGGCAAGATAAAACCAAAGGGCCCCTCTCCGGGCGCAAACAGCGCGGGCGGGGCTTACAACCATCAAAAAAAGGAGTGCTGAATATGGGATTCATCAAAGCGGCATTGGGCGCTGCGGGCGGCGTTATGGCGGATCAATGGAAAGAGTATTTCTACTGCGAATCCATCCCGGTGGATGTGCTGGTCTGCAAAGGCCAGAAGCGGACCACCGGCAGGGGCTCCAACACCAAGGGCAGCCCCAACGTCATCTCCAACGGCTCGGTGGTGGCGGTAGCCGACGGCCAGTGCATGTGCATTGTGGAGAACGGCAAAGTGGTGGATGTCTGCGCCGACCCCGGCGAGTTCATCTACGATACCTCCCTTGCCCCCTCTTTGTTTACCGGTGACCTGGGCGAAGGCATCAAAAACACCTTTTCCCAGATCGGCAAGCGCTTTGCCTTCGGCGGCGAAGCCGGTCAGGACCAGCGCGTCTACTACTTCAACACCAAGGAAATCATCGGCAACAAATACGGCACCCCCAGTCCCATCCCCTTCCGGGTGGTGGACGAGCGGGCCGGCATCGATATCGACATCTCCATCCGCTGCTTCGGGGAATACAGCTATCGGCTGACCAACCCCATTCTGTTTTATACCAACGTCTGCGGCAACGTGGAGCAGGACTACCGCCGGGAGGAAATCGAGGGGCAGCTGAAATCCGAGCTGCTGACCGCGCTGCAGCCTGCCTTTGCCAAGATCTCGGCCATGGGCATCCGTTACAGCGCCCTGCCGGGCCACACCACCGAAATCCGCGACGCCCTCAGCGAGATTCTTTCCTCCGAATGGGCCCTGTCCCGGGGTATCGAAATCTGGAAGTTTGGTGTGTCGTCGGTAAAAGCCTCGGAAGAAGACGAGGCGATGCTCAAGGAACTGCAGCGCAACGCAGCCTTTATGGACCCCACACGGGCAGCCGCCTATATGGTGGGCTCCCAGGGCGAAGCCATGAAAACCGCCGCCGGCAATACCGCCGGTGCCGCCGTAGGTTTTATGGGCATGGGCATGGCCGGCGGGATGATGGGCGGCGGCATGAACGCCCAGAATCTGTACGCCATGGGCCAGCAGCAGGCCCAGCACCCCCCGGCCCAGCAGCCCGCCGCCCCGGCAGGGTGGACCTGTGCCTGCGGGCAGACCGGAAACCAGGGAAATTTCTGCCAGAGCTGCGGCCAACCCAAGCCCGTCCCTAAACCTGCCGGCGGCTGGACCTGCTCCTGCGGCGCCGTCAACACCGGCAAGTTCTGTGCCGAGTGCGGAAAACCCCAGCCTGCAGCCGACGGCTGGACCTGTTCCTGCGGGGCCGTGAATAAGGGAAAATTCTGCGCCGAGTGCGGCCAGCCCAAACCTGCCGGCGTTCCCCAATACCGGTGCGACAAATGCGGGTGGGAGCCGGAAAAGGGCACCAAGCCGCCCAAATTCTGCCCGGAATGCGGGGACCCCTTTGATGATGGCGACCAGATCTGACGGCCCTGTCAGGGATGTATAATAAAAGGAGGTGTGTTCTATGGGGATTCTTTCACGTTTTGGCGATATCATGCGGGCCAACATCAATGACCTGCTCACCGGGGCGGAGAACAAGAATGCGGAAAAACTGCTGAACCAGTATCTCAGAGATGCACGGGAAGATTATGCCCAGGTCCGGAATGAAACCGCATCGGTCATGGCGGAGGAGGCCGCGGCCAAACGCCGCCTGGATGAGATCAATGACCAGATGACCCGCTATGAACGGTATGCTCAGGCCGCCGTTCAATCGGGAAACGATGCCGACGCCCTGAAATTCCTGGAAGCCAAGGGCCAATTACAGCCCAAAAAAGAGGATGCCGAAGCCGCCTATGCCCAGGCGCAGGCAAACTCGGAGCGTATGCGCCAGATGACCCAAAAGCTGCTGACGGATATCCAGGAGGCGGAAAGCAAGATCGGGGAGCTGAAAGCCAAGCTGCGGATCGCGGAAAGCAAGGAAAAAATGCAGCAGCTTACCGAGAAGATCGGCGGGAGCGCATTGGGGAATTTCGACAGCCTGGCGGGCAGCATCCAGAAGCGCATCGATGCGGCAGATGCCAAGGAAGCCCTGGATGCGGAACTGGCCGGGGATAGGGAACTGGACGATTTGGAGAAAAAGTACGCTAATGCAGACGGCGGTCCTTCCGCCCAGAAGGAACTGGAAGCGTTGAAGGCAAGCATGGGGGCGGCGCCCGCTGCCCCGGCTGCCGGCAGCGATGCCGCCGCCCAGCTGGCCGCCATGAAAGCGCAGATGGGCATGGAGCAGCCGAAAGGGGCTGCGGCGCCCCTTTTCCGCTGCAATCAGTGCGGCTGGACCCCCGATGATCCGGCGGCCCCGCCCAAGTTCTGTCCCCAGTGCGGCAATATTTTCGATGACGAGGACCGGATCTGACCCCCCATAGATGTCCGCTCAAAAGCTCCTGCTTTTGAATGGCACAGAAAACGTTTCCTGTACGGATCTTTGCTTTTCCTGCAAATATCGCAACCCCAAAAGGAGGAATACCTATGGCGTTTTGTCAGAATTGCGGCGCACAGCTGCATGGCGTAAGCAAGTTTTGTCCCAACTGCGGCACCCCTGTGCCTGTCTTGGAAAAACCGGCAGCGGCACCGGTGCAGCCGGAAATGCCCCCTATTCAGGCCGACATCCCTTCCGCCGAACCGGTACAGACCGCTCCGGTTTTCACAGCGGTACCGGAAAATGAACCCGCTCCGCCCATCCCCCCGCAGGAGCCTGTTGTTCAACAGCCTGTTTCTCAGCAGGCAGCATACCAGCCGCCTGCCCCCCAGCAGCCGGTGTATCAGCAACCCGTTCCTCAGCAACCCGCATACCAGCAGCCTGTTCCTCAGCCGGCAATGTACCAGCCGTCTGCTCCCCAGCAGCCTGCATATCAGCAGCCCATGCCTCAGCAGGCCGCATACCAGCAACCGGCCCCCCAGCAATCGGCATATCAGCAGCCGGGCTCCCAATCCCAGGTGCCGCCCGTACATCCCGGTTATCAACAGCCGGTCCAGGCCGCCGCACCCAACCAGGCCCAGACGAAAAAGGGCATGGCGATTCTGGCGTATTTCGGGATTCTGGTCCTGATCCCGCTCTTGGCCGCAAAGCAGGACCTCTTTGCGCGGTACCATACCAATCAGGGGCTGGTTCTGTTCCTGGCGTCGGTGATCAGCAGCGTGCTGTCCAATGTGCTGACCACCCTGCTGATCGACATCAGTTCCACGGCGGTGCTGATCATTTCCGGCATTTTTGGAATCCTGGCGCTGGTGTGGTTCGTTTTTTCCATCATCGGGATCGTCCACGCGGCAAAAGGTCAGACAAAGCCCCTTCCCCTGATCGGCGGTATCAGACTGCTGAAATCGTAAAAAGGATCGTGCGGGGTCTTACGACAGTCCGGTGGCAGGCAATACAGGATCATTGAGGGGATGCTTGCCTCTATGGCATGGGGCATCCCTTCTTTCTCCGTCGGTCCCGGACGGAACAAAAAGAGGGCCCCTTATGGAAAAAGATGGCACTTGCCGTAATTCCGCTTTTTTGTTTGCGGGATACAGCGCCGCCTAAAGCGTAGAGACCCCGGCAAGACAGCGGTATTGCTGCTCCCGAAATGGAGGAAGGAGTCATTCATGAAACAACATAAAAACGGAGTCCCCGCGGCATTATTGCTCCTCTTTTGCCTGTCCGGCTGCAGCGCCTTGCCCGTGTGGGAAGATTTTTTGGAGCAAAAGGGATTTATCCCGCCGCCGGAAAACAGCCCGGCGGCCCCGGCCCCGGAACCCACCGCTGCCGCGCCTGCCACACCCTCCCCGGCCCCGGCCGGTGAGGAAACGCCTTGCCCGGAATACCCGGAATACATTGAGGAGCCGGAATACTCAGAACAGATTCCTTATGAAGACCTTTCCCTGGAGCTGCTGCAGGATGAGATCCTGCAAAGCGGGAACAAGGTGGGGCTTGCCTTTCTCGGCTATGTGGACAGCCAAAGCAGCGAAGTGGATCTGCGCGATTACCTTATGTATAGTGATGCCGGGCGTGCGTATCCCTTCCTTCCCATGTCGTGGCTTCTTATGGTCGAAGGGCAGGAACTGTATGCCGTTGTTCCGCCGGATGAAACTACTTCCATTACGATATATGCCTCCGGCGTAAATGAATGGGGCGAATATGTGGACGATACTAGCATACCTCTTGGGGAAAACTGGCCCGGTGAGCCCCTGCTTTTACAGTGCAATCTCAGCGAGATCTACTCCAATGTGCTGGTCGTGGTGAACGACGGCAGCGAAACCATCACCTTCCGCCCCAGCCTTTCCATGGAAGACGGACATCTGGTGGAGATACCGGGGGTGTACGATTTTTCCCTCTATCCGTATAAGCCGGATGAGAGCGATGTTCAGGTTGCCACAGAAAGGCTGCTGCAGTGGGAGGAGGTCGACGCCGCCATGCAGCGGGGGATGAAGCTGATGTATACCGGGGATGTGCAGCGGGTCGCCGGCTATGATTGTCTGCTGTTTGTCCTGGGAACCGATACCGGCGACCAGTTTGTGAGAGAGCAGTATTACGCGGTATGCGATGCCTATATCTTTGCCTATGACGCGGTAGAGGATGTGTGGCACACCTGCGACGCGTGACCGGCCCCGCGGGGCCGGCACCGCCCCGGCAACAGCCCCGGTGTTTTGCAAATACGCGAACCGATTTTTGCTGCTCGGTTTTTTGGATGGGATGTGCCTAGTATGAATAGAAATTCGACCAACCCCAAAATCGAAACCAGTTCCATCATCGCGCTGCTCCTGGGCATCGGCTTTATTGCGGTGGGCGTTTTCAACATCATTACCCTGCGCGTGGATGCAAAAGAGTACAATAAAGCCACCGATATCCGAACCGTCGACGCACGGGTGGAAGCGTGCGACGTGATATACGACAAGGATGCCAAGGACAAGTGGGAGTATTTCTCCCTCTCCTTGCACCCGGCGGATCAATGGGATATCGTGGCCTACGACCTGAAGATATCCTTTGTGGTGGACGGGAAACCCTGTACCGCCAAAGGGATCGTTTCTCCCCACAACGACGCTTTCCGGGAGGATATACAAAAGGGCGATACGATCACAATCGAGGTATACCGGACCTCCACGGGTCAGTACAAAATATCGCCGGACAATAACCCGATAGACTTCCTGATAGCTTGTTGTCTGATCCCGTTGGGAGCTGTTTTCTCACTGGCGCTGGTGTACGATCTGCAGCGCATACAAGCGGCCAAAAAGGGCCAGCGCGGGGCAGTAAAAGAAAAACAACGCTGAACCGGCAGACAGGATGGTGTTGTATGAGCTTTTCCGATGCATGGATCATGGCGGCGGCAGTCGCTTTGATCTATCTGTTTTATGTTGGCAGCAAGATCCTTGACTTCGATTTTTCCTGCTTTCAGCCGGAAAACCGGAAACGTGCCAAATGCAAAAAGATGCTCAGTCAGCACAATCCGCCGCTGTCGGGCGCCAATCTGCGCCGCAGCATCCGCAGATCCTTTGAAAACATCTTGCTCCCGCTGGGCAAAGCGGACAAAAGTCTGCTGCCTGCCCGAATGGACCGCACCTTCCGCCAAAGGATGGAGCGGCAGATCGACCGGCTGGCAAAGCAGGGGCTTTGCCGTGATATCCGGCTGACCGACGTTGTTCCGCTGCCTAAAAACGATTTCAGACGGTGGAATGACGATGGCAGAGAATGGCGGGAGGCACTGCTGCAGTGCAGTGCGCTGGAACGGTTCCTCCCGGCAGCAGGCGGTAGACCTGCCCGGGAGATCTACCGCAAAAACGCCTGCCTTCGGGTCGTTCAGTCAAGACATATCCGCCATTCCGACCGGGCAGAGCCAAAGGGCAGCTACTATACCAACAGGTTCAAGGTCAACTGCCCTTCCTGCGGTGCAGTAATAGAGCTGAACAGCCAGCAGGTGACCTGTCCTTACTGCGGCGGCGTAATCGAAAGCGATTTCTATGACTGGCAGACCGAAGTGTTTGAACTGTACGAGGAAATCGGGAACGATCTGGGAATGGCACTGCTGTTGCTGTCCTCGGCGGTGATCCTGTTTGTCAGTGTATTCCTGTGTCTCTGGCTGATTGAGGATACCCAGATCTCCCTCGCAGCAGGTGTGGGGGCCGCTGTTCTTGTGGTGGTGGGAATCTTTACCCTTACGGCTCTGGGCGAAAAACGGCAGAAAAAACTGGCCGGAAAAATCGTCCGCTATTCCGAAAACTATCTGCGCTCCTGCATCCATGAGGCCCTGTACCGGGAGGCTGGCAGCGATCTGCTGGATTACAGCGTGGGCAGGATCATTCTGAAAAAAGTCACTCATACGGCGGAAATCACCTCCATACGGGCAAAGGTGCGTATCCATGAAATCTATCTTCCTATGGGGAAAAAACCGTATACAAAAAAGCGAAAACGGACGCTCACGCTCCAAAGGGCACGGTATCCCGAAAAAAGGAAAGCAGACGGCAGTTTTTTGATAGAGCGGGAATGCCCCTCTTGCGGAGCCAATTTTGTACCGGATGAGCACCATTGCTGTTCTTTCTGCGGATACGGCTTACAGACAGCCAATGCAAGATGGGTCGTGCAGAAAGGCCGCAAATAAAAGATACGCCGCGTTTCTGGAAGGTGAGAACAGAGGCGGTATTCATGCATTTGACGTGTTCTGTACGATACGTCCTGACCACCACTTGACCACTCCTTCCTCCCAGCCGGTTCCGTGTATTGTTTTTTACGTTCCAACATTCTTTTATAGCCACCACAAACAGCGCCGGAAGTTGTGCACACTACACAATTTCCGGCGCTGTATCATCGTGTTTTTCCGTCCGTCACAGTTCTCCGACCAGACTACTATGACCAACTGAACTATAGCCGACTGCTTTTTTGTACAGCCAAGCTCCGCAAAGCAAAAAACAAACGAATTGTCGTCTTTTGTCCCGGGAGTGTGAAGCCAATGGAACGAATCCTTCCGCGCGTCAGGTCAATATCAGGAAGTTCTTTTTGGAAGGACTCTGACAATCTACCGAGGCCTGTTCCTCCCCACTATGACTGCTGACAATTCCATGCGCTGAGGGCCATGCCGGGGCAGCCCCAACTTTTTCAAGGGACTGGAAATGGTGGCAGTCCGCCACAGCCTGCCCTGAACGGGAAGAAGGAATCCCCTATGTAATTACAGCGCTAAATGGCAAGTGATTTGTCAAGGGGGCTTTTTTCTTTCCGTGACAAAATATGCCCACACCCATCGGATAACCATAGCAATCTGGCAACTCTTCCCAATCGGCTCGCACGTCCAAAATGTCGGCCAATGCCTGGTGGGTAGGGCACTTATGAGGAAAGGTGGGAGACTTGACAAAATATGCGCCTTACAGATCCGGCGCCGAAGGGCAAATCGGAGGGCCAAATGAAAAAGTGCAAACGACGGCGGCCCCTGAGCCTCGCCCCGGCAAAATAAGCCGGATTTCGGACGAGATAGACAATCCCCCTTGAGCGGCGGCGGTGGGCCCTGTATACTGCGTAATAAAAGATGGACAGGAGGCGCCGTTCATGTGGGATTTGCTGATCGTGGGCACCGGCCCGGCCGGGGTATCTGCCGCGTTGACCGCCAGGGCCAGGGGGCTTCCGTTCCTCTGGTTTGGCAGCCGGCGGCTCAGTGACAAGGTCGAAAAGGCAGAGCGTATCCTGAATTACCCCGGCCTGCCCCGGGTGACCGGCCGGGAGCTGCGGGACGCTTTTCTGCGGCAGGTGGATGATCTTGGCATCCCAATCCAGCAAGCACGGGTGGCGGCGGTCTACGAGATGGGCGGGCACTATGCTGTCTGCGCCGGGCCGGATTTCTATGAAGGGCGCTGCCTGATCCTGGCCACCGGCGTGGCGGCCGACGGGCAGATCCCCGGCGAAAGCCGGCTGCTGGGCAAGGGGGTCAGCTGCTGCGCCACCTGCGACGGCGAGCTGTACCGCGGGCGGAACATCGCGGTGGTGTGCGAAAGCCAGAGCCTGGAGGAGGACGTCCGCTTTTTGCAAAGCGTGGCGGGCCATGTGGAACTGTTCTGTACCTACGCGGGCGGCCTGGCCGATACACCGGGCTGCCACAAAGGCCGGCCCCAGACCATCGAGGGGGACGACCGGGTGACCGGGGTGCGCTGGGCGGATGCGACCCTCCCGGTGGAGGGTGTGTTCTGCCTGCGGGAAACGGTGGCCCCGCAGGCGCTCCTATCCGGCCTTGCCATGGAAAACGGCCATATCCAGGTGGATCGGGCCCAGCGCACCAACCTGCCCGGCTGCTTTGCCGCCGGGGACTGCACCGGCCGCCCCTACCAGTACGCCAAGGCGGCGGGCGAGGGCAATGTGGCGGTGCACAGCGCGCTGGCTTTCCTGGCACAACCGCAGGAGGAACCGCGATGAAACCCGGCTGGCTGGGCTACCTGGGGCGGCTGGCGGGCGTGCTGGCCGGCAATGCGCTGCTGGCCTACGGGGTGGCGGCGGTCTACCTGCCTGCCGGGCTGGCAGTGGGCGGCGCCACTGGCGTAGGGCTGATCCTCCACACGTTGTTTGGGCTGGACACTGCTGTGTCCGTCTTTGTGCTGAACCTGGGCCTGCTGGTGGCCGGATGGGCCTGCATCGGGCGGGAGTTTGCCATCAACACAGCGGCCGGGTCGCTGGCCTATCCAGTGTTTCTGGGGCTGTGGCAGCGTTTGCCCGCCTTTTCCCTGCTCGAAACCGACCGCTTCGCGGCCCTGGTGTGCGGGGCCTGCTTTGTGGGGGCCGGCGTGGGGGTTACACTTCGGGCCGGCGCTTCCACCGGCGGCAGCGACTCGCTGGCCATGATCCTGCACCGAACCATCCGGCTGCCGGTAGCGGGGGTCAAAATGGCCGCTGACTACGGCGTGATGGCCATGGCGTTCTGGATGGCTGGCGGGCGCAACCTCTGGTTCAGCGTGATGGCCCTGGCCATCGAAACTTTTGTGATGAACCGGACCATGCTGGCGGGCGCCGCCCAGCTGCAGCTGCTGGTGATCTCCGACCACTACGAGGAGATCCGGCAAGCCCTGCTTTGCGAGGCACAGGCCGGCGTGACGATGCTCCACGCAGACACCGGCCTGCGGCGGACGCCGGGCAGCGTGGTGTTCTGCGTCATCCCGAACAAGAAACTTTACGGCGTTAAAGCAGCTATCCACCGCATCGACCCCGGCGCATTTTTGACCATCGCCGCCGTCCGGGAAGTGCAGGGCCAGGGGTTCACCGCCGCGCGCATCCCCCTGCCGGTGGGAAAATAGGAGGAAACGTATGCAATCCAAACTTGTTGCCGCCAAGGACTACCATGAAGTGGCTCTGGACATCCCGGCGTTTGTGCCCGACCAGGCCGCTCTGCAAAAAGAGCTGGACCGGCTCCGCAACCCGTATGTGACCTGGGAGCCGGGCGGCACGGCGGCTGCCGGCGATATGGTCCGCTGTTCGCTGCACTCTGCGCTGCCGCGCTTTCAAAAAGACAGCATCCGCTTTGTGGCGGGCAGCGGGATGTACAATCCAACGCTGGAAGCCCTGGCCATCGGCATGCAGGCCGGCGAGACCCGCACGGCGACCTTGCCGGAGGGCGAGGTCGCCCTGACCGTGCAGGCCGTGCAAAAGCGGGTTGTGCCCGCGCTGACCGACGAGATGGCCGCCGCGTGCAAGCTGCCGGAATACGGGGAATATACCGTAGAATACAGGATGCGTGACAGCTCCT
>ERZ809224.852-NODE-852-length-25251-cov-31.371646_pt1 | contig 25251 bp, 17 predicted proteins | sample MGYA00520513_ERZ809224 | MGnify/ENA primary metagenome ERZ809224 (study PRJEB31576, sample SAMEA3212658) | Homo sapiens | biome: human-gut; feature: human gut; material: fecal | place: Sweden | collected 2012 ... | reverse complement strand
GCCACCGCAGCCCCCACGCCGGAACCCACGGCTACCCCGGCCCCCACCGCCACAGCGGAACCCGCCACCTATACCCCGGGTGTGCTCACCGAAGACGGGTACACAAACACCTCGCTGGGGTTCATGTTCTCCCCCAGCGAAAGCATGGTGCTGGCCACCGAAGAGGAGATGCAGGCCCTGATGCAGAACGGCGCCGATTTCGTCTACGGCGACGCCCCCAACAGCGACCAGCTGATGGAGCAGGTGCAGCAGACCTCCGGCTATGAGATGGTGGCGGTGGACGTAGCCACCGGCAGCAGCGTCAGCATCGCCACCGAGACGCTGGCCCTGGAGGGCATTGACGAAACCCAGTACATTGCGGCCCTCAAACAGCAGCTGGCCCAGGTGGATTCCCTGCAGGTAACCTTTGACGACCCCGGCACGGTGACCCTTGGCGACACCACCTTTACCGGCATAACCTATACGGCCGCAGCCAACGGCATGCAGACTTCCCAGACCATGCTGCTGAAGAAAGTCGGCGATACCATGTGCCTGATCGTGCTGGGCTACATCGACCCCGCCCAGTACCCTGTCCTGCTGAACTGCTTCACCACCATCTCGGCGGTATGATTTACCGGGTACTCTGGCGGGCGACACGGTTAGTTTGGTGGGGCTGTACCCTGTATACCCTGTGCGGTTTTTCCCCCGTTGACCCGCACCCCCTACAGCCCGCACCGGCTGCTTCGTGGCTGCAGTTACCGGGGTTTCTGGGATTGTTCTGGTTTTCCACAGCGGGGGCGGTTCTCAGCGTACTGCTCTTTTCCGAAAGCATTGCCAACCTGCGACGTCAGCCCCGGTCCTGCCGGGCCTGGCTTTTTGTCGCTGCTGATCTGCCGCCCTGCCTGGGCGTAGCGGTGGAAATTATCCTGCTGCTCTGGATCGGTTGGCAGCGGGCTCTGGCTTAAACTTGCTCACAAAACAAAGGGCGGCTGCCTGAAAAGGCAGCCGCCCTTTGCGGTTCAGGATTTGGTCTTGGCTGCGCGACGCCTGCGGGGCGCCACGGCCAGCACCGCCAGCAGAACCAGCGCTGCGCAGGGCAGTACCAGCAGCGCCGGCGGCAAGGTAGCCCGCGGCACCTCTGCCAGAGCATCATCTCCTGGCTGCAGCGTGCAGACCAGATAACTGCCGTCCACGGTGGTTTCCGCCTTGCGCCAGCTGCCGTCCCCGCCGCGCAGATAGAGGTCCGCCTCCTTCTGCGCAGGCAGATAATGCAGCTGCACCGTACCGGATGTTTCTTCCGGCAGGGTAAATTGCCAGCTTTCCGCCGTTCCGGAAGGAACGCCGTCCTCCAAAGCGGTCACAGTCAGCGTACCCTCCGCAAAAGTACCTTCTGCCAACAGGACGGCACGGCCATCCTCCCGCTGTTCGGCACTTTCAAGCACCGTTGCCAGCGGGGTATAAACCGCCGCCACGGTCTGGTCAAACACAACGCAGTCATGAGCAAACTCCGGCCATGCAGCAGTAAACCCTTCCTTGGTGGGAATGTCTGGCACTTGGGTCATATCAAAGGCGCTGCCGTATTCCACCGGGATCACCGCCACCGTCTGACCATCCGCCGTAAAGGTGATGGTAATGGTGGAGAAGGTTTCGGGCAGACCTTCCTGGGCAGCCAGGGTCGCAAAATCCGCGAAGGGAACCGGCTCCGCCTGCCCTGCATAGCTGACGCCGTCAATGCCGCCCAGTGTATCGCTGACAAAGCAGTTATCCTGCACCGTGCCGGTATTGTCCTGCAGTTGGTTGAGGGTGTTGCTCAGGGAATCTTCCGCCAGCAGGGTACCGGCCACCGCCCCCACCTTTTCGGTGCCGGTGGCTTCCACCATGGCACGGCAGCCGGTAAGGGTGTAACCGCTGCCCGCAATGCCGCCCACACAGCGGTTTCCCGCCAGACGGCTTTCGGAAGCACAGTTTCGCAGGATAGATTTGCTCTGCCCGGCAATACCGCCCACATAGTCTACATCCTCCAGCAGTAAATCAGCGGTGTTGCAGCACTGCAGCACGGACCCCAGTTCCATACTGCCCACGATACCGCCTGCGCACTGCTTTTGTGCCTCCACGCTTCCCTGGTTGGTGCAGCCGCGCACCACAACGCGGGTCTTATAGGTCACATTCAGCGAGCTGCTGCCGCTGATGCGGGTATCGTCCTCGGGGTCCAGGTCGTTTTCCCGTGCCATAGCCCCAGTAATGCCGCCTGCGTTCAGATCCGCATAGACCGCCCCGGCATTGAGGCAGTTGCAGACCTTGCCCTCGGTGTCGCCGTCGGTATCTTCGTCGGAAACATCCTCAAAAAGTGTTCCCTGCCCGGCGTTTTCGGCTGCGCCCAGCAAGGTATTGCCGATCTTGTTGAGCTGGTTGGTAATGGCTTCCATATCCCGGATCAGCGCCTGGGTATGGTCCCCGGTATTGGTATTCAGCGCTTCCACCCCGTCGGCGATGGAGGTCAGGCTGCCGCTGAGGCTGTTGCGCGCTGCCGTAATGGCATCCTGATCATTGAGTTCGATGCTGGGCACCGTCAGAGTAGCGGAACCGTCCAGCGAAACGCCGCCATCCGCCGATGCCGCCCCGTCCAGCGAAGCACTGCCGCCGCCCTGCCCGGCCAGGTCAGTACTGATCTCCAATCCGGGGGCCCGGTGGGGCGGACGTCCGTGGGCTTCTTCGCTGCGTTCGGCCTCCGTGCCGCTGTCTGCCGGCTGGCTGGTGTCGGAAGAAACCGCCGGTTCCTCCGTGGAAGCCGCCGGGGGTTCCGGAACAGGGGTTTCTGTCGGTTGTACAGCAGGCGGTTCGGCAGGCTGCTCATCGGGCAGCGGCGTAGGAATCGCCGTCGGTTCCGGTGTAACGGAAGGCGTCGCTGTCGGTGCAGGTCCCGGGGTCGGACTTTCCGCCGGGTTCTCGGTAGGTGCCGGGGTGGCGGAAGGCCCGATCTCGGTATCGATAGAAGCACTGCCCTGTCCTTCGCCGCTTACATCCACCCCCGCACCGGCGTTCCCCTGTCCGGTCAGGTCGGCCAGGGTGGTCAGCGTCAGGTTCTGGGTGCCGATGTCGATGCCGTCCGCCACTTTCTGCAACAGGGTATCCACCGCACTGCGGGCACTGTCTACCCGGTTTTTCAGGTCATTGATCTGGGCGGTCACTTCACTGGAAGAAGCCGCCGCATCCCGGGTCGCCTGGTTCATCAGGCCCTGCAGGGTGTTCAGTTCCCCCTGCAGCTGCTGCAGGGTGTCCTGACTGTACTGCAGCACATTGGAAGGCTCCATCTGCCCCACAATGCCGCCGCCCTCCTTGCGGGCGTGAACGGTACCATTGTTGACGCAGCCTTCGATGTAACCGGTCTGACTGCCGGCAATGCCGCCCACGTTGTAACCGATATGGTCATACCCCACGGCACCCCGGTTGATACAGGCACGCACCACACCGGCCGAACCGCCGGCGATGCCGCCGATATCGGTAATATCGGAAGCGCGCTCGGTGGTGAGAAGGTCCTCTACCGTGAGATCTTTCAGGTTGACTTCATTTTCGTTGACGGTGGTATTGATGGCTGCCTGGTTGGTGCATTGAGAGATGACACCGTCGTTCTGACCGGCCATACCGCCCACGAAATGGTCGCCGTACACACTGCCGTTCACCGTGCAGCCGGTGATGATGCCGGTGACCGTGTTGGTGCCTGCAATACCGCCGATCTGCCGGGTGCCGCTGACCGTACCGCTGAAGGTGCAGTTGCTGACGGTCCCGGCGTTTTCTCCCGCCAGACCGCCTACCACGGCCCGGCTGCCGCCGGGCTGTACCGTGCCCTCCACATGCAGGTCCTGCACCCGGGCATCCTGCTGCAGATACCGGAACAGTCCCTGCACACTGCCCTCCTCCGTCAGGTTCAGCCCGCGGATGGTATGCCCCTGCCCTTCCAGCGTACCGCCAAAGGTGGGAATCCCGGCAAAATCGCTGCCGGTCAGGTCAATGTCCTCCGTTACCACCACGGTGCGGCTCACACTCCAACTGTCCAGGCGGCAGTCCCGGGCCAGAGCCTCCAGCTGTTCCACTGTGGCGATCTGAATGGTTTCCGGTGTGGTTTCTTCCGCCCGGACGGCCGGTGCCAGCAGCCCGGCCAGCAGGCACAGGCTCAGCACCGCCGCGAGAAGGCGGTCATATTGATATTTCATAATTCCTCCCCCTCGGTATAACTCTGGGCCCAGGTTGCCGCATCCTGCGGCAGTTCATAGTCCGGCCGGGCCGGTTCGATGGTGGTGCCTGCCGTGACGGCGGCGTTCAGGGTACCGTTGAGCGTGCCTTTGATCTCCGCATCAATGACACCGTTCACATAGCCGCGCACCCGGCCGCTGACCCGCATGGTCCCGGTGGCTGTGCGGTTGATACGCGTCAGGTCGATGGGCGCTTTCATGGCAAAGCTGGTGCGTTCCACAATGGAATCACCAATAAGCAGAATCTGGGGCAACACCGCCAGAACCAGTGCAATGGAAATGATGGTACCGCGGCCCAGGCAGGTACCAATGGCGGCAATGACCGGGTTGGTGGTCATCTGGCCGATGAGCGCACCGGCCACCGCCAGAATGGTGCCCGAAGTGAAGATGGTGGGGAACGCCTCGTTGAGGGCCGCCACAATGGCCTGCCGGGGCGGCAGTTCCTTTTTCAGGTCGCTGTAATGGCTGGAAATCACAATGGCATAGTCAATGTTGGCGCCCATCTGAATGGCATTGACAATAAGATACCCCAGGAAGTACAACGGTTTATCCTGCAGGGTAGGCACGGCGAAGTTGATCCAGATACTGCCCTGAATAACCACGATGAGCAGGATGGGCAGCCCTACCGATTTGAAGGTAAACAGCAGGATCAGCACCACAAACAGCGCTGACAAAATGCTGATGAGGATATTATCCTGCCCGAAGGAACTGGACAGATCCTTCACGTTGGTGGAGTTGCCCACCACATAGGTATTGCCGCTGTAATACTGGCCCAGAATGCCGTGGATGGTATCCAGGAATGCCATGGTCTCATCGCTTTCCTCCGGCAGATTCAGGTACACCACCATGCGGCTGTATTTGTCGCTTTGCAGCTGGACCTGCGCCCAGTTCAGCTGGTCGAACAGATCGTCCAGCGTCTGCTGCATATCTCCTTCCAGCGTAATGTTGTCGGCTTTCATTTCCTTTTGCAGGAACATGAACATATCAAACAACGGCACCTTGTAATCTCCGATGCCGTTGAGCACACTGCCGTACTGGTCCTGGTCCACCGCATACGCCAGGTAAAGCGCTTCGGCCACCTCGTAGTCGGTGCCCGCCAGTTCCGAGAACTGCCGCGGCGTCACCGCATCGGCCAGCATATAGCCGTCCTGAGCTTCGGTGTTGGCCAGTCCCTGGCAGGATTTTACCTCGGGGCAGGCTTCCAGCTGCTGCAGCACGGCCCGCTCGGCGTCGTAGTTGCCTTTGGGCACGATCAGCGCCACCATGTTCTCGTTGCCGAAGGTGTTTTTGATTTTCTGGTGGGCGATCTGGCTCTCGCTCTGTTTGGCGGTGACCAGGTCGGTAAAGCTGTAGCAGTAAGGGCAGTTGTTGGCCAGCACCGCCGCCACCACGACTACCACCGCAAAGATGGGCGGAATCACCCAGCGGGTGGCCACGTCGAATTTGCCCAGGAAGTTGATCTGGGGGATCAGTTTGCGGTGGCGGGTAGCATCGATCTTTTTGCTGAAGAGCATCAGCAGACCGGGCATCAGGGTAAAGACCGACAACAGGCTGAACAGAATGGCTTTGATCAGCACGGTGGCCATATCCCGCCCGATGCCGAAATGCATAAAGGCCAGCGCCCCCAGGCCGGAAATGGTGGTCAGGGAGGAAGAACTGATTTCCGGAATGGCTTTGGCCAGAGCTGCAATGCAGGCTTCCCGGGTATCCTTGGTTTCGTGCTCGTCCGAGAAGCGGTGGCACAGGATGATGGCATAGTCAATGGCCAGTGCCAGCTGCAAAATGACCGTAACAGAGTTGGAAATAAAGGAAATGGTGCCGCACAAAAAGTTGGTGCCCATATTCAGCACGGCAGCTGCCCCAAAAGTGAGCAGCAGCACCGGCACCTCAGCGTAAGAGCGGGAAGTCAGGGTCAGCACCACCACAATGATGACGGCGGCAATGACCAAAATGACCCCCATCTCGTTGGCCAGGTCGGCGGACATATCCTGCCCTACCTCGGTATCAATGTAATAATCCCAGCCGGTCAGGGCATCCCGGATGCCCTGCACCGCGGTGATGCTCACCTGGTCGCTGGCGGTACCGTCAAAGGTCACCGAATACAGGGCCGAGGCCTGCTTGTAATGGTCCTGGGTATCGTCGAAGTCCACACTGTAGACACCTTCCACCTCCTCGATGGCATCCTGCAGGGCCAGGGCGGTATCATACCCCACGTTGGACACCATGATCCGCGCTGTACCGAAGGTGGTAAAGTTATCGTTCATGACCGTAAGACCCTGGCGGGTCTCGGTATCGGCGGGCAGGTAGGTGGTGATGTCATTTTCCACCTTGACCCAGCCCGACGCCACAACGCTGAAAATCAGCGCCAGGATGTACAGCAGAAAAAACAGATTGCGCTTGTCCACAATAAAAGCGGCAATCTTTTCCATTCCGCTGGTTTTCGGCTTCTTTTCTTCCAAAGTGAAGTCCTCCCGTTCAATAGAAAAAGCAGCCCCCATCGGAGCTGTTCCTATCATCTTAGTACGGCAGACCTCAAATTGCCATGGACACTTTTGCACATTTGTCCAATGTTTAAACACTGTGTTCAAAATTGCACAAAGTTCGCATTAAAAAGGACCGCCCCAAAGGGGCGGTCCAAAAATATAGACAGATACACAGTTACCCGCTGTTTTCGTTCCGTGGAAGCGGTTCCGCTTATGCCCGTTCCGAGAGGAAGGGGCCGTTGAACACGTACTGGTCCAGGCGTCGGAAGGCCTCCTCCACGCGGGAAAGAGGCAAAGCCAGGTTCATGCGGATGGCACAGGGGCCGTGGAACATACGGCCATCCTGCCAGGCCACGCCCACATCCCAGCCGGCCTGGAGCACTTCGGCAATGGTGCGGCCGTGGGCTTTGCACCAGTCGGTACAATCCAGGAAGAGCATATAGGTGCCCTGAGGCTTGCTTACTTCTACACCGTCAAAGTGGCTGCCGATGAAATCGCAGGCATAGTTGATATTGCCGCTGAGGGTCTGGCAAAGTTCATCCACCCACACATGACCTTCCGGCCGGTAGGCGCCGATCAGCGCATGCATGGAAAGCACATTCATCTCGTTGTAATGGGGTTTGGAACTCTTGGCCAGCACACGGTCCCGCAGGGTGGGATTATAAATGATATGGTAGCTGCCCACCAGCCCCGCCAGGTTGAAGGTCTTGCTGGGGGCATACAATGCCACCGTGCGCTGCCGGGCGTCCTCGCTGACAGACTGGGTGGGGGTATGCTTGTGGCCGTTGAGCAGGATATCGGACCAGATCTCGTCCGAGATAACCACGCAGTCATTGGCGCGGTACACTTCCATAGCCTGTTCGATCTCGCTGCGTTCCCATACACGGCCGCAGGGGTTGTGGGGTGAGCAGAACACCGCCACATGGATGTGATTTTCCTTCAGTTTGCGGTCCATGTCGGCATAATCCATCCGCCACACACCGTCGGCATCCTTCACCAGCGGGGAATGTACGATCCGGAAACCGTTATTCTCAATGGATTTGGTAAAGCCGATGTAGGTGGGGCTGTGCAGCAGCACCCCGTCCCCGGGGGCCGCAAAACAGGTCAGTGCCGAGATCACACCGCCCAGCACACCGTTTTCGTAGCCGATGCAGTCCCGGGTCAGGCGGGCGGGGTCCACCCCGTTGCGCTTGGCCTGCCAATCGATGATGGCATCGTAGTAGGCATCGCTGGGGCTGAAATAGCCGAATGCCGGGTGCTGTGCCCGCTCAATGATGGCGGCGGGAATGGTGGGTACCGTGGGGAAGTTCATGTCCGCGACCCACATAGGGATCGCATCGAACCCCTCTTTGGGGGCAGAAGGGGCAAAGCCCGGGGCAGAACCAAGACCGTCCACCGCAATGGCATCACGGCCGTGGCGGTCCATAAGGGTAGTAAAATCGTATTGCATACTGGGGTGGTCCTTTCCGGTGGCAAACTGCCATCTTTTTTAGGACCATTATACCACAATCATTTTCCCGGCAACAGGGTGTGGTCAGTGGGTGTGGCAGTGGCCGCAGTTTTCACAACTGGGGAACTGCTGCTTGTCATAGGCAATGCCATGGCGGTCGTAGTAGTCCTTCAGGGCCAGCTTGATGGCCTCCTCCGCCAGAACGGAACAGTGGATTTTATGGGCGGGCAGACCATCCAAAGCTTCCACCACCGCTTTATTGGTCAGCTGCAGTGCCTGAGCCACCGGCTGGCCCTTGATCATCTCGGTAGCCATGGAGCTGGAAGCAATGGCGCTGCCGCAGCCGAAGGTTTCAAACTTGGCATCGGTGATCGTGTCACCGTCGATTTTCAGGTAGATCTTCATGATGTCGCCGCATTTGGCGTTGCCCACTTCACCCACACCGTCGGCGTTTTCGATGACGCCCACATTGCGGGGATTGCGGAAATGGTCCATAACAATATCGCTGTACAAAGCCATAAGAAAACACTCCTTATTGAATGATGTAGGGCCGGGTGCCGTTCTGCAGTTCCCGCCAGACCGGCGAAATGCTGCGCAGATAGGCCACGGTGTCGGTCACGGTACGGATGAGATAATCGATCTGTTCTTCGGTGGTGTCCTCCCCCAGGGAAAGCCGCAGGGAGCCATGGGCCACATCGTGCACGCGGCCGATGGCCAGCAGCACATGGCTGGGGTCCAGCGAACCCGATGTGCAGGCCGAACCGGAGGACGCGCAGATGCCCCGGTCATCCAGAAGCAGCAGCAGGGATTCCCCTTCGATTCCCTCAAAACAGAAGCTCACATTGCCGGGCAGCCGCTGCACCGCATCGCCGTTGAGCGCTGCGTGGGGAATGGCCGAAAGCCCCGCAATCAGCTTGTCCCGCAGCGGAATCAGCCGGGCAGTGTTCTCGGCCCGGTGCGCGGCCGCTTCCTCCAGGGCCACAGCCATGCCCACAATGGCGGGCAGGTTCTCGGTACCGGCACGGCGGCCCCGTTCCTGTGCACCGCCCTCGATAAGGGGGTCCAGCCGCAGCCCCTTGCGCAGGTAAAGGGCACCTACGCCTTTGGGCCCGTGGAATTTGTGGGCGGACAGCGAGAGCATATCGATATTCTGAGCCTTCACGTCGACTTCCAGGTGCCCTACCGCTTGCACCGCGTCGGTATGGAACAAGACGCCAGCTTCCCGGCAGACGGCCCCGATCTCAGCAATGGGCTGAATGGTGCCGATCTCGTTGTTGGCATACATCACACTGACCAGGCAGGTATCCGGCCGGAGTGCGGCGCGCACCTGATCCGCCGTGACCAGGCCGTTTTCGTGCACAGGCAGCAGCGTGACCTCAAAACCTCCTTTCTCCAGGCGGCGCAGGGTATGCAGCACGGCGTGGTGCTCAAAAGCCGTGGAGACAATATGCTTTTTTCCCTGGGCCGCGCCCCGCCGGGCGGCGCCCATCAGGGCCTGGTTGTCGGCCTCGCTGCCGCCGGAGGTAAAAATCAGCTCCGACGCTTCGCAGTTCAGCTGCCGGGCAATCCGTGCCCGGGCATCTGCCAGCAGTTCAGCTGCCCGCTGCCCTGCGGAGTGCAGGCTGCTGGGGTTGCCGTAGGTTTCGCGCATGGTGGTTACCATGGCATCTATAGCCGCCGGGCTTGTCTTTGTGGTGGCGGCGTGATCTGCATAAATCTGCATACAATTCATCCTTTCCTGGCGGGGCGCCGGGCCGGCGCTTATTTCCTACCGTTTTTATATGTTTTTATTGTACGCTTCCATTTCATACTTGTCAAGTAGGATTTTCGTGGTCCAGACAACCGACGGCCCATGGTACGATGGTAGTAAGGATTTCTCCATGCAAAGGGCATTTTCTCGCAAAAAATTCTCTTTGGATGACAGATTCCGCCAAACGACACAAGAACCGCTTTTTATACTGAAGATGCCGCGCTACGCACCGTACCCGCGGCAAGGAGGAACTCAAAATGTATTCTACACCTTTTGTCCGCCGGCTCGCCGCACTTTTGTCAGCCGCAGCCGTGGCCGCTGCCGCTTGCCTGCCCATTGCGGCAGCCCCGCTTTCACCCGCCACGCCCGAGCAGGCCGCCACACCGGAACAGGCCTCAGTCGCCGAGATTGTACAGCCTGCCGCCACACCGGAGTCCACCGCGCCCCCGGTGGAGGAAGCCACCATCCCGGACACTGCCCCACTGGCCGAAGCCGGCATTATTACCGACGGAGTCAGCCCCATTGGCACCACCATCAACCTGTTTGATTACTGGATCACCACCCGCGATGCCCCCGACAACGTGAACCCGCCCGATATGGACCAGGGCATCAACGCGGGCAAAGCGCTGCAATTCACCGCAGCGGCAGGGCCCGGGTACGGCATCAACAATTACACCGGCTCCAGCGCCCCCCGCACCGGCATGGTGCAGCCCACCCTGCAAAACGGATACCCTCAGCTGGTCCAGAGCGGGCAGTCCCTGAATTACCTGTTCAATCCCAACCTGCCCAACGCGGGTAAAGCCTCCTACGCCAATGTACGCAATCTGCTGCAGATCGATCAGGATGGCTACTATTACTATGACTGCACCCTGAACTTTGCCCAGTTTGACGAAGCCACCAACGCGTTCATCCTCTACGACGGGCCGGGCGTACGCACGGCAGGGGCCGTGCCGCTGCTGGGGCAGTTTTTCCCCTTCAACATCTACAGTCAGGTCAAGGACATGAACGCCCGCAACCCCGCCATCAACCACTATTTCGGTTCCACCATGACCACCCGTTTTGTGCAGCAGCCCTACGGCACGGTGGACGGAACCGCCGGGGGCACCCCGGTGACCTATGACTTTTCCGGCGACGATGACGTGTGGGTGTTCATCGACGATGTACTGGTGGGGGACCTGGGCGGCATCCACGATGCGGCATCCCTGTCCATCAATTTCCAGACCGGCGAAATCCTGGTGAATAACCGCCCCAACGGCACCCTGCGCAGCAAATTTCTGGCCGCGGGGCAGCCCTGGACCAACGGCACCTCCAACACCTTTGCCGATGATACCTACCACACCCTGAAATTCTTCTACCTGGAGCGGGGCAACGTGGATTCCAACATGAAACTGAAATTCAACCTGGTATCCATCCCCCAAAGCGACCTGATCAAGGCAGACCAGATCGGCGACCCGGTGCCGGGGGCCCGGTTTGACCTGTACTATGCCAACGAAGATTATACATACGATCCCCAGAACCTGATTGCCACCGGTACCACCGGCGCAGACGGCACCTTTGTGTTCCAGAACCCGGACGGTACCCTGCTGAGCCTGAACAATCTGAAAAACGAGTACGGCGGTCCCGATGACACCGGCAAGTTTGTGCTGCAGGAAGTCAACGTTCCGGAAGGATACCGGCCGCCAGGCAGCATGCAGCTGTATTTTCCTGCCGATTACCCTGAACTGGCCACTCTGCTTTCGGCCAACCCGTGGGACACCGGCGCCTACGCCAGCCCCACCGTCACCGTTACCCTGCCCGAGACCCTGGAGGACCTGCAGGGCAACCGGTACGCCGCAGACTCCGGCACCTATTTTGCGGTGGTACTCAAGCGGCAGGACGCCGCCGGGGACGGCAGCAGCACCCAAAGCCAGTGGTATCCCGTATCCGGTGATCCCATCGCCGGCTGGGACGTAGCGGACACCACCGACATGAACGCCGTACTGCAGGCCGCCCGCGCCAATCCGTATCTCTTTGTTCTGGACAGCAGCGGTGCCTACAAAGACACCATCGACAATCTGCCCGGCGACATTCTTACCTATTATTACGTGCTGGCCACCAACGACCAGCTGACCGCCGACAACGCCCAGTACACCGTAGCTTTTTACCGTACCAGCGCCGACAACCTGACCGACGCCACTGCCGCCAATACCGTGCGTCTGAACGACGGGGAGATTATCAACGGGCAGACCTTCGACCGGGAATTTGCGGTACGGCTCTATGTCCCCAACATCAAGAACTATCTGTTTGTGCAAAAAGTGGCCGAAGACAGCTATACCCCGCTGAGCGGTGCCGTCTTTGGGCTGTACCGTGCCGCCGATGTGACCGACGGCGCTGTAAACCCGGGCGCCCAGCCTTACGATACCGTGACTACCCGGGATCAGACCCAGGACCAGGGCGACCTGATCACCCTGGGCGGCGCAGGCGTTTTCCCCAACACGCAGACGATTCTGCCCGCCGGGACCTATTACCTGAAAGAACTGCAGGCCCCTGCCGGGTACGCCCCCAGTCAGCAGCTGACCGAAGTCATTGTAGACAATACCGATGTGTATACCGATGCCGGTTCCGTGGGAGATGATGTGATCGTCCTGCGGGGTGTTGGCAAAATCGTGCGCAGTATGCTGCAGTTTGCGGTACTGGATGACATCAACGCCACCCTGACCGACATCAACGCCGCCCTGTATACCGCCCCCACCTACACCCCCGGCACCGGCGACGATTGGGCAGACTGGACGCCCTCGGTGCAGCCGCCGCTGGAACTTTCCTACTATCACAACAACCAGATCCTGGAATACGGCCCCACCGTACCGGGTGACCCGGTGTTCTTTGTGGTTCTTTCCGGATGGTCCCGGCTGAAGGTCACCCAGAACTATGCCGCAGGCCCCTACCAGGACCTGAAAATCAACCTGGGGGACCAAAACCTGACCAACCTGTTTGCCCGCAGCACCATTGTCCAGGTACGCAACCAATCCACCCGGCTGGTACTGCAAAAGTTTGTCACCGGCCCCCTGGGGGATACTGCACGGGACTTTTCCTTTACCCTTTCTTTGCGGGATGACCAGGGCGACCCGGTGACCGGCAGCTACGGAGGCCTGACCTTCGATGCGCAGGGTTCCGCCGAAACCACCCTGTCCGACGGCGGAGAAGTAACGCTGCGCGGTCTGCCTGCGGGCACCCTGTGCACCATCACGGAGGAAGCCGTTCCCGATTACGAAACCACCGTACAGGTGGACGGCGGAGAACCCGCAGCTGCACTGGAAACCACCGTCACCCTGCACGAGGGGTTGAACACCGTGTCCTTTACCAACCGCAGTACCCTCACGCCGCCCACGCCTACGCCCACCCCAACCACTACGCCGGACCCCAGCGCCACGCCCACACCGTCGCCCACTCTCAGTCCCGGCCCCACGCAAACACCCGACGTTTCCCCTACGCCGTATCTTACCCAAGCCCCCACGCAGACCCCCGGTCCGTCCGACAGCCCCGGCCCTACGCCTGCCGCAATCGCTGCTCCTCCGGCAGTCAGCACACAGAGCACCCCCGCCCCCACACCGGCTGCCGCCCCCATTCCTGCCACAGGGGATTCCTTCCCGGCTGTTCCGGTGGCAATTCTCACCATCGTCAGCGGGCTTGCGCTGACCGGCTTGTATCTGGTACGCCGCCGTAAGCGCTGAACAACCCCTGCCTGACATAATAAAAATCCCCGCCGCTGCGAAAAACCGCAGCGACGGGGATTTATTGCTTTTCTTAGGATATTCAGGCAGGACGCACCCGGCGCAGCACCAGACCGATGACCAGGCCCACCACAGCGGGCAGCACCCAGCCAAACCCCTGGCTGCACAGCGGCAGCCAGGTTTGCGCCCAATCCACCACCGGTTCCAGATGCAAAGCCGCCTGGGCCTGCGCCGGCAGGGCCCGCAGCAGGTCAAAGACCGCCGCCACCATGGTGCAGCCGATGGTCCACCGCAGCACGGTACGGTGGTTGCCGAACAGACTGCCGCCCAGGGTGAGCAGAATCAGCACAATGGAAAGCGGATAAAGGAACATCAGCACCGGGGTGGAATAATCCAGAATGGCATTCAGCCCCAGGTTGGCAATAAGGAAGGACACCACACTGAAGGTGACCGCCCAGGCCCGGTAGGAAGGCCCGCCGGGGAAGATTTTGACAAACGTTTCGCCGCAGCTGGTGACCAGCCCCACCGCCGTTTTCAGGCAGGCAATGGTGACGGTGGCCGCCAGAATCAGCGCTCCCGCAGGACCAAAGTAGTATTCGGCGATTTGGGCCAGGGCTTCGCCGCCGTTGCTGGAAGCTTCAAACCGGCCGCGGCTCTGGGTCCCCACCACCGTAACCATCAGATAAATCAGTGCCATCAGCAGCGAGCTGAACAGTCCCGCAAGCACCGTGCTCTTGGCCACCTCGCCGGGTTCTTCCACCCCCAGGCTGCGGATGGCGTGGACCACAATGATGCCGAAGGCCAGCCCGGCCAAAGCATCCATGGTGTTGTACCCTTCCAGCAGACCGGTGGAAAGCGGCGCCGCGGCATAACTGCCGGTGGGTTCAATGTCCGCCACCGCCCCCAGCGGAGCGGTCAGCGCCCGCAGAATCAACACTGCCAGAAAGCAGAGGAACAGCGGGTTAAGTACTTTGCCGATCCAGGTCAAAATCTCGCCGGGACGCAGCGAGAAAAAGAGCACCGCCCCAAAAAACACCAGCGAGAAAACGGCCAGAGCCGCCGTCTGCCCGGTCTGGGGCAGCATGCGCTGGATGCCCACGGTATACGACACCGTGGCGCAACGGGGAATGGCAAAAAACGGACCAATGGTCAGGTACAGCAGGCAGGTAAAGAACAGTCCGTAGCCTTTGCCCACCCGGCTGCTCAGCTCCAGCAGCCCTTCTTCCCGGCTGACGCCCAGCGCCGCCACGCCCAGCAGCGGCAGGCCCACACCGGTGATCAGGAAGCCCACCGAGGCCAGCCAGAGGTTTCGCCCCGCCAGCTGCCCCATGGATGCCGGGAAAATCAGGTTTCCTGCGCCGAAAAACATGCCGAACAGCATGCTGGCAACCACGATCAGTTGCCGGAAGGTAAGTTTTTTCATCATCCTATGCCTCTTACACATGATACGTTCGGTTTCATTATAACGCAGTTGCCGTTCCGGGTAAACCCCGGCCCCGCAAAATCACTTGTCCCGGGGTTCTTCCGCCGGGGTGCCCTGCTCTCCATTTCCGGCGGGGATCTTTTCGATGCGTGCGCGCACGATCTTGCGGTCCCGCACGTCTTCCACCGCAATGCGCAGGCCGTTGGTTTCCACCGTAAAGCGGGCGCCGTCCTGGGGGATGGCGTGCAGGCAGCTCATGACCATACCGCCCACCGTTTCGTAATCGGCATCCGGCGGCAGTTCGATTTGCAAGATATCGGCCAGGTCCTCGGCCCTCAGGCTGCCTTCCACCTGCCAGACGCCGGGGGCCACTTCCAGAATGGGCTGGGGTTCCTCGGGGTCAAATTCATCATAGATATTGCCCACAATCTCCTCCAGCAGATCCTCCATGGTCACGATACCGGCGGTGCCGCCGTATTCATCCACCACCACAGCCAGATGGTGTTTATTGGCCTGCATATCCCGGAAAAGCCGGTCGGCATGGACATTTTCCGGCACAAAATAGGCCGGACGCAGCAGTGCCTGCAGCGGCTGGGGCTTCTCCTGCTGGCGGTTGAGCAGAAAATCCCGGGCATTGAGGATACCGCACACATCGTTGACGTTCTCGCGGTAGACCGGGTAGCGGCTCAGGCCGGTGCGGCGGATGGTATGCAGAATTTCTTCCGGGTCCTGGGTCAGGGCGATGGCTTCCACCTCCGGTTCCGGTGTCATCACATCGCTGGCCGTCAGGTCGCCGAAATCAAAAACGTTCTCGATCCACTGCTGTTCTTCCTGGGCGATGGTGCCCTGCTCCCCGCTGTTTTCCACCATCAGGCGGATATCCTCCTCACTGGCAGCGGCATCCTCGGCTTCGGTTTTCAGGCCGAAAAGGCGCAGCGTACCGTTGGTAGTCACCCCCAGCAGCGCCATCATGGGGGCAAACACCACACTGATGCCGTGCATGACCCCCAGCGCCGCCCGGGCCCAGGCTTCCGGCCGCTGCATGGCGATGCGCTTGGGCACCATCTCGCCAAAGGCGATGGAGAAGAAGGAAATCACAATGGTGACCACCACCATGGATACCACCGACAGTGCCCCTGCGGGCAGCGGCAGCCCCAAACCTGTGAGGAAATCCGTCAGGTAGCCGGAGAAGTTCTCGGTACCGAAGGCGGCGCCCAGGAATCCCGACAGGGTAATGGCTACCTGAATGGCCGACAGGAACCGATTGGGATTTTCCACCAGAGCCAGCAGTTTACCGGCGGTTTTATCGCCGCCGTCTGCCTGTTTGGCCAGCTTGACCGCATTCAGAGAGAGGAACGCGATCTCTGACCCCGCAAAAAAGGCGTTGAGCAGAATGAATACAAGTTGCAAAAGAATTTGGGCGGGTAAGTTTTCCACAGATATTTCTCCTTTGTTGTTTGGCGGTAAAGACGCAAAAAAGCACAGCCCTGCGCCGCAGTGCGACGGGGCTATGCCTTTTGATAAACAGAATGATTCGGTCGGGCCGGGTCGGCTTCGCCCTCAACATTCATAGTATGATCCGTTTCCTTTCCGCAGTAACTACTGTCTTAGTGTAATATTATACCCTGCCGGTACCGCCGCGTCAAGAGGGGTCCCCCGACGGGGCAGATTCCCGTGCAGGAGCGGAAACCTCCGGCAAGGTTTTGACGCCGAACAGGAAGTACAGCACATGCCCTACCCAGACAAAGGCCAGCACGATGCGTCCCACTGCCACGGCGTGCATGGCCGCAAAGGCCACCGCCATAAGCAGGGTGACCGTAACCATTATGCGGATTTTGGCACGGCGGGTCATCCCCCGGCCGGCGGCCAGATCGGCCAGATTTTCCCGGTAGAGGCGGGTCCCCTTGAACCAGCGGTCCAGCCGGTCACTGCTTTTGCCAAAGCCGTAGGCGGCCACCAGCAAAAACGGGAAAGCCGGCAGCAGGGGCAGCACCGCCCCCAGCGCCCCCAGGCCCAGACCCAGGAATCCCAATACCAGATAACAGAGTTTGCGAAGAGACATGCGGGTTCTCCTTTCATCAACTGACACGTCCGTTTTCCACCGAGTAGACGGTGTCGGCAATGCCCATGGTGGACGCCCGGTGCGATACCAGTACCACCGTGCGTTTGCCGTGTTCCCCTTCCAGCGCCCGCAGGATCACCGCCTCGTTCAGGCTGTCCAGGTTGCTGGTAGGTTCGTCCAGCAGCAGGAAGGGTGCATCGTGCAGAAACGCCCGGGCCAGCCCCAGGCGCTGCCGTTCGCCGCCGGAGAGGGTATCGCCCAGTTCTCCCACGGGGGTATCGTACCTCTGGGGCAATGCGGCAATAAAATCATGGATGGACGCTTTGCGGCAGGCCGCCTGCAGTTCCTCATCGGTGGCGTCCGGTTTGGCAATGAGCAGGTTGTTGCGGATGGAATCCCGGAACAGATGGGTTTCCTGGGTAACAAGCCCCTGCATGCGGCGCAGGTTGTGGGTGTTGATGGTCTCCACATTGCAGCCAGAAATCTGAACGCGGCCCTGCTGTACCTGCCAGAACCGCAAAAACAGTTTGAGCAGGGTGGATTTACCGCTGCCCGACCGGCCCACAATGCCGATAGTCTGCCCCTGGGGCACCGGCACCGACACATCCTGCAGAATGGTTTCATCCCCGTAGCCGAAGGTCACCCCTTCCGCCCCCGCGCCCCCGAAGGTCACATCGGGGCGGCCATGGATATCCCGTACCCGGGGCACCTCCTCCAGAATATCCAGTACCCGGTTGCCGGCGGCAAAGGTGTTTTGCAGCATCGCCCCCAGGCTGGCCAACGCCACCGTGGGACCGAAGGAACTCATAAGCGCGATGGTGGGAATCAGCACGCCATCCAGTCCTACCGCCCCGCGCAGATACAGCGCCGGGGCTGCAAACAGCATGGCCAGGTCAAAGGTCCACAAAATCAGCTGAGTGGCGGCGGTGTTGCGCCCCGCATTGCGTTTGAGCCGGGCTTCTTCCTCCGAAAGTTTATTGGTGCGTTCCTGCATTTCCCGCAGACGGGTCTGCCCGGCGCCGTACTGGAGTGTTTCCGGAAGGCCGCGCAGACTGTCCAGCACAAAGGCTGCCAGCGCCCCCGAATCCTTGCGGAACCGCAGACCATCCTGCCCGGCTGCCCGGGAAGTGACCAGCGGCACCACGATGCCTACCACCCCATAGGCCGCCAGGGCCAGCAGCCCCAGCAGCGGATGATACCTGCCGATGAACAGTACCATGATGCTGCTGAACAGCAGGGCGATCAGCGCCGGGGAGATGGTATGGGCGTAGAATACCTCCAGCAGTTCAATGTCAGAGGTGATGACCGTGATCAGGTCCCCTTTGTCCCGGCCTTCCAGCTTGGCGGGGGCCAGACGGCGCAGGGCGCGGAACACCCGGTCCCGCAGCAGGGCCAGCAGTTTGAAGGCAATAAAGTGGTTGCAAGCCTGTTCCCCATAGCGCAGTACCGCCCGCAGCACCGCCATAAGGGCAGCCGCCCCGAACAGCCCTGCCAACGGCAGCGGCCCGGCAAAGCCCAGCACCTGCAGGATGCCAAACCCGCCAAACACCGTCAAAAAGGTGGCGCACAGGTGCCCGGCCAACCCCATGGTCACAGCCAGGGCCATATACCCTGCCAGGGGCCGTACCAGCCCCACAAGCCGGGCCATTACGGCAAAACCGCTTCGTTTCATGCAGGCACCTCCTGTTTGGTGTAATGTTCCAGCTGCTGCTGGGCGTTCCAGAGTTCGGCGTACCGGCCGCCTGCCGCCAGCAGCGCGGCATGGGTGCCGCTTTGCACCACCCGGCCGCCGTCCATCACATAAATCCGGTCTGCACCGGTGCTGTTGGCCAGCCGGTGGGAGATGAGAATGACCGTTTTGGTCCGGGCCAGTTCCCGGATCAGGGCCATAATGTCGTTTTCGCTTTCCACGTCAATGTTGGACGTAGCTTCGTCAAAGATATAAACCGGGCTGTCGTGGAGCAACGCCCGTGCCAGCGCCAGCCGCTGGCACTGCCCGCCCGAAAGGTTGGCCCCTTTCTCGGCCAGCGGGGTATCCAGCCCCTTCCCGGCGCGCAGGAAATCCGCCAGCCGCACCTTTTCCAGCACCGCCCACAAAGCGGCATCGTCGGCCCCCGGGGCAGCCATGGTCAGGTTTTCCCGCACGGTGCCTTTAAAGAGGTAACTGTTGTGGGAAAGATAGGTCACGGTGCGCCCCAGGCTTTCCTCCGCCACCTGGTCCAGCGGTATGCCGCCAATGGTAACCTGCCCCTGCCGGCAGCGGCGGCGTCCGGTAAGCAGCGCGGCCACGGTGGATTTACCGCAGCCGGACTCCCCTGCAATGGCTGTGAAACTGCCCTGTGTAAATTCCATGGTAACGCCCTGCAACACGGGACGTTCCGGGTCATAGGCAAATATCACCCCGTCCAGTGCCAGTGTGCAATCCCGGGGAACGGGCTGTTTGCCCCGGGGGCGTTCGGGCGTATCCAACAGGCGGAAGATTTTTTCACTGGCTGCCATGCCGTTCATAGCCACATGGAAAAAGCTGCCCAAAAGGCGCATGGGCAAAAAGAAATCCGCCGCCAGCAGCAAAATCATCAGGCAGCCCTGCAGGCTGACCGCACCGGCCGTGAACCGGCTCACCGTCAGCACCATGCCCGCTGCCGCGCCACCGTAGGCGATCAGGTCCATGATGGTGATGGAATTGAGCTGCATAGTCAGTACCCGCATGGTGATCTTGCGGAACGCCTCGGCCTGGGCGTTCATCTCGGTATTCTTGCGGTCATCGGCTTCATAAATTTTCAGAGTCGTCAGGCCCTGCAGATTTTCCAGAAAAGTATCTCCCAACGCCGTATACTGACCCCAGTACCGGCCCAGCAGCTTTTTGGCCCAGGTCTGCACGGCGGCAATGGCCGCAGGAATCAGCGGCACACAGACCAGCAGCACCGCCGCCGAAGCCGCATCAATGGGGGCCAGCACCGCAAACAGCGTCAGCGGCGCCAGCATGGCATAAAAGAACTGGGGCAGATACTGCCCAAAGTAGATTTCCAGCTGGTCCACGCCTTCCACAGCCACCTGCACCACCGCGCTGGTCTGCACTTCCTCCCGGTAGGCCGTGCCCAGGCGCAGCAGTTTTTCATACAGCAGCGTACGCAGCCGGGCTTTGACCGTTTTGCTGGAAAGGTAACTCATCCGGGCTGCGCCCACCGCACAGACAAACCGCACCGCCAAAGCAGCCAGGGCCAGCACCGCGGTTCCAGCCAGGCGGGCGGCGGTCACATGGCCCTGCCACAGGGTCGCCAGCAGGCCGCTGACAGCCCCCACCAACAGGATGTTGGCCCCCAGCGCCACCCATTGCAGCGCCACATTGGCGGCAATGTAACGGCGGCTTTCCGGCACCAGGGCAATCAGCCGTTTATCGATCATCATACCGCCACATCCTCCTTACGCCCGCACCGCAGAGCAAAAACAAAAATATGAATGGCCAGAAAGAACACGCAGGTGATGGAAATCACCTTATGCAGGGCCAGCACCAGCGGCAGTTCCTCCAGCACCAGACTGAGCACTCTGCTGCCGAAGGCCAGCACCACCCCGCCCAGCAGCGCCCAACGCCGGGGCCCCAGCCGCCGACGGTACACGGCAGCGTGTACCAGGCAGAGCAGCAAAAATGCCGCGGATGCCAGTTTGTGAACGATCAGGCCGGTCAGCGGTACCGACAGTGTAACCACAAAACTGATCAGCAACAGCCAATGCAACAGTCTTTTCATGCAGAATTCCTTTCTGTTCCAAAGTTTCCTTGCACAGTTAGCCTAAACTAACATAAAGTCTCAAAAAAAGCCGCCGGCGATTAGCGGCAGCTAACTTTGAATAGAATAGCAATTTTGCAACCCCCTGTCAAGACCCGCAGCTTTTTTTCACGGCGCTTTTCGGGTTATCGCCGCTTAAGGCTGTAGCCTTTGCGCATGACCGAGCGGATCTCCTCCTGCAGGCCCAGTTTCTGGCGCAGCCTTGCAATGTGGATATCCACCGTGCGGGTCTGGATGGGCGCGGTCACATCCCATACCCGGTGCAGCAGCTCTGCCCGGGAGTAAACGCGCCCGGCCCCGTTGAGCAGCACCATCAGCAAGCGGTATTCGGTCTGTGTGATGTGTACTTGTTCCCCCTGGCGGTACACCCGCTGTTCCTCCGTATCGATGATCAAATCTTTGTAGTGTATCATACCCGCCTGCCTGTTTCCGGTTTCCATTGCCTTATGGTTGAGTATACCCCGGCAGGGGCGGAAATTCCACAAAACTGTCATGAACGGGGCAAAACGTGTCGTGAACGGGGGTTTTTTTCAGCTTTGCTTTCCGGCGGCCGGTCCGGCCAGTCGGCACTGAACACAAAGCGGCCTTTTTCGTAAAAGCAGGTATATTCGGCGCCGTACCGCTCCAGAATTTCCTCCACATTCTGCAAGCCAAATCCGTGGAGCATGGGGTCCTGCTTGGTGGTGGCAGGCCGTCCGTTCTCCATCCGGACCGGGTGACTGGGATTCACCACCGAGATCGACAGACTGGGCGGGTTGCCCTGGGCGTGGTAGAGGATTTCAGCCTCCACCCAGCGGTCCCGTTCCGGCAAAGCGGTGCAGGCTTCCATGGCATTGTCCAGAAGGTTGCCCAGCACCAGCGTTGCATCCACCGGTTCCAGACGCAGCGCCGAAAGATCGTTGATCCGGAACCGCAAATCCAGGCCCCGCTTCTGGGCGGCATAGCCTTTCTGGTTGAGCACGGCATCAATAGCCGCATTGTGGGTATTCACCAGCAAAATACGTTCGGTCTGGCGGATTTTCAGTTCTTCCAGATAGCGCTGGGCCTGTTCCACATTCCCCTGTTCCAGCATGCCGGAAAGGGTGGTCAGACAGGCGCGGAAGTCATGGGTCAGTTTACGCTGGGCGCTGTACGCCTGACTGAGAGCCTGCAGGTTTTCGTCCTGCAAACGGGCCCGTTCCCGGGCGGCCACCAGAGCTTCACGGTCGATGGCGCTGCGTTCCAGCCGGTCAAAGAGCAGCAATACCGCCACATCCACCACGTCCAAAACCAGAAACACCCCCTCCCATTGCTGCTCGATCCGGGTGTAAACAGCATAAAAAGCCACCAGTGTCAATACAGGAAAGATGGTGACCAGCGGCACCCAGACCCGGGGCGCCGCGTCGCTGTCGGGAAGGGGTTTGTGCAGCAGCCAGACCACCAGACCAATAGCGGAACAGGACACAGCCTTTATCACAAACACCACCGAATACAGCGGGATGTTCCAGATCAGCTGAAAATGGGTCAGGTCAAACAGCTGCATGGCGCCCCAGTCTATCCAGTAGTTGGGCACGCTGAACAGCGCATACCCCGCCACCGACACAAACAAAGCCCGGTCCCACCGGGCACGGTAGAACACCATCACAATCAGTGCATTGCACAGGCAGCTGCCCAGCGCGGCAGCCGTACGGGTATGAAGATCCATATAGGCAAACTTGCTGGAAAGCTGGTTCACCGCCGCCAGAATGAGCGCCAGCCACAGGATGGACCGTTCCCGCCGGCGGTGGAAAAAGCTTTCAAAAATCAGGATGCTGCCCACCACACCGGCCACCAGACTGAGCAGAGAAAGAAAGTCACTCCATATATCTAGCATACCTGCCGTCCTTTCCAGGCCAGGAAACGCTGCTTGCTGACACGGTAGCTGCGGGTACTCACCGGCAGCACCGTACCGTCGGTCAGCCGGGCACCGGTGCTTTGCAGCGTATCCAGATAGGCCATATTCACCAGGTAGCTTTTGTGCAGCCGCAAAAAGCCCTGATCATGGAGCAGTTCTTCCAGCTGGGTCAGGGTGGTATGGGTGACCAGGTGGGAGCGGGGTCCCCCCTGCAGGTGAAGATGCCGGTCCCGGCCCCGGCTTTCGATATACATTAAAGCGGGCAGGGGCACCGCCACCGGTTCCCCGCCGCAGACCAGTTCCACCGTCTGACGGCGGGCGCAGCAGATGGCCAGGGCGTCCTCAAAGTAGGCTTCCAGCTTGCCGTCCAGTTCCCCTTTGGCCAGGTAGCGGAAGGCGTTGACCTCGTAGCCTTCGGGGGCGTACTCTTTATAGTTCGTCACAAAGATCAGCACGGTATCGGGCCGGGTACGGCGCAGGGTACGGGCCACCTCGATGCCGTTGCACTGCCCCAGGTCAATATCCAGAAGCAGCAGGTCGCAGGGTTCCTCGTCCGCCAGCAGGGCGGCCGGGTCGGTCAGGCAGCGCACCCGCATACTGCGCGGCGAAAAAGCCGGCAGCGCCTCGATCCGCTGTGCCAGGTCGGCAGTAAAAGCAGCGTCATCATCACAAAGTACAATGTGCAGCATGGTATCTCCTTTTTAGGATGGGAAAAGGGAAAATTCTGTTTTCACGATAGTACACCCGCCGCACTTTGTCAATGCCCGGACAACGCAAAAGCCCGGCCCCTTGCAGGGCCGGGCTGGGGCAGGCGGTGCAATTCTGGCAGGAGCAGTGCGGCAAAGCGTAACGGGAACTTTTTTTGCCGAAATCCATTGACGCAGTCCCCGCAGGGGATTATAATAACAACCAAACAGAACAACCGGGGGAGCTTGTGTGGACAGGCTGAGAGGAAGGAATCACCTTCGACCCTTATACCTGATGCGGATAATGCCGCCGTAGGAAGTCGTGGGAGATTGTACTTTTTTCGGGAGGCGCCGTTTCAGGCGTCTCCCGATTTTTTTGTGTCTTTGAAGGGAAAGGAAGTGAAAACGCTCCGCGGACGACACCGCGGCGGGCAGAGGGGGAGCGCCCTGTGTCTGGTTTGTACAGCGATGGGAAGCCGTGTTCCGGCGTGAGAGGAGGCCAGCAAGCCTCGACCGATTTTCCGTTGGCAGGGGTGGGCCCTGCCTGTGATTTTGCGGGAAAGTGTCGCTGTACAGCTGTTTTCCCGCCGCATGCAAAGGAGTTATCGTCATGAAACATCAAAACGTTCACAAGCTGGCCCTGGCCGGCATCTTTTGTGCCATTGCCGTTGTCGGCAGTCTGTTTTCCTTCCCCATGTTCGGCAGCAAGTGTGCGCCCATCCAGCACATGGTCAACATTCTCTGCGCCGTACTGCTGGGGCCGTGGTATGGCATCGGCGTAGCTTTTACCGCCAGCCTGATCCGCAACCTGACCGGCCTGGGCAGCCTGATGGCCTTTCCCGGCAGCATGTTCGGCGCCCTGCTTTGCGGGCTGGCCTACGCCGGCACCCGTAATCTGCCCCTGACCCTGATTGCCGAGGTGTTCGGCACCTCCATCCTGGGCGGGCTGTGCGCCTATCCGGTAGCCATTCTCTTTATGGGCCAGGCCGCCGGGGACATTGCCTTCTACGCCTACATCATCCCCTTCCTGGTATCCACCGCCGCCGGTTCCGTTCTGTCCGGCGTGCTGGTTTACGCTCTGCGCAGCACCGGCGCTTTGAACCGGATGCAGAAAACTCTCTCTCACTAAAAGGAAACGCCTATGTTTGCACCCCTGCTCCAGAATCTGCGGGACCGGCGGCCGCTGGTCCACGCCATTACCAACTATGTGACCGCCAACGACTGCGCCAACCTGCTGCTGGCCTGCGGGGCCTCCCCCATTATGGCCGATGACCCCGATGAAGCACCGGAGATCACCGCCCATGCCGCCGGGCTGGTGCTGAACCTGGGCACCCTGCACCGGGGTACCATTCCTGCCATGGTAGCCTGCGGCAAAACCGCCAACGCACGGGGCATTCCCGTGGTGCTGGACCCGGTAGGAGCCGGGGCCTCCCGCCTGCGCACCGAAACCGCCCTGCAGCTGCTGCGGGAAGTCCGGTTCACCGTCATCCGGGGCAATCTTTCCGAGATGGAAGCCCTGGCCCGGGGCCACGGCGGTGCCCACGGCGTGGATGCCGCCCAAACGGTCACGCGGGACAATCTGGAAGGCTGCTGCGCGCTGGTGCGGGACTTTGCCCGCCGTACCGGTGCCGTGGCAGCCATGAGCGGCGCGGTGGATCTCGTGAGCGACGGGCAGCAGGTTTTCTGCATCCGCAACGGCCACCCCATGATGGGGCTGGTCACCGGCACAGGCTGCCAGCTTTCCTGCCTGGCGGGGGCCTTTGCGGCGGCCAACCCCGACTGCCCGCTGGAAGCCGCAGC
>ERZ809224.851-NODE-851-length-25266-cov-14.272817_pt1 | contig 25266 bp, 27 predicted proteins | sample MGYA00520513_ERZ809224 | MGnify/ENA primary metagenome ERZ809224 (study PRJEB31576, sample SAMEA3212658) | Homo sapiens | biome: human-gut; feature: human gut; material: fecal | place: Sweden | collected 2012 ... | reverse complement strand
CCTTGTTTTGGTTCAAGGTTACGAACGAGCACCGCGAGTTTCGCAATTACCTAATCACATTTTAATATTATACGCTATTTCCCTGTTTTGTAAAATAAAAAGGGCTGAAATTCCAACAAAGTCTTCATTTTACCGGCTTTTCAAGGCAAGAAAAAAGCACCGTCCCCACAGCTCTTATGTCTGCAAAAACAGTGCTTTCACATGCGCCTTCAGGGGCTCGAACCCTGGACACCCTGATTAAGAGTCAGGTGCTCTACCAGCTGAGCTAAAAGCGCATATTTTTCAGTGCAAATAGAATTATATACTCGTTTAAAAAAATATGCAAGTACTTTTTACAATTTCAACAGAAATTTTTTTGAAATATTTAAGATTTACTTGTATCCCATGTCATAATTTTGTACTATAATAAAAACAGTTGTTAAATAAACGATAGAAAGGAAGGTCCGGTTCAGCCGGATAACCCCTCTTATGAACACAGATGCAATTTCTCAAGTTTTAAAATTATCCATAGGTTCTCTTACCGTAGAGAAAGTTTGTTACATTTTGCTCCTGACTCTTTTATGCTATATCGTGAGCAAAATTATTCTGAAGATTGTAAAAAAAATCATTCAACGGTTTTCTTTGGACCGTTCCATTCAGGTATTTCTGACTGGCGGTCTGAAAGTTCTGCTTGTTTTTGTTTCCATTATTATAATTACAGAATATCTGGGTATCCCAACCACATCCCTTGTGGCATTGCTGAGCATTGTCAGCCTGGCAATTTCCTTGTCTGTCCAAGGGCTTTTATCCAATGTCGCCGGGGGATTGACAATTCTTTTTTCGCGGCCTTTCAGTATCGGCGACTATATTGAACTGGACAGCCTGTCCGGAAAGGTGACCCAAACCGGATTAATATATACCCAGCTCCTGACCCCGGAAAACAAAACCGTTTTCCTGCCGAACAGTCAGGTTTGCGATGGCCGGATCATTAATTATACGTCCCAAACCCAACGGCGGATTGAGATTTTTGTCGGAGCCTCCTACAACGCCCCTGTGGAAGGGGTTAAAGAAGCGCTTCAGGAAGCCATCCGTTCCTTTCCTGATTTAATTCAGGAACCGCTGCCGGCAGTTCACGTGCGGGATTATCAGGACAGTTCGATTCAGTATGTCATCCATGCCTGGGTGCCTACGGAGTTGTATTGGGACGCTTATTATGCATTAATGGAAGAAATCAAAAAATCCTTTGACCGGCATCATATTGCCATGGATTACCCGCATATGAATATTCACATGATAGGAGACGAGAATAATGGATAAATCCCAAAAACAGCCAAAACGTCAAAAACGTTTTCAATCCAATAACACTTATTTTACCATCAGTATTTACGCAATCGCCACTTTTGCCGTCTGTCTTCTGATTTTTCGTTTTACGAATAACTGGCAGAATACAAAAAGTCAGATTGGCAATATATTGTCTGTTTTTTCACCTTTTCTTCTTGCATTTTTAATTGCTTACTTTATTAACCCAATGGTGAAACACATTGATAATTTTCTTTTTCAAAAAACTCTGAAACATAAATTTGAACGGGGACACCTTCTGCTCTCTATGATTCTGGCCTATGTTATTGCTATCGGCGCGATTATCCTCGTATTCATTTTTATCGTGCCTCAGATAATAAACAGCATCAGCCAGCTTGTGCGGATTTCCCCGTCCCTATATCAAAATGCACTGGATATGCTGTACTCCCTGGATGAATATTTTCCGACTTTGGATTTGTCCTTTATTTATGAAGCTGCCGAAAATGTTATGCCGGATATGTTTAACTTTTTCCGGTCATTTATGTCAGATACGGTTCTTCCATTTTTGTACAGCGCCGGACTTTCAATTATCAGTTGGTTTATCAATATCATACTGGCCTTTGTTATTTCCTGCTATCTGCTTTTTGGCAAGCAGCGGCTGATTAAATCCTTAAAGCGGGTGGCCTACGCTATCTTCCCGGAAGAGATTTGTATCACCCTGTTTACAACATTAAAAGACTGCAACCAGATTTTCAGCCAGTATATTATCGGAAAGACTCTGGACTCCACAATTATCGGATTTCTCTGTCTCTTCTGCATGACTGTTTTAAAACTGCCTTATGCGCTGATTATCAGTTTGATTGTGGGAATTACCAATATGATTCCTTATTTTGGACCATTTATCGGAGCCATTCCGGGTATATTGATTTTATTAATCATCAGTCCGAAATCCGCATTGATTTTCGCAATCCTCATTCTGGCTATTCAGCAGCTTGACGGTTCCGTTATCGGGCCAAAGATTCTCGGAAAATCCACCGGTCTCCAGCCGATTTCCATTATCTTTGCGATTACCGTGGGCGGCGCTCTGGCCGGCCCTCTCGGAATGTTTCTCGGAGTTCCGATTGTGGCAGTGCTGACTTATCTTATTAGTAAGCTGATTAATTTCCTGCTCAGGAAAAAACATATTGAGCCGGATTTAAGCAACACCAAAGAATACCAAAGCAACCCGATTCCTGTGGATGAACAATTTGTCGATGAATTCAGAGACTTAAATCTTGAGGATGACGACTTTCCGCCGGAAAATTAAAAGACTATAAAAAATGGACGCCCCGGAAATCCATTCCCGGAGCGTCTTTTTTTGTCTCTCAATTTAGTCCCTGCAAAACCATGTAAACCGGAAGTATTGCCCCCAGACACAAACCCCAGACCATAAGCAGTGTTAGTAATCGTTTCATCAAATTCTCCTTTACTCAAATATTCATTTTTGCTTATTTCGATAGTAAACGAAAGTAGAAAAAAAGTCAATTTTATGATATATTCTTACGGAGAAGGAGTTGATACATACATGCGTTTACGAAATGTGAAAGGTTCCCGCGAAACAATTGCCGCGAACCCTCTCGTTATTCAGAATATTACTGAAAAAAAAGGACAGTGGGACAGGGTTTTTGGAAACAGTAACCCTCTTTATATAGAGATTGGCATGGGAAAAGGCCAGTTTATTCTTGAAATGGCCCGGAGAAACCCGGATAAAAATTTTATCGGAATTGAAAAATATTCCAGTGTTCTTGTCCGTGCCCTGGAAAAATGCGAAACTTTTGAAGGCGACAACCTTCGTTTTATCCGCATGGATGCGGAAGAAATTGCAGAAGTTTTTGCCGAAAATGAAGTGGACGGTATTTATCTGAATTTTTCTGACCCCTGGCCGAAGGACCGCCACGCCAAACGGCGTCTGACCTACCGGGATTTCTGGAATCGTTATCACCAGATTCTGACTCCGGCAGGAAAAGTCATCTTTAAAACAGACAACCGCCCTCTGTTTGATTTTTCTCTGGAAGAAGTGGCTGCCGCCGGCTGGACGCTGGACAATGTAACTTATGACCTGCATCACAGCCCTTATGTGGAAGGCAATATTATGACTGAATATGAAGCCAAATTTTCCGCCCTCGGAAATCCAATCCACCGCCTGATAGCCCACTACTAAAAACACACGTCAGGCCGGTTATGAATATATTAATTAATAATTCCTTTAAGGCGGATTATTATGAAAAATCAAAAAAATTTAAACAGAAAACTTTCTGTTCTTTGTTATGAGCATAAAGCTTTGGACCAGTGCTGTATCCAATGCCACAAATCATGGAAAGAGGTCTGCCATTTCATCTTAAATATGGGCAAAAAAAAAGATTGCTAATAATAAATTCCATATCATAAAAAGTGCCGCTGTATGCGGCACTTTAAGGTATAATCAATTTTATCGCTTTTGGAATCAATGAAAGCTCCACCGGAAGCTTTCCGAAAACCTGGCCGTCATAATCAACCATAATATCCGTATCCTCTGCGGATTCAATGCGAATTCTTTCTGTTCGAAAATGGCGTACCTTCGGATGCTTCACCATCTTTTTTGTCAACGCCTGAATTCCCAATCCCGGCACCTGCCCTAAATCCATCTTTTTCACAATCATGACATCAAATGTCCCATCATCCGGATTTTTTTCGGGCAATCCCCGATACATTCCAAATCCAACACAGGTATTTAATACCATAAAGCTGATAACTTCTCTTTCTCCCCGAAATTGAACCGAATCAAACCGTACCTTTATGGTTTCCATGCCTTTTTTCGAAAAATCCAGAGCCCCTTCCATATAATAGGCCAATTTCCCAAGCACCGCCTTCGACTCCTGAGAAACTTTATCGCCCACATTGGCGCCAAATCCGCCGCTGACCCGGTTGATAAAATAACGCTCATTAATCTTTCCGACATCAATACACCGAATTTTAAATTCCATAATCATCCTGCAAAAGGCTTCCGGCGTCTGAGGCGGCTTGACATACTGGGCAAAATCATTGGCCGTTCCCACGGAGATAACGGCCAGCGGCGTCTCGCTGCCGCCCTCCATCAAGCCGTTGACAACATCATTCAATGTCCCGTCACCGCCGACAGATACAACAAAATCATACTCGCCCTTTTTTATGTTCTTCGCTTCCTCAAGGGCATCTCCCTGCTGCTTTGTGTAAACCACATCCACCTGATTTACCACCTGATTCAACACAAGACATCCGACCACACTCTCGATACTTTTTAAAAAATTCTGTTTTCCGGATGAAGGATTGATAATGAATTTAGCCTTCATGGACTCCCTCCCTGTGTCGTTTCTCCTGGCGTTTCTGGCGAACTTCTTCTTTCATGGCGACAATCCTTTTTGCACCCTCTTCATCAATCTGGCGCAATGTTTTTACGACATAAAATTTATCCTCATCCGTTTTCTTTAAACGGATTTTTCCCCGTATATAGCCATGTTCCCCACATTCAGCCAGACAATAATAACACCTGCTCTTGCCTGAAAACCAGCGAATACGCTTGAGGGCCGGCCGACCACATTTATAACACCGGGTCGTACGCACTTCCCTGTCCGCCATCGCAGCTTCCTTGCTGGCAAATTCCTTCGATACATATTTAAAATAAGTCTCATAAACAAGTTTGAGTTCTTCTTTACGTGTTTTGGGATTCTGATAATAATCTACCGTGTACCATTTCTCTACTTTCTTTTTATCCATCAATGCAAAAATTTCTGCCGTGTACTCTGCATCATTAATGGCCCGATGAAAATTTCCCTTCCGCCGAATCCTCAAAAAGTCCACGGCATATTCCAAAGAGGCCGCATTGTTTTCATTATCATAAAGTATACGAAACAGCTTTTGTACATTATAGTACCTGATTGGCCCAACCAGCAGGTCCTCCAGATGATAAAACTTCATATTCCGCTGAAGTTCCAGCAAATCCAGATTCCCCCATGTGCAAAACATAAAATCATCTCCGCACCAGCACATAAAATCCACCAGCGCTTTCGGAAAGGTCCGCCCCCGATTCAAATCTTTTTCTGTAATTCCCGTTAAACTCCTTGTCACATGATGCATTTTTCTATAAACCTTCGGTTTGATAACTTCATTGAACCGGTCTATCTCCTGCCCCTTCTCATCCAGCTTTACCGCCCCGATTTCAATAATTTCAAAAGGAAGATGCTTATTTGACGCGTTTTTACCATATGGAGATTGATTCCATTCAAAATCCACAACAACATATTCCATAACTCTCTGTCTCACTCTCTACGATACATTCTTTCTTATTATATCATATGTCTTTTATAACTGCGAGGATTTATTTAAGAACGAAAAAACCGGGTATCCGCTAAGGATACCCGGGAAAAGAGGGAATATATATCTGTTAACCTTCAATAGCTATATACTTCTGTTCTTCAATTTTGGCCGGCTCTGTTTTTGGCACCGTCAGCTTCAGGATGCCATCTTCAAATCTCGCATGGATATCTTCCTGGCGCACATTTTCGCCGACAAAGAAACTTCTTGAGCACTGGCCGGAATAACGTTCACGGCGGATATATCTGCTGCCCGAATTGCCTTCATTATTTTCTTCATTTTTCACAGCAGTGATTGTCAAATATCCCTTTTCAAGCTTTGCGGAAATATCTTCTTTCTTATAGCCCGGAAGTTCCATATCTACCTCATAAACACCGTCTGCTTCTTTCACATCCGTTTTCATCATTCCTGTTCGATACTCATTCATCATTCGGCCGGAATCACCAAAAAAATCTCTTCCGAATGGGAAATCCATCATCTCATCAAATAAACTATTATTAAAAATACTAGGCATTAACATAACCATTCCTCCATTCGATTGTTTTATATGTTTTATTTGTTCTAGATGTAATATAACAAATAAATAGCAGTTTGTCAACCACTTTTTTAAATTTATTAAAAAAACCGGAAAACACTCTCTTTTAGATACAATGTTTAATACAAATATAAAAGAACAAATATCCGAAGTATACATACTATAATTATATCTATAGTATTTCCCACGTACATTGGTTTATGCGATAAAGGCTGAATCTTTAATAATCTATCTTGATAGCGCTTGAAGTTTTGTAATTATTTGTGGTAATATAGGAGTTATCTTTTACATATTTAACTATACGTTGAAGGAGGATACCATGGCCCTTTTAAAACCTTTTGCTGCAATCCGCCCTGTTCCGTCTCTGGCCGGCCAGGTTGCTGCATTACCCTATGATGTAATGAATACGGAGGAAGCTCGAAAGCTCGTCCGCAATAACCCTTATTCGTTTCTGCATGTGGATAAAGCGGAAATTGATTTTGACGATTCTGTAAATCCTTATGATGACTGTATTTATAAAAAAGCCGCCGAAACGCTTGAACATATGCGCTCTAACGGTATTTATATTCAGGATTCAAAACCATGTCTCTATATCTATCGAGAAATTATGTATGGACGTGTACAGGCTGGAATCGTTGGCTGTGTATCCATCGACGATTATGCTGACGGAACAATTAAAAAACATGAAATGACCCGCGAAGATAAGGAGGCAGACCGAATCCGGCATGTGGATATCTGCGATGCCAATACCGGTCCGATTTTTCTGACTTACCGCGCCCGCCAAAATATTACACGGGCAATGAAATATTGGATGGACAGCTATTCACCTATCTATGATTTCACAGCCGAGGATGGTGTTCGCCACACGGTTTGGGTTATAGATGATGAAAAAACAATTCACAGTTTCCAAAAAGAATTTGAAAATATTCCAAATCTGTATATTGCCGATGGACATCACAGGGCCGCTTCAGCCTTCCATGTAGGCATGATGCGCCGAAAAAAACATCCAAACTATACAGGCAGCGAAGAGTTCAACTATTTTCTTGCCGTTCTTTTCCCGGATGAACAGCTTCACATATGGCCCTATAATCGGTATGTGCATGATTTAAATGGAATGACCACTGCCCAATTCCTGGAAAAACTCAAAAAAGACTTTGAATTATCTCCGGTAACCGGGCGTTATGAGCCTACGAAAAAACACGAAGCCGGCATGTTCCTGGATGGGCGCTGGTACAGCCTGACTTTCAAAAAAGGCAGCTTTAATGAAGAAAATCCTGTGGAACAACTGGATGTATCCATCCTTCAAAATAACCTTCTGGGGCCGATTTTAAATATTGATGACCCGCGTAAAAGCTCCCGTATCGATTTCGTGGGCGGCATCCGCGGTCTCCCTGAGCTGGAACGGCTTGTCAATGAAGGCCATGGCGTTGCCTTTGCCCTTTATCCAACCACGATGGATGATTTGATGAACATTTCAGATTCCAACTGTATCATGCCGCCAAAGTCCACCTGGTTCGAACCAAAACTCCGAAGCGGCCTCTTCATCCATACATTATCGTCCGAAGCCTGACGGAGTGCGCCCATGCGGAGCATCTGACATACGGGATGCCCTGTGGGTATACCTTATCGTCCGAAGCTTGACGAAGGACGCCCGCCCCGCAGGGGCATGAATTACGGGATGCCCGAATGGGTATACATTATCGTCCGAAGCTTGACGAAGGACGCCCATGCGGAGCGTTATAGATTACGGTATATTCTTAAACGAGTATACCGTATTTTTTTGTCTTTTTCTGTCAACAAATGATGATTGTTTCCTTCCTGTATTCAGGTATAATAGATATTAAGATAACAAAACGTTTCGTGATTCTTGTTTAATTTTTTCTTTTGGCATTTCGCCGGGATATCCAATAATAAAAAAATATGTTATAATCAGAAAGGAGCAGTCAATTACTTGAAAACAGAAATTGCAAAGGATATTGAAAATGCCGGCTATTGTATCCGGTATGATGCTCAATGCAAAAAAGTCCTTGGTCATAAAATCATACTTGCCTGGATTATGCGTGAAACGGTAAAAGAATTCGCCAATCAAACAATTGAAGTTATCCGGCAATGTATTGAAAAGGAACCCGAAATCAGCACAGTTCATGTTGACCCCGGACAGACAAATACAAATGATAAAATCACAGGATTAGCCACCGAAGATAAAGTTCAAAATGAAGGTTCCGTAACTTTTGATATTCGTTTTAACGCCTATGTACCCCAGGAAACCCAGTTTGTTAAGCTTATCCTGAATATAGAGGGCCAAAAGGATTTTTATCCCGGCTATCCAATCATAACCAGAGGCATTTATTATGGCGGCCGCCTTCTCTCTTCCCAAAATGGAATAGAGTTTTCAAATTCGAACTATGGGGACATCAAAAAGGTTTATTCTATCTGGATTTGTACAGAGGCTCCAAAATACATAGGTAATGCTATTTCTACATATGATATTCATAAAACAGATATCGTTGGCGCCATACCGGATATTCCCGAGCACTACGATAAACTGTGTGTTATCATCATATGCCTCAATGAGAACCAGAAAAGCGAAAATACCTTTCTCAATATGATGAATACGTTATTATCGCCAACACTTTCCATTGAGAAAAAGAAGCACATTCTGCAAAGCGAATACCACATCCCCATGGACAATGGTTTAGAAGAGGAGTTGAATTTAATGTGTAATATTTCAGAACATGTTTGGGAAATGGCCTCCCGCGAAGGAAGAAAGGCCGGTTTTAAAGATGGCACAAAAACTGTTATAAGTAATCTTTTAAAAAGCGGCCTGCTTTCAGAAGAGCAAATTATCAGCGTTTCTGGCATTAGCAAAGATGAGCTGAAAGAAATCCGCTTAAATATGCAAAATTAAACACTGAAGAAACCAAAGCCAGCCCAAAATTCATGGACTGGCTTCGTTTTACACATAAAAACTAAATAATATCAGTTTTTTATGATAATTCGAGGATATCCTTCGCTCTCATTTCAATAATCTGACAATCCGGATATATTTCAACCATACTTCGTCGAAATTCTTCAACATCGGATTCAAGCCTATAATGCATCGGAATTGCCTTTTTCACCCCAAGCATCTTCGCACATATTGCTGCCTCTTTCGGGCTTAATTCCCTCAGGCTGCGGCCATTTAAATCCGCTCCGCCAATTCCCAAAATAGCAATTTCCGGTTTATAAAGGTCGCCCCAAAGCTTCATATCATATGTCAGAGATGTATCTCCACCAAAAAAGCAAGTAGGGCCGCCTTTTATTTCAATTATATAGCACAAAGGTTCACCTGTAATAAAGGTTCCGTTTTCAAGAGTTTGGAAGGCTATATGCCTGGCACTTGTGGCATGCACTATAAAATCACTTTTAGCATAGGCTGCACCTGCCGTTATAAGTTCTGTTCTCCCATCAAGATAATTTCCATATCCTGCACGTTCTGCAATAGCAAGGGTAGCAAGATCTCCCAAAAGTTTTGAGTTTGGATTTGCATCCATGATTTCAAATGCCTGGGCAAAATGGTCACTTGAACAATGGCTGCATATAATCAAATCTGTTTTTACCGCCTGTGGAGCAATAGGGCTCGGAAGTATTTTGAAATCTTTATTTCCACACAAAAACGGGTCTGTCATCATTTTAAACCCTTTATTATCAGTAAATATAAATGATGACCATCCTATATATTTGAGTTCAATCCCCATATAATCACCTCCCCTTTTTTGTATGTTCATCAAGGATTTTTTCCTGTGTCGGTACACATAATTTCATATAATTCCTGGGCGCCAGCTTCCTCAACCATTGTTTTCCATAATCCATTCTGATATCTGTCAATGACTTCATCTATATCAGCAAAATCATTTCTTTCAAGAATGTGGCCTCCGTCATCAAGAATAGACTGTTTATATTGTTTATCAAGATCTTCAACATTTGTTCTCTGTTCTTTTGCAATCTCAAAACAGGTATCGGTAAACATCTGCTTATCCTCATCAGAAAGTGAATTCCAAAAATTAAAATTAAATGCAGGAAAACCGGTTTGGAAGAAATGATTTGATTCCCAAATATAAGGTGCTTCCTTATACATTTTTTGACCGGCTATTGTTTCCCAATTTGCACATGCGCCGTCAACTACCTTTGAGGCAAGGGCTGTATAAAGCTCTGACCAGGCAACAGGCGTCGGATTCATTCCAAGAACTTTAAATGTATTAATCCACATATCAAGTTCAGGAACTCTGAATTTAAGGTTTTTAAGACTGTCAAGTCCTACTATTTCTTTATTAGAGAAAATTTCACGGCAGCCAAGACTGAACGCTGATAAAAGATGTATGTTCCCTTTCTCTTCTGTTATTTCTGCAAGTCTGTCACCAGTATTTCCGTCTATTGCTTTCCAAAGCTCATCATAATCTTCAAAGAAAAAAGCAAGATACAGCATATTGGCTTCAGGAACAAGAAAATCCATCGTACTCGAATCTACCCATCCTACATCGTATATGCCATTTGAAAGAGATTCAACAAGCTCCCTTGCTTCACCAAATTGGGCACTTGGATAAACAGATATCTTGTATTTGCCATTTGAAGCTTCATAAACGGCATCCGCCCATTTTTGAAGATAAATATGCTGGCTTGTGCCTGGCCCTAAAGGATGTCCAAGTTTAAGTTCTTTCGTTTCCGTGTTTTCAACGTTGGCAGATTTTTCACTGCCTCCAGTCTCCGAATCAGATGAGGAACTTTTTCCACATCCAACAATACTAAGTGTCATAAGACCTGCAAGTATAAGCGCAAATAAACGTTTTTTCATAAAAAATCCTCCTTTAATTAAAATAATTTTATCTAAGTATAGACGGCAATAATGTTGCAACCTGAGGAACAAATATAATGAGCAAGGTCACTGCAAGCATTATAAATACAAACGGCCATATGGGCTTAATTGCATCTCTAAGCGGCAGCTTGGCGACCCCGCAGGAAACATAGAGTGTTATTCCGACAGGCGGCGTAATAGCACCTATACAAAAAACAATAATAACTATAATTGCAAACCAGATTGGGTCAAAACCCATCACCGCGATAAGCTTCGTAAACATAGGAATCATCATAATACAGGCTGCTGTTACCTCAACAAACATACCTATAAGCATAATAAGCGCAACGACAAGAAGCATAACAATATATTTGTTCTGAGATATTGCCATAATTGCGCCAACTGCCTTTTCCGAAAAATTACTATAACTTAATAAATACGAAAAAGCAGAGGCAAAACAAATTACAATCATTGGTCCGAGCGTTGAAATAGCCGCTTGATATAAACTGTCAAGTACATCTCTGAATCCAATCTTTCTGCGAATAAAACCGTAAATGATACAATAAAGGACCGCTACTGCTCCCGATTCAGTCGCTGTAAAAATACCCGTCGCAATACCCGAAAGTATAATAAGCGGTGTAAGAAGAGCAAAAAAAGCTTTTTTGAATGCAGCCCATACCTCTTTTAATTGGGCTCTCCTTCGATGTTTCATGCCCAATTTCCTGGCATAAAGATAACTGTATACCATAAAGCCAATGCCCATAAATATTCCGGGAACTACCCCTGCCATAAACATATCCTTGATAGGAAGGTTTGTAGCACTTGCATAAATAATCATAATAATACTTGGAGGAATAATAGGTCCAAGATTACCGGCTGCAGCAACAAGTGAAACTGCAAATGGTGTGTCATATCCATCATCCCTGAGGGCAGGTATCATCATTGAGCCAATAGCTGCCGCTGAAGCATTATTTGAACCGCACATAGCCGCAAACACCATACCGGTAAGGCAAGTGGTGTGAGCCAAACCACCTCTTATATGGCCGACAAGTTTATCACAGAAATTCACCAAATCCTTCGTAATCTCCGTCCGTTCCATTAAATTACCAGCCAACATAAACAACGGAATTGCCAAAAGAGCAAACGAATTTGTTGATGTAAAAGTACGCTGTGCGAGAACGATAGGCGATATACCTTCAACTAAAAATGCAAGGCTTGCAGACGAACCCATAACAAAAGCAATGGGCATGCCAAGAACCAAAAATACAAAAAATGATATTATCAGTATTGCAATCATTTATACCTCACCCCCTTTCTTAATCGTCTTTTCAGCAGAAAAATCGATAACTTTTTTGATAACCGTTTCAATAACACATAAAACCAAGAAAACACTGCATACAAGTTCAGATGCATAAACAACGCCGCTAGGACATCCAAGTCCTTGGAACTTTGTAGCGCCGGACTGAACAATATAAAGCCAGGACGCATATCCATAGAATACACCAAACAGTCCCACACATATATTCATCACAATGTTTACAATTTTTTCCAAACCATCAGGAAATTTCTCAACCAAAAGATCCAGACAAGTTGCAAGGCCCTCCCTGTAATATATAGGAATTCCAAGCATTATAGCCCAGACAAACATGAATCTGGAAAGCTGTTCAGCCCACACTATCGGATTTTCCAAAACATATCTCCATATTACCGATGCAATAATTGTTACCGTAAGTACGGCCATTGCTATTATCATAAGAATTTTATAAATCTTTTGAATAATATCAAGAAATTTGCTATATAGCTGCATAAAACCCCTCCCCGCAATCAGCGTAAATATTTTCTCATTTTTTACTGAACACATATTTCTACATTTCATCTCCTCCTTCTTCGGATAAATAGTGACAAAACCTATTTACGTTTTTCAGATAATTCTACAAGTTGGACAACATTTCATTGTATTATTATATACAGCAAAAAATATGCCAAATTATTTTTCTGGAAAAAGGCCGATAAACCAACAAATATAATTCAATTCATCAAACTTGTGTAAATTATTATTGCGTTAAATGTTAAAATATTTTACAATTGTATACAGATACAGATAATATATTTTAAGGAAGGATTATAATGGCTGAAATAGGAATAATTTTAGAGTTAGATTCAACATATTATGAAGCTCTTTCGGCGAGCAAAAACTATCCTGAAGGTACGATAAATGTTGTTAAAGTCACAGATTATGAAGGAGGACTTATAGAAGCTAAAAAAATGGTAAAAAGCGGGACACAAATACTCATTTCCAGAGCTGGTTATATTTTAAAACTGCGTTCTGCAAATATTTCCATTCCGATTGTAGAAATTCCCTTTTCTATAGGCAAACTCTTAGGTGAACTTGTGCGTGCTCAAAAACAGTATGGTTCTATCGGCCTTGCTGGTACAAACTCCCTTCTTGAAGCTGCAAAAGAAGTCGAGTGTGCCCTTGACAATAAAATACATTATTATGAAGTAAATTCGGCAGAAGACTATGAAAAGGCAGCAATAGAAGCAAAAAAAGATGGGATTCATGCCCTTGTTGGCGGATATGATGAAACACGTTATGCAAACATGTATGGAATTGAAAGAATAATACTTACAACAAGTGAAGATGAGATTCTTTTTGCCATCAGCGAAGCCAAAAATATTATCGACCATATTAATATCAAAAATAAGCAGAATGAAGAACTTAATACAATTTTTAATATTATCGATGAAGGGCTTGTAAAATTTGATGAAAACTGTAAAGTTACGCTCATGAATCAGCCGGCATCTGCCATCTTTGGCGTACCTGACAGTAATTGTGATTTAAACAGCATTTTTCCTATGCCATGGATAGAGCAAATAAAATCTGCGATAAACAAAAATGAGACCACACTTAACGTTTTACTCGAACATAAAAACAATAAATATGTAACTTCCATTTATCCTTTCTGCAGTAACGAAACTATATCGGGTGCCGTAGTCAAATTACAGCGTTTCAACGATGTACAGGGAATGGCCGCCAGCGTCAGAAGCCAGCTTTCTAAGCAGGGCCTTATTGCTACGCACACATTTGAAGATATTATTGGAAATTCATCAATCATTAAAGAAAAAATCGTGCTGGCGAAACGATACAGCGGCGTAGACTCCACTGTGCTTATTACAGGCGAATCCGGAACAGGAAAAGAGCTGTTTGCACAAAGTATCCATAACTGCAGCCCTCGTGCAAATGGCCCATTTGTTGCTGTAAATTGCGCCGCTATACCTTCTACACTTCTGGAAAGCGAATTGTTTGGCTATATCGACGGGGCATTCACTGGTGCAAAAAAGGGTGGAAAGGTCGGACTATTTGAATTGGCACATAAAGGAACCATCTTTCTTGATGAAATTGGTGAAATAGATATTTCCATACAAACCAGACTGCTCCGAGTACTTGAAGAACGCAGAATAATGCGCCTGGGTGATGACAAAATTATACCTGTTAATGTGAGAATAATTGCAGCAACCAATAAAAATTTACAGGAAATGGTTAAAAAAAATCAATTCAGGGAAGATTTTTTCTACCGCTTAAATGTACTCGCAATAGAATTACCCCCGTTAAGAAACAGAAAAGCAGATTTGGAAATGCTTATTCATCATCTGCTTCTGAGAGAATGTACAAAAATGAAGCGCCCGTTAATCAATATCAAGCCGGAGGCAATGGAATTACTATATTCTTATAACTGGCCTGGAAATATACGAGAATTGGCAAATATAATAGAAAGGCTTGTCGTTGTTTCTATGCATAAAGATGTGGATGCTAAAACAATTAAGGAAACCATGGGACTGACTATTTCATCTGATAGAATTTCTGAAAACGCAGAAAGCCCTGCGTTTTCAGTTAGTAATGTATTAAAATCCGAAGAACTAGCCATCATACATAAAGTTCTTAATGAATGTGGAGGAAATAAAACAGAAGCTGCCTGCAAGCTTGGCATCAGCCGCCCCACATTATATAAAAAACTGAAAAACGGTTAAGTCCTGTTCAACACGCTTTTTATCAAATCGGCCACAAAACTGTCGGCTGGCGCCCGACATATATTTTCCGGCGTATCCAGCTGAACAGCCTTTCCGTCCTCCATCACCATCACCCGGTCGCCTAATTTCATTGCCTCCCGGATATCATGTGTAATGAATATCACTGTCAGTTTCAATGACTTCTGCAGCCGTAAAATTTCATCCTGCATGGTTTGCCGGGTGATTTCATCCAAGGCGCCGAAGGGTTCATCCATAAGAAGAATTTTCGGGTCTGCGGCCAGAGCACGGGCAATACCAACCCGCTGCTGCTGACCCCCGGAAAGTTCTGATGGATATTTGCCAAGTTTTTCTTCTTCCAGGCCGACCAGTTTCAAAAGTTTCAATGCCAGTTCCCTGTTTTCCTTTTTATTTTTCTTTCCGCTGATGACAGGGACATAAGTAATATTCTTCTCCACTGTCATATGGGGAAACAGCCCCCGATTCTGAATAACATAGCCAATCCGCCGCCGCAGGGAAATGATGTCTGTTTCTGCTATATTCTTTCCGTCAACACACACTTTCCCTTCATCCGGCGTCAAAAGCCCGTTCATCATTTTCAGCATCGTTGTTTTTCCGCAGCCGGACCGCCCGATAACTGCAAGAAACTCCCCTTCCCTCACCGAAAGATTAAAGTCCCGCAGAATTTCCTGTCCGTCAAAACTTTTTGTCACATGTTCCAGTGTAATGATATCCATCCGTTTACTCTCCAATTATTCCGCAATAATTCCCTTCGAAGTCAAAAACTCTTTTGCAGCGTCGGCTTCATTTTTTCCTTCCACTTCAACCTGATAATTCAGTCCGGCCATATCTTTATCTGTTAAAATGCCGTCCATTTTCATAAGAGCGTCTTCCAGCCCCGGATATTTTTCCAGAGAATCCTTTCGAACAATCGTTGAGCAGAAGTAATTTACCTGCAAATGTTTATCATCCTCCAGAACAACCACATCATCCCGGCTAAGCTGCGCATCGGTGGTAAAACCATTAGTCACATCAATTTCGCCGTTCTCCATGGCCTGATACTTCAAGCCGATATCAATATCTTTAACATCTTTAAAATTCAAACCATAAGTTTCACAAACCAGCTTAAATCCATCTTCCCGCTCAATATAATCCGGATTTCCGCCAAACACAAGCTGGTCGGCAACCGCCGCCAAATCCGAAGTTGTCTTTAACTGAAATTCATCAGCCGCCTCTTTTCGAACGGCAATCGCATAGGTATTATTAAATCCATAGAGGCCAACCCAGGTCATATCAAAATTTTCTTCATATTCTTCTTTCAATTTTTCAAGCATTTCATCATCGCTGACTTCAGAAGCCTCATGCTTCAAAACCATCACCCATCCACTGGATGTGTATTCCGGATAAAGGTCGAATTCACCCTTTTCCATGGCCGGATGGATATTGCTTGTACCGCCGCCGATACCTTTTGTAATCTCCACACTGTAATCTGTACTGTCTTCGATAACAAGCTTTAACATCTCTCCGAGAATATACTGTTCCGTCATCGGTTTGGTGGCTATTTCTATTGCTTCTTCTGCGGTCTCTTCTTTGCTTACCGCACCTTCCTGAACATCTGAACCCGATGTACTTTCCGCAGCCTTTGTTTCCTCTGCCTTATCTGCGCAGCCTGTAATAACCGCAGTCAACATCATCACTGCTGCCAATCCTGCTGCTGTTTTTCTTAATTTCATGTTAAAATCTTCCTCTCTTTTTAATCTTTTTTTCTATCAATCCAATCAGTAAATCACTGACTAATGCCAATAATGCAATTAAAAAGCTTCCCCCAAAAGTCAGGCTTGTATTATAGAGGGTAATGCCCCTGTAAATTGCCACTCCAAGACCTCCGGCGCCAATAAACGATGCGATAGCCGCAACAGAAATTGTCATAACGACCATATTTCGAATCCCGGCAATAATAACACCCAGTGCCAATGGCAATTTAATTTTTGTCATAATCTGAAAATCAGTGCTTCCCATCCCCCGGGCCGCCGTAATAATATCCTCATCAACGCCCTTAATCCCCGCATAAGTATTTCGGACCATCGGCATAATTCCATAAATGGTCAAAGCAACCACCGCCGTTTTATCTCCGATTCCTATGAATGGTATGAGCATACCTAACAGAGATATGGATGGTATTGTATAAAACACATTGGCAATACCTAAAATCACCGGGGAAATCCAGTCATGCTCTGCAATCCACATTCCGATCAAAAGGCCAATAACACCGGCAAGAAGAATCGCAATGGCTGATATTGTGATGTGCTGCAGGATTAACTCCCAAAACCATTCCTTCCTCTCAACGTATACCTGAATAACTTCCCTCAACAGTTCCAAAACATTTCCTCCTGTGTACAAATTCCCACCCATCATTTTACCACAAGAAACGACGGCTGCACAGAAAAATCTGTCTGCACAGCCGTCTTTTTATATTTAGTAGGCTTTCAATTCCTTCCATAATAAATTATAAAATTCCTCAACTTCCGGGCCGAGATATTTGTATACTTCGCATTTTTCCAGGGTGCTTTCCTCCGGGAAAATTGTATAGTCCTCTTTTGTTTCTTCATCCAAAGATTCGTACAGGGCCCTATTCGGAGTGCCATAATACACATAATCAAAATTAATCTGGGCTATATCCTCTCTGTTCATAAAGTCGATAAATTTTTCGGCATTCTCCTGATGTTTACAGGAATTCGGAATCATCCAGCAGTCAAACCATATATTGGAACCTTCCTCCGGCACCACGTAATCCAGATTTTCATTGGACTCCATCGCCGCTGTGGCATCCCCGGAATATATGACGGCCAAAGCCGCGTCCCCGGCAATCATGGCATCTCTTGATTCATCCACCATATAGGCCATTACCAGTTCCTTCTGCTCCATCAGCAGCGACTGGGCTTCCAGAAGCTCATCTTCATCCACAGTATTTAAGGATTTTCCTTTCCATTTTAGCGGAACTTCAAAGGCATCCCGCATACTGTTTTCCATGATAATCTGATTCGCATATTTCTCATCCCAGAGAATATCCCAACTGTCAACTTCCTCGTCCACCATCTCTGTGTTATAAAGAATTCCTACCGTTCCCCAGAAATACGGGACTGCATACTCATTTTCCGCATCAAAGGCCCGGCAAAATTCCAGATAAGTTTCATCCAGGTTATCATAATACTCCATGGATGAAGTATCGATTTTGTTTGCCTCGCCATTGCGAATCATTTTCTCAATCATATAATCCGAGGTGCAGATTAAATCATAAGGAATATTGCCGGACTGAAATTTAGTGTACATATCTTCCGGCGTTACATACTGCTCATATTCCACATGGATCCCTGTTTCTTCCTCAAACATCTCAATTGTTGTGAAATCAATATAATCGCCATAATTAAAAACGACCAGCGTATTTCCCGAATCGGATATATTTATATCTTCCGAACCTCCGCAGCCGCTCAACAACAAAGCCGAAACTGCCATCAAACATACATATACTCTATATTTTTTCACTGTATTCTCCCTTCTATCCCCGTGTCTCCTGAACCTGCCGCGCCGACACCCGGTTAGCAACCCAAAGAACAATAAGAATCAACAGGAATAAAATTGTCGACAGCGCATACATTTGCGGATTAATACCACGGCGCACCTGCTGATAAATCATAGTGGATATGGTATTCATTCCGGCGCCTTTCGTAAAATAAGTAATTACAAAATCATCCAGAGAAATAGTAAATGCCAGTAAAAATCCTGAAAAAATCCCCGGCATAATGTCCGGCAGAACGACCTTAAAAAAAGCGTACACCGGTGAAGCCCCCAAATCCAAAGCTGCCTCATAGGTCGTCAGACTTGTCTGCTGAAGCTTCGGCATAACGTTTAAAATCACATAGGGAACTCCTAATGTAATATGACCCGCCAGCATGGAAAAATATCCGAGATTCCAAAAACGTCCAAAAAGGAGCATGATTGCAATACCAGTAACCACATCCGCATTCAGCATCGGAATATTAGTGACTGTCATAATCGCCTGCTTCTTCTTCTGACTCATTACGGTAATCCCTATGCTGGCCAATGTCCCAAGAAGAACCGCAACGACCGCTGCTACCGTTGTCAGCATTAACGATGTCCGAACCGCCTCGATAACCATTTCATCCTGAAACAATTCCACATACCACTGAAAGGTAAATCCGCCCCAAACCCTGCGGGATTTTGACGCATTAAATGAGCAGACAATAAGGATGGCTATCGGTGCATACAACAGAAAGAGTACAAATCCCACATAGAATTTTTCAATCCAGCGCTTTACCATATCATCTGCCCCTCCCCTTCAGCATCATTTTTATTCATAATTGCCATACTTATGAAGATAAATATCATCAACACGATAGAAAGCCCGGAACCCAGGTTCCAATTGCTAGTCAACGAAAACTCCTGCTCGATGACATTGCCAATGAGCAAAATCTTTGAACCGCCCAAAATATCCGCAATCGCAAACTCGGAAATACTCGGCACAAACACCATGATAATGCCACTGATAACCCCCGGCATGGATAAAGGTAAAATAATCTTCCTGAAAATCAATTTATTTCCCGCACCCAAGTCCGCCGCCGCATGAATCAAATCTCTGTCAATTTTACACATGGCATTATAAATCGGCAGAATCATAAACGGCAGATAATCATAAGTCATTCCGATAAGAATTGCTGTCCGGGTATAAAGCAGATGCTGAGACGGAAGTCCGAAAAAGTTCAATATTCCATTCAAAATTCCCGTATTTGCTAAAATCATCTGCAGCGCCAGAACCCGCAATAAAAAGTTGATCCACATAGGGAGAACAAACAGCATAATAATAATGCCCTTCTTACTTCCCTGATTCTTACTCAATATATAAGCCAGCGGATAGGCGATCACCAGGCTGATGCAAGTACTTCCAAAGGCAATCAGCAGCGACTGGCCCAACGCCTTATAATGAATCGGATCGCCGATAGCTAACAGATTTTCCAGCGTAAATCCGCCGTCAGCAGACGTAAATCCGTAATAAATAATCATCAATAAAGGGAGTATAATAAATCCCACAGCCCATAACAGATAAGGCCCTGCCAAATATTTTCGTTTATTCATCAAGCGCCACAGCTTTCTCATCTTCGGATTCCGGTTTATTCATAATCTGAATATTAAACGGGTCTACACGAAGGCTCACCGGAGTGCCGACTGCATGAGCTACCGTACTCTGCACCAGCCACTCAAAACCATTTGCCAAAACTTCCATTTCATAATGAACGCCTTTAAAGATAATATGGCTTACCACACCGTCCATAAATCCATTTCCCGGAGTGCCAAGAACAATATCTTCCGGGCGGATAACCACATCCACCGGCTTATTGTTGCCAAAGCCTTTATCCACACAGGCAATCTTCACCCCAAGAATCTCAACCAGTTCATCCCGCACCATTATACCGTCGATGATATTACTGTCACCGATAAAATCAGCCACAAAAGCATTTTCCGGTTCGTTATAAATGTCCTCCGGCGTCCCCATCTGCTGAATATATCCCTGGTTCATAACAACCACCGTATCCGACATTGTGAGGGCTTCCTCCTGGTCATGGGTTACATAAACAAAAGTTATTCCAAGTTCATTTTTCAGCCGAATCAATTCATACTGCATATCCTGCCGCAGTTTTAAATCCAAAGCCCCCAAAGGCTCATCCAGAAGAAGTACCTTTGGCTCATTAACGATAGCCCTCGCAATAGCAATTCGCTGCTGCTGTCCGCCGGACAGATAAGACGGCATACGTTTCTCAAACCCCTCCAGATTAACCAGCTTCAGCGCATATTTAATTTTATCTTTAATATAAGCATTTGACTTATGACTGATTTTCAGGCCAAAAGCGATATTTTCCTCAATGTTCATATGGGGAAACAGGGCATATTTCTGAAATACCGTATTCAAATTTCTCTTATTCGGAGGAACCTGAGTGATATCCTGTCCGTCAAAAATGACACTGCCCTTATCCGGCGTCACAAAGCCGCCTAAAATTCGCAATGTTGTTGTTTTTCCACAACCCGAAGGTCCAAGTAATGTTAAAAATTCATTTTCCTTGATAGACAGGTTCAAATCATCCAGAACACAAGTATCATCAAAGGATTTGGTAATATTCACCAGGTCGATTAATGGCTTTTTACTCAACTTTTCTTCCTCCTAAGTATCAAATATTAAAAACTTGGCGGGGAACTCACCCAAAGCACCGTCGCCCCATGCCGGGATTCCAGATAATGCTGTTTCTCCGGCAGAAAATAAAAAGATTCTCCGCTTTTTATTTTATAAACACTGTTTCCGATATGCAGCCGGGCAGACCCTTTAAGCACATATCCAAACTCCTCCCCTTCATGGGGATTATCGGGGTATGTCGAGCCGCCGGGTTCCAACGTCAAAAGAATAGGTTCCATAACATTTTTCTGCGCGTTAGGGATAATCCACTGAATCTTATTTTTCAATTCTCCGTCGAACTTTTCAAAATAATCTCCCTTCGAGAATACTACCTGCTCTTCGGTCTCTTCATTGAAAAAATCTCCGATATTAGTTCCAAGACATTGAAGAATATCCATCAAAGTGGCAATCGATGGCGACGTTAAATTTCTCTCCAACTGGGAAATAAAACCTTTCGTCAGCTCGGCCCTGTCTGCCAGCTCCTCCTGGGTAAGTCCCTTCATTACACGCAAATCCTTCAACTTTCGTCCAATATCCATGTTAGCCTCCTACAGAAAGTCCTTCTTTATATTTGTAACCATAAAAATAATCTTAAAGTTTAGTAAAACTAAACATCATTCAATGCCTATTATACAGAATGTCTATTGTTTGTCAATATAAATTTATAAAATAAAAAAAGACAGATTATTTTTAATCTGCCCCCATATCATTTTAGTTCGATTTCTTCTTTTCTCTAAGCATCGATAAAATATCGTCTAAATTATTTTCATTCAAAACATTCTCATAATTTTCATCAAACTTAATAAGAATATCTTTATTATTAAGTTCCTCATTTCTTATCTGATTATATCCAATTCCCTCCGCCGAATAATACTTCTTCAGGAACTCCCATGCTTCAGATTTCACCCCATTCTCTTTTCCATATAATCTCTCTACAGCAGAGTATATTTCTTCATAGGTGAATGTATTATCCTGTAATAATCCAATTATGTCTGACTGGTCATTTTTATATGGTCTAAATGACTTGAGTTTCATAGCAATCAGATACTTATCATCCACTATTCTGACATCTAAAACCTGATTAAAAGTTCTATAGTATTTACTCACTGCTACCAATTGACTTGAATATGATGATGATTGCTTAAAATCTGAATTAAGCCAGTCAGCCGGCAACCCAAGACGGTCCGCAGTTCGATGGACAGCATCTTTAATAGAAGAACCATTCGCTACAATGGCATCAATATCGCTGGAAGATTCCCTGAAATCATGCTTTAGAACAATGGCGGCGCCACCAACAATTATAATTTCATGTTTGGAATTACGTCCAAATTCTCGTTTGAGCTCTTTGCCTAATTCCTTCAAATTATTATTCATACCCATTCGATTAAACATCTTAGCATACATTAAATATATCTCCTTCAATAATTCCATGCTCTAAAAACTCCGGAATACAATCAGAATAATTATAATCATCTTTACCCAGCACCGCTGATATCAGCTTCCCGGAAAGAGGTACAATCATTGGTTCTATACGTGCTTTTCTCAATTCCTTGTATTTTGTACATAAAGGAACATGATTTATTCTCGAAAGATAATCGACCATTGATAACAAATACAATGCCTGAATTCTATGATTTTCTATCCAGTATCTTTCAATGGTATCTGACTGCAAAACCTCCAGCAAAAAACCAATTTGAGATTTTGATTTAATCGAATGAGCCACTTCGCTTTTAAATATTTCAAAATCCTGAAGGGTATACTGGCGATTCATCTCATATAATCTATCCATGGATATGTTTAAATATTGTGCTATTTTATACAAAGTTTCACATGTACATTTTTCGATAGGAGTTCTATGATTTACAATATAATTAACTGTACTATATGCAATTCCCGTACTATCGCTGATTTCCTTTATGGAGATATGTTTTTCCTTTAAATATTTTTTTAGCATAATATCTCACTCCTTGCATTAATTATATCGATATATCGATATCCTGTCAATGTGATTTACTCTAAAAAAACAGATGCCGTCCTGCCTGGTCAACATCTGCTTCATTCAAATAATAATGATGATGATATTGTTGATGTGATGATGATGGCATGGGGCGGAATCTGCGCAGAGGATATGGTTGCACTGAATCTGGAAGCTGAACACAAAACTGTAGCCAATATCGAAACAACAAAAGCCTTTACCCTCGCCATACCTGGAACAGATACGCTGAAAGAATCTGATTTCTTCGGAATCGCTACCTCTAATAAAATGGCGGATAAATTTGAGCGCAGCGGACTTCACGCTGTGAAAAGCGAAAGAGTAAATGCACCGATTATTACAGAATATCCCATCACGCTGGAATGTGAAGTTGTAGAAATGCAATCACAGCCTTATGGTCTGCGAGTTCTCGGCCGGATTGTCAACGTAATTGCCGACGAAAAAGTATTGGACGAAGCCGGTAAAATTGATGCCGGTAAAATTCAGGCCTTTGCCTTTGACCAAATGCAGAACGGATATTACGCCATTGGAGAAAAAGTCGGCCAGGCATGGCACAGCGGAACAGACTTTATGAAAAAGTAAATGCTTAAGACACACACATCAAAAGGAAAAATGCCGAAAACTCTGAAATTCCAGAATTTTCGGCATTTCTATTTACCAACGATTAGTCCCTTTCTTTATATTATAATATTATATACATGAAATTGAGAGGATGAAATAACCTGCAGAAGAATAGTTCTGATTGTTGAATAAAGAAGCGTTTGATATAAAAAGCTTTGGGAAACTGCTGCACCAACGAAGCAGGAACTTGCTACTGCCATGATTAAAGCGGTATTGGAACACATTGATTAACCACTTAGCCACATTATTCCACGATGTTCTTGACATGAGCCTCCGCCGGATGTGATTAGAAGGCAATGCGGCGGAGACTGAACCCTCTTGCCTTGGCAATAAGCCTATCACATCCTGCTCATGTAAAGAACCTTTCGCGGCATAACGTTTTCTAAAATGTTTCTGATGTTGCCGTTTTTTCTATTCTTTTTCTCTCTTCTCTCTTCCTCTAATATAATATCTCTTCATTTTTATCGGCAACAGCAATAATTAAACATCAATAATTATTCCAAAAAGTTCTTTTTATTTTTATAAAAATACGATAAAATGGTATGTAGTTGTATATTACTACAAGTATATCCTGTGTTTTAATTCTAAACCCCCATTCTCAGGTGGTTTTTCAAGCATGAAGAGCTCAGAATTCACGCAGAAATTCCGGAAATGAAAACTCGGCACTTTCATTTCTCTTTTGCTAAAAAAAGCCACCAAAGGCGCGGAAGTGATGACCCCGGCCTGCGGTGGTTTTTCAGTAGCAAATTGTTATGTAAACAAACGCTCAAATATATTTCAATGGTCTAATTCAGACTAACGTTTTAGTTTGAGCACCCACAAACAGGAATGCCATGAGTAACACAAACGTAACCTAGTAACCTATGTAACAAGTAAACCAAGATTTATAACAACAAGGAGGATTTCATTATGAGAGGAAAAAAGTTTTTGGCAATTTTTATGGCGGTTATGATGATCTTTGTGATGTGTTCATGCGCAGCAGCGGATTCGGGTGAATCGGACAAGAAGGAGCCGGTATCAACATCAGCCGAAGAAACAGAAAAAGAAACATCAAAGGAGGCGGCGGCAGAAACTTCTGAGGCAGCGGAGGAAACAGCGGAAGAAAAAACACAAGAAGAAGTGGCAGATGATGAAGAAAATGAGTTAGGATTAACAGGCAGTGAGATGAAAGAGATCTATGCAGAAATTGAAAAAGCTCTTCAGGAAGAATACCTGGATGTAAATGGTATAAAAGTGGAAGATTTTTCGATACCTGAAGATTCAATTAATTGGGAGTATTTTGCAAAATACTGCATAATAGTATATGAAGAACCTGATATTTCGGGACTATGAAAAAAAGTCTGTAAAAATTATATCAAGTAATGAGTTATAAG
>ERZ809224.849-NODE-849-length-25282-cov-14.411979_pt1 | contig 25282 bp, 31 predicted proteins | sample MGYA00520513_ERZ809224 | MGnify/ENA primary metagenome ERZ809224 (study PRJEB31576, sample SAMEA3212658) | Homo sapiens | biome: human-gut; feature: human gut; material: fecal | place: Sweden | collected 2012 ... | reverse complement strand
TATCTTTAGTTGTTGGTTTATTTATAGGTGTATTTGCCTCACAGTTTATGTCTATATTGGTAGCAAAGCTATTTGAAGCAGATATGAGTGAATTTACATTTGTATTTTCAAAAGATGCTTGTATAAAAACTTGTATATATTTTGCAGTAATGTATATAGCAGTTATTATATTTAATACTTTAACAATTTCAAGATACAAATTGATTAATTTATTAACAGCAGTAAGAAAAAATGAAAAAGTAAAAATAAAGAATCCTATTATCTCCGTACTTGTATTTATAATTTCAGCAGTAATATTAGGATATGCTTATTATCAAGTAACAGGTGGAGTGAATGAGTTAAATACAGATGAGAAATTATTACCACCAATAATTATGGGAATAGTAGGAACAATAGGATTTTTCTGGTCTCTATCAGGTTTTATATTAAGAGTTATACAAACAAGAAAAAATATTTACTTAAAGGGAACAAATATGTTTGTATTAAGACAATTAAATAACAAAATTAATACAAATATAGTAAGTATGAGTATAATTTGTTTAATGTTATTTATGACAATAAGTGTATTATCTAGCAGTTTATCAATTAAATCTTCATTAGACTCTCAATTAGATAAATTTACACCAGTAGATGTAAATCTATATAAAACAGCATATTTACCAGAAAGTTATGTAAGTTCATATAGTGGAAAGACAATATATAATACAGAGGAACAAATAGAAGATTCAAAACATCCAGTAAGCTATACTCTTGAAACAAATGGATATGAAATGAACAGTTTGAAAGATATAGTAGAGATACCAATTTATGCAGTACCAGAATGGACATTAAAATATAGTTTAGGAAACTATTTTGAAACTGCTAAATCACAAAATTCAAATCTAACTTATGATTTACCAGAAACTATAATAAAGGTTTCAGACTATAATAAAATTGCAACACTTTATGGAGAAGAACAATACAGTCTAAATGATGATGAATTTATGGTAATTTGTGATTTTGAACAAATGTCAAATATGAGAAATGAAGCATTAAAACAAAATACTAATATAGAAATAAATGGAAAAACTTATCACTCTAAATATAATGAATGTCAATATGGATTTATATATATGTCAGTAAGTGAGATGAATGGAGGAATTATAATAGTACCAGACAGCTTTGAATTTAAAGATGAAAACATTGAACAATACTTTTTAGCTGCTAATTATAATGCAGAAACAGAAGAAGAAAAGGTAAAATTAAATAATGTTCTTGTAGAAGAAGATGATAGTGAACTATTTAATAACTTATCAGATAAAGGAATTGATCTTGAAGGAAGTACAAAAATTAGTTTAATAGAATCAAGTAAAGGATTGTCAACAATTATTATATTCATATCAATTTATCTAGGTATTATATTCTTAATTGCAAGTTCAGCAATACTTGCACTAAAACAACTTACAGAAAGTTCTGATAATAAACAAAGATATACAATCCTTAGAAAAATTGGTTGTGATGAGAAAATGATAAATCAAGCACTATTTAGACAAATATTCATATTCTTTATGATGCCACTTGCCTTAGCAATAATACATTCAATATTTGGAATTAAGTTTATATTATCAATGCTAGCTGCACTTGCATCACCAGATGAATTACTACCTTCAATTATAGTTACAGCAGTAATTATAGGAGCAATATATGGAGTATATTTCTTAGCAACATACTTTGGAAGTAAGAACATCATTAAAGAGGAGGAATAGATAATGTTTGGATTCTTTAAATTAATTTTATTAGCGATTGTAGGAATTGTAATTGCAGGAAGTATGTTCTTCTATAATATTTTTAATAATGACACTATTTCTAAAGAAGATATTGTGAATGGTTTTGGCGATTTTTTACAAGATACTTCAACTAATGGTCTTACAAAAGATGACAAATTAGAAGGAAAAAGAGAATACGGAATTGATGAATATGTAGGAACTTATACAGCTTATTACAATAATAAAACAAAAGAAGAAACAGTATTTGGTGGAACTGTTTTAGAAAGAAAAAATGGAAATACAATAAAATTAAAAATAAAAGTAGAAAAGCAAAATGGTAATATTCAAATTATCAGTAACGAAGGAACTGAAAACGAAATTTTAATAAATGATACTGGAGAGATTGAAAAGACAGTTGATGTTAAAGAAAAGAGCTACTATTTAAAAGTTAAAGTTACAAACTTTACTGGAAATGTAGAAATAGTAGCAGAATAGGAGGATTAGAAAATGGAAGATTTTAAAGAAAAAATACCAATTATTATAGCTGTAATTATTGTGATAGCTTTAATGGTTGGAGCATATTACTTTTTGGTAATACATAAAGACCAATATTATACTCAAATTGATAATACTAAAATAGAAGAAGTTTCTGGTTCAGGAGATATGAAATATCAATATACATTAACAGCTTATAATAAAAACGGAAAAGAAAAAGAAATTAAATTTAAAACAAGTAGAGAGTTAAGAGAAGATGCTTATTTAGAATTAGAGGTAATGCAAATTCGTGGAGTTGTAAATTGGAGAGAAGTACAACAAGATGAATTACCAGAGGATGTTAAAACAGCAATGAATATAGAATAATTAAAATAATAAATGTGAAAAGAAATGAGGTGGTAAAATGAAAAAGTTATTTAAAGTATTAATTTTCTTATTACTGATTGGAATGAGTATAGCTTTGCTATTTATTGGCAATGGCTACAATATGTATAAAGAGGCAATAGAAACCACACCTCTTGAAGAAAAAGTTGAAGAAATAAGAAGTAAAGAAAATTATGCAGAGTTTTCAGAATTACCACAGATGTATGTAAATGCTGTAATTAGTGTAGAAGATAAAAGATTTTATAAACATAATGGTATAGATATAATTGCAATATGTAGAGCAGCAATAAACGATATAAAAGCAATGTCTTATGTAGAAGGTGGAAGTACAATAACACAACAATTAGCGAAAAATATGTATTTCACACAAGAAAAGAAAATTGAAAGAAAAATTGCAGAAGTATTTATGGCTTGGAATATAGAATCACATTACTCAAAAGAAGATATATTTGAATTGTATGTAAACAACATTTTCTTTGGAGATGGCTATTATACAGTAAAAGAGGCTTGTAGAGGTTACTTTAATAAAGAACTAGATGAGATGACAGATTACGAATGTATATTACTTGCAGGTATTCCAAATGCACCATCAGTATATGCACCAACAAAAAATCCAGAACTTGCGAAACAAAGACAAAGACAAGTAATGGAAAAAATGATTGAAAATAAATATTTAACAGAGGATGAAGCAAATGAAATATTAAAACAAGAAGATTAAAACTACTGTGCTAATTGTAGTTGAAACAGTTAGCACAACATCCCCTTTATTCTGGAGAACTGCTATAAGGGTAGTTCTCCTCGACATATTTATAGAAATTTAAGAATTTACAGAAACAAACAGAAAAAGAAACATTCAACAGTAATAAAATTATATATTATCTAAAAAATTATCCAATAGCTTAAGGTTGCAGTAACAAATTCAATCAAAAGAAAATGAATTTACAAAGTTAGCATAATTTTTTCTAAAAGTAAATTGCATAATATGAATGACTAATTGATAATAATTATTATTAATGGTATTATTATACAAATAAAAAAATAGTAAGTTGCTTTAATGAGAGGAAAAATATTATGAATAAAAAAAGTATGGTATTTTTATTAGTAATAATAATGTTATTTTTGATAATTTTATGCTGGTTTATTATTAGCAGAAATAATATCACAAATATAAATGAAGATAATTTGATTTGTGAGGAAACTGTATCTCCAAATGAAAACTATGTTAGTTCAGGCGAGGAAAAAGTATTTTATACAATAAAAGTTTATAAAAAAGATAATACTATTATTGTAAAGTCAAGTTCAAATACACCCTTTACTAAAGAACTTCAATATGAAACAAAATATGACCAAGAAATAACCAAAAATGATGTTAAAATTGAATGGACTACACTTATGGGAGATACTAATTATACGAAAGAAGATCAAATTGCAGTAGCAGTTGTTACATTATCTCATAATGGGGAAATATTTAGTCAGAGAAAAATAAGTTTTGTAAGTAATGCGATAGATATTATTGTAGATGCAATAAATCACTAATACAAATTATATAGAGCAAGTAGTTATTTGATAATTACTTGCTTTTATGCTATTATATAAAATGTAAAAATAAAATAATAATAAGTGAGGAAAATATGTATAATATTACAATAGTAGAAGATGATCCAGAAGTAAGAGAAGAATTAAAAATTCTCTTGCAAAATAGTGGGTATAAAGTAAATTTAATAACAGAATTTGAAAATGTAGAAAAGCAAGTGTTGGAAAGTGAAACACATTTAGTTTTATTAGATGTCAACTTACCAAATAAAAATGGATATGAAATATGCAGTAAAATTAGAGCAAAATCTAATATTCCAATTATATTTGTAACAAGTAGGAATAACTCTATGGATGAATTAAATGGAATAATGATAGGTGGGGATGATTATATAGAAAAGCCATATAATGTACCAATATTATTAGCAAGAATACAAAATTTATTAAATAGGACATATTCAAATAAAATAGAAGAAAGTAATGTAATTGAATACAAAGGCATTAAATTAGATATTTTTAAATCACAAGTAATATTTAATGGAAAAGAAATAGAACTAACTAAGTCAGAATTAAAAATTTTATATTATTTATTTACACATACTGATAGAATTATAGCAAGAACTGATATTATTGATTTTTTATGGGATAACGAAATATATGCAGATGATAATAGTTTAAGTGTGGTTATTACAAGAATAAGAGAAAAATTAAAAGAAATTGGAATAGAAAATTTAATTGAAACAAAGAGAGGACAAGGTTATAAATTATGAGTTTTCTTGGATATGTAAAAGATAAGGCAAATTACATATTAGCATTTATTGTATGTTGTATTATTGTGATTTTTTATGGTGAAGCAATGCAAATAAATAATAACTTTATTATTGTTATAATCACAATATCATTTACATTTGCAACTATAGGTTTTGTTGTAAATTATATAAGAAAAAACAGATATATAAATGAAATAAATAGTATAATAGATGGCTTAGAAGAAAAATACTTAATATCAGAAGTAATAGAAAAACCAAAAAGAGAAGAAGATTTAGCATATTATAAAATTTTAAAAAGAACAAATAAATCAATGCTTGAAAATGTAACAAAGGTAAAAACTACTCAAAAAGATTATAAAGATTATATAGAAAGTTGGGTACACGAAATAAAGATACCAATAACATCAGCAAAATTGATTTGTGAAAATAATAAATCAGAAATTACAAACAAAATAGACGAAGAAGTAGAAAAAATTAACAACTATGTAGAGCAAGCATTATTTTATGCAAGATTAGATCAAGTATCAAATGATTTTATGATACGAAAAATAAATTTAGCAGAAGTGGTACGAAATGTGTTAGCAAGAAATAAGAAAATAATGATACAAAACAATATAAAAGTAGAAGTGAAGGATGTAACAGTTGATGTTTTTTCAGATGAAAAATGGTTAGAGTTCATTTTAAATCAGATTATCATTAACAGCATAAAATACAAAAAAGAACAAAATGCGACAATTAGTATATCAGGTATAGAAAATAAAGAAAATGTGCATTTGAAAATTAAAGATAATGGGATAGGAATTAAAGAAAGTGAAATAAATAGAATTTTTGATAAAGGTTTTACTGGAACAAACGGAAGAAATCAAAAGAAATCAACAGGTATAGGCTTATATTTATGTAAAAGATTATGCGAAGAATTAGATATGAATTTAACAGCTAAAAGTAAAGAAAATGAATATACAGAAATAACAATAATAATACCAAGAAATAAAAGAATAGATTAACCCCTTGCAATTTTGTCAAGGGGATTTCTTATCTTACAAAATTTTAAGATAAATGCAAGGTAATTCTATATGAAAGTATAAAAAAAGATTTTATAATAAAGATAAGAATATAAAGGTAAGGAGTTGATTGATTTGGAAACAATATTAAAAGTAGACCAAATACAAAAATACTATGGTAATAAAGACAATATTACAAAAGCGATAGATGGCATTAGCTTTGAAGTAGAAGAAGGCGAATTTATAGGCATAATGGGGGCAAGTGGAAGTGGAAAAACTACACTACTTAATTGTATTGCTACAATAGATAATGTAAGTAGTGGACATATCTATCTGAACAAACAAGATATAACAGAAATAAAAGAAAAAGATATAGCTAAATTTAGAAGGGAAAATTTAGGTTTTATCTTCCAAGACTTTAACTTATTAGATACATTAACAATAGAAGAAAATATTGCACTAATATTAACAATTAACAAAATTCCAGAAAAAGAAATTGATAAAAAGACAATAGAAATTGCAAAAAAATTAGGAATAGAAGATATTTTAAATAAATATCCATATCAAGTATCTGGAGGACAAAAACAAAGATGTGCTTCTGCAAGAGCAATAGTAAATTCTCCAAAAATAATATTAGCAGATGAGCCAACAGGTGCGTTAGATTCTAAATCAGCAAGACAATTATTAGAAATAATGGAAGATATGAATAAGAAAATGAAAGCAACTATTTTAATGGTTACACACGATCCATTATCAGCAAGTTATTGTAGTAAAATACTATTCTTAAAAGATGGAAAGATTTTTAACAAAATTGAAAGAGGCGAAAAAGGAAGAAAACAATTTTATAATGAAATACTAGATGTGTTAGCACTTCTAGGAGGTGATACGAGAGATGTTAGGTAAATTATCTATTAGAAATGCAAAAAGACAAGCAAAAGACTATATAATTTATTTTATTACAGTTGCTATATCAGTAGCACTAATGTTTAGTTTTAATTCTATTGCTGTTTCAGAAGATATAAGTGACTTATCAACAATGTTAAAAGATTTTTCTAAATATATAACTGGTATAAGTGTAGTTATTATATTGATAATGGCTTGGCTTATCAACTATACAATGAAATTTATGCTTGAAAAGAGAAGTAAAGAATTTGGAACATATCAAATACTAGGTTTAGAGAAAAAAGATATAGCCAATATATTTACATTAGAAAATATGGTAATTGGTATTTTAGCATTTGTAATTGGTATTGGATTAGGTGTATTTCTTTATCAAATCTTAACTTCTATAATAATGAATTTATTTAATCAGCCATATCAAATAGGAATAACTTTTAGCTTGGAAGCAGTAGGCAAAACAGCAGTATTTTTCTTTATAACATTTATTTTGGTACTATGGAATTGCAGAAGAAAAATAAAGAAAACAAAAGTATATGATTTATTATATGCAGAAAAGAAAAATGAAAATAATATTATAAAAAATATAAAAGGAAATGCTATAATTTTTGTTTTATCACTAATTTTAATGATAGGAGCATTATTCATTGCAAATGGAGAAGTTGATAAAATAAATGCAAATGAAAAGGCTGATTATATAGTAATTGCAATTATTATGCTAATTATAGGAATATTCTTGTTTTATAAAGGAATTACTAGCTTTTTAGTAAAGAGATATTTGGATAATAAAAGTAGAAAATATAAGAAAAATAATATGTTTTTGTATAGAAATTTAACATCAAAAATAAATACAATGACAATTACAATATCAATAACTGCTTTAATGTTTATGCTTATATTCATTGGTGGAAATGTAGCTTTACTATATAATAATATGCTTAACAATGAAATAGAAATGAGCTACCCATTTGAAATATTATTACAATCAAATGATAATGATTTTACTAAATATAAAGAGTATATTGAAGAAAATACACAAGTGAAAAATATGTATGAATATAGAATTTATTATATAAATAGTACAGGTATAGCACAAGCACTTACAGAAACGAATTTTAGAAGTGTAGCTTCTTATGGATATGATTCGGTATTATCTTTAACTGATTATAATAAATTAAGAGAAATGGTAGGAGCAGATAAAATAGAATTACAAGATAATGAAGTTGTTGTAAATACTTTAAAGACAGTAAAAAGAAATGTTGAAGAATATGCAAATAAAAACGATTTTTTACAAATCGCAAATAAGGATATGAAAATTAAAGAAATTGAAGATGAAAACATAGGGCAAGTTGGATTTAATGGGTACTATTATACAATTATAGTTCCAGATAATTTAATTGAAGAAATTAGTAGAGAAGATGAAATAGTACGAAATGAAAACGAAAGATTATCTGGCAGAGAATATATTTATAAATTAGTTGTAGAAACAGAAGAAACGACAAGCGAGGAATTTTATGAAGGATTAAACGATTGTATAGATAAGGAATATATACCAGTAACAGAAGTAGTAGATGGAGAAGAAGTTACTTATACAATAGAAAATTCAAATGGAACGGTGGAAACAAAAGGAAACAGAACAAGTCAAACGAGGTCAATGTATACAATAGTATCTTTCCTAGCATTTTATCTAGCACTTATCTTTGTAATGGCAACAGCTACATTACTTGCAATACAACAATTAAGTGATTCAGAAAAATATAAATATAGATATGATTTGTTACAAAAATTAGGAATGGATAAAAAAGATATAAACAAAATGATATTAAAACAACTATTATTCTATTTTGCAATTCCAATGATAATACCTATCTTTATTGGTATTCCAACAACTTTAATTGTAAGTAAAACTGTTTTATCAGCGATTACAATAGAAGAAGTTATAAGAAATATTGGAATAATACTTGGAATATTTATATTAGTCTATGGAATTTACTTTATTGCGACATATATTCAATTTAACAGGAATATAGAAGCAAAAAGGATAAGAAGATAATAAATAAAAATTGCTCTATACATTCTTGGTATAGGGCGATTTTTATTACAAAACTGTAATTTTAATATATAAATAATTCTGCTATCATTTATATAAAGAAAGCTTTAAATAAAAATTCATAGAAAATTAAGAAAAGCTAAAAAGAATTATAAGAATCTAATATTATAATAATATTAAGGTGTAAAAAATGGAAAAAGTAGAAAAATTAGAAGTAGTAGAAAAAAATAATAACACTATATTTCAAAAAATTGTTAAAATTTTTTGGATATTTATAATCGGAAGTGTTTTAGGATATGCTATTGAAATGATTGTAGGACTTGTGCAAAATGGACATTTTGTATCAAGGCAAGGATTATTAATAGGTCCTTTTATACAGGTATATGGAATAGGTTTAGTTGTATATTATTTAGTAATTTCAAAAATAAAGAATAAAAATAATATAAAAATTTTTATAATATCAATGATATTAGGTGGACTTATAGAATATCTATTCTCCTTTTTTCAAGAAAAACTATTTGGAACTATATCTTGGGATTATAGGAATTTACCATTAAATATAAACGGTAGGACAAGTTTATTACATTGTATTTATTGGGGATTTGGAGGTATATTATTTGTAAAGTATATACTTCCTCATTTAGACAAATTAGATATAGCTTATAAGAAAAACTATTTTAAAGTTATTACTATTTTACTAATAACATTTATAACTTTTGATATAGTAATATCAAGTTTAGCAGGTATTAGACATTTAGAAAGAAGAAAAAATATACAACCAGAAGGAAAAATTGATATTTTCTTAGATAATTATTATCCAGACTCAAAATTAAAGGAAATATATTCTAATGCAAAGGAGGTAGTAATAGATGAGTTCTAAAAAGAAAATAAAGATTTTTAAAATAGTAATATCTATTATTACAATACTTTTGCTTATAGGACTAACTTTATATTTATTCCCTATTATATCAAAACTTTTTACAGAACAAGGTAGAGAAAGTTTTAAAACGGAAATTGAGAGTTCTGGAACTATGGGAATGTTAATGTTATTAGGACTTCAAGCTGCACAAATCTTTTTACCTATATTGCCAGGAGAACCAATAGAAATTCTTGCTGGAATGTGTTATGGAACAATAGGAGGACTATTATTTATAACATTTTCTGTATTTGTTACAACAACAATAATTTTCTTTCTTGTTAGAAAATTTGGTAGAGAGTTTGTATATGGAATGTGTAGTAAGGAAAAGGTAGAAAAAATTGAAAATAGCAAATTGTTTAAAAATCCAAGAAAATTGGAATATATAATGTTAATTTTATTTCTTATACCTGGAACTCCAAAAGATATATTAGTATATATAGCTGGTTTACTACCAATTAAGCCATTGAGGTTTATTCTAATATCAACTTTTGTAAGATTTCCGTCAATAATTTCTTCAACCATTGCAGGATCAAATCTGGTAGAAGGAAATTGGCAATTTAGTATAATGGTTTATGCAATTACATTTGCAATAGTTGGAATAATTATCTTTATTATGAAAAAAATAGACAAGACGCATTTAACAAATAATATTATAGAAAGTGTTTCAGAGCAAAATAAATAGTGCTAATTGTAGATGAAGCAATTAGCATACAAAACATCCCCTTTTATTTTTGAGAGAGCTACTTAGATAGTGGCTCTCGTTAGAATTATAGAATTTTAGTAATTAATAAATATATATCAAATTTGTGCTATTATATATAATAATATAATTATTTAATACTTAAATGGAAAGAGGAAGCTATGGAAGGAGTAATAAAAGAAAAAACATCAAAAGATAAAATAATAGAATATATAAATTATTTTTTCATTTATGCTTTTTTAGGATGGGTAATGGAAGTAATTTATGCTCTATTCATACACGGACATTTTGTAAATAGAGGATTTTTATTTGGACCTATATGTCCGATATATGGATTTGGAGCAATTATATTAATTATAACAACAAAAAAATTATATAAAAGACCTGTTTTAAAATTTATAATTGCAACAGTTGCTTTTTCTGTATTTGAATATTTAGTATCTCTTATCCTTGAAATGCTATTCGGACTGAGATGGTGGGATTATTCTGATGCTATGTTTAATATTCAAGGTAGAGTTAGTTTATTGTATTCAGTATTTTGGGGCATAATTGGAGTTGTAGTATTAGAAAAATTGCATCCATTTATACAGAATAAAATACAAAACATAACAAAAGGAAATACTAACAATATTCAATATATTATTTGTTTTATTTTGATTTTTATATTAATAATAGATGTTACATTTTCTGTAATAAGATATTTATGAGAGTAATTGATAATTGTTCTCATTTATGGTATTATATTGATGTAGAATAATTAAAAAGGTGGAATAAATAATGGCAAAATGTGATTATTGTAATGAAGAAATGCTAAAAAGTGATGGTTGCAAAGTTGATGAATTAATTTTAAATGATGGTAAAACTTATCATAGAATTGCAGTAGGAGAAGAATATGACTTTTATTATGGAAAAGATGATGAAGAAATAAGATGCCACGATTGTGGTGCGTTAATAGGTCATTATCATCATTCAAATTGTGATTGTGAGGTTTGCCCAAAATGCCACGAACAATTAATAGGTTGTGATTGCTAAAAAATAAAAATGAATAATATTATCAGAAACAAGTAAGAGTAATTATACATCTATAATTACTCTTTAATTTTATATTACTCATAATCTTCTATATATAATGCTTTCGCAATATAAGGTGTAACTTCATCAATATCATACCAACCAGAACTTTTACTATCATTTTCTAAACCATTTGGATTAGAAACATATACCATATTATTATCATCTGCTGCTAGAAGTACCATATAATGTGATGCAGTAGTCCAACGATTATCAGTTGGATTATTCCAAACACAAACGATAATTGGTCTATTTGTTTGCAAGTGTTCAATTATAGATTCATCAGATAAATGTACGGAATCATAATAAAAATCAGAATTTTTTATTCCAAAAGTTGAAGATAATTCACTAGAAAATTTCTCATAATCCATTACAGGATAGTACATTTCTCTTAAATCCTCTGGAGTATAATCTTTTCCATATCCACTTAATATAATTGACATTACAGTTATACCACAGCCATTTTCAGCCATTGTACCATTCCAATATTCATTATTACTCCAAGAAGAATCACCATTTTGTTTATATTCTATATATGTCTTTTTATAATTATCTTCGGTTGTAAATGTTGTAAAATATCCATTTTTATTTTTAACTTTTTCTTGTCCTATACCTGGATAATTTTTATTTGTATCTTGTTTTATTATTTTATATTCACTAGAGAGATTAAAAATATTCAAATTCTGACTAATATCAGAAAAAATAGTGTTATTATTTACCCAATTAAAATATAAATAAATAATTAGTATAATAAACAATATAAAAATTACAATTCTTTTCTTATTTAATTTTCTCTTATTAGTTTTCATCAATTTAATTCCTCCCTTAACCTAAATTAATTATAACTAATATTAAGGCAAAGAATTTTAACAAACCATTAATAAATTCTTAAATTTTTCTTACAATCGTGTAATTAAATGCAAAATATAAATATATATGCTATAATCGCAAAGGAGGGGCAAAAAATGAATGTTTTAGTATTAGATGATGAAAAAGAAATTGCTGATTTAGTAGAAGTTTATTTAAAAAATGAAAATTATAATGTTTATAAATTTTATACATCAGAAGAAGCAATAAAATGTATAGATACAATACCGTTAGATTTAGCAATTTTAGATGTTATGATACAAGGTAAAAATGGATTTGAAATTTGTAGATATATTAGAGAAAAAAAATTAAAATTTCCAATTATTATGCTTACAGCAAAAATAGAAGATAATGATAAAATAAAAGGATTAACTTTAGGAGCAGATGATTATATAACAAAGCCATTTAATCCTTTAGAATTAGTAGCAAGAGTAAAATCAGCATTAAGAAGATATACTTTATATAACAATGAAGAAAAAAATAATGATATTATTGAAATAAATGGATTGGTAATAGATAAAGATGAACATAAATGTTTATTATATGAGAAAGCAGTAGATTTAACACCAATGGAATTTGAAATTTTATTATATTTAGCAAGCAATAGAGGAAAAGTAATAAGTTCAGAAGAATTATTTGAAAAAGTTTGGAAAGAAAAATATTTCGACAGCAATAATACAGTTATGGTTCATATAAGAAGAATAAGAGAAAAATTAGGAGAAAATACTAAAGATCCAAAGTTTATAAAAACAGTATGGGGAGTAGGTTATAAGATAGAATAGGAGGAATAAATATGGTGTCTATTTATAGCGCTTTATGTGCTTTCTTACCTTGCATTGTCTATTTATTTATAAAAGATAGGGAAGAAAAAAAATCCTATTTAATATTTATATTGTTTTTTATTTTATATCTATGGATGGTATATAGTGTAACAGGAGCAGGAGGATTGACAGACATTATTTATGCACCAGAAGGAGGAATAAATAATTCCATTATTAGAGCAAATATTAATCTTATTCCATTTAGTAATGGAATTGGAATTACATTTTACTTAAATATAATAATGTGTATTCCATTGGGATTTTTACTTCCTTTTATATGGAAAAGTTATAGGAAACTATGGAAAACTATATTTTTAGGAGCAGGATTTTCATTGCTAATAGAAATATCTCAATTAATTACATCAAGGGCAACAGACATTGATGATTTAATTGCAAATACTATTGGAGCAGTTGTTGGATATTTTATTTGGCTAGTATTTAAAAAGATTTTTAAGAAGCGTTTTAAAGGTGGTCTAAATGAAAACAAAGGACCTATTATTTATATAGCTTTAAGTTTTTTAGGAATGTTTTTCTTATACTTTCCATTTTGGTTTGCTTTTAATATAGAACCAATATTATTTAATTAAAAAAATTTATATTGAAATGAAAGAATTTGGAGGATTTTAAATGTGGAAATTAATAGAGTAACAAAAAAGAAAATAAAATTATTTATGACTTTAATGGGAAATGTAGCAATAGCAGTAATAATTTCTATTATAGTATATCTTATATTAGCTTTATTCTTTGAAAATACTTTATCAGAATTAGTTGCCAGATTTAATTACGATTTATATAGTTGGATAGTTTATAACAGAGATATAGTTGTTTATTTTTATATTTTTATTGTTTTAGCTGTTATAATATATAGATTTATTTCAAAATATGTAGATAGTATTAATGAAGTATATAAGTCTTTAGATTTAATACTAAAGGAAGATAGTGAAACAATTAAATTGCCAAGTGAAGTCAATGAATTTTCTGATAAGTTAAATGATATAAAGTATGATTATATTATGAGTAAGAAAAATGCAAAAGAAGCAGAAGAAAAGAAAAGCGACTTGATTATGTATATGGCTCACGATCTAAAAACACCACTAACATCAATTATAGGATATTTAACATTGCTTACAGATGAGAAAAATATATCAAAAGAATCGCAGGAAAAATATATAAAAATTGCATTAGATAAATCTTTAAGAGTAGAAGAATTAACAAACCAATTCTTTGATATAACAAGATATGATTTACATTCTATGCCTATTAATAAAAAAGAAATAAATATATCTTATTTGTTAGAACAATTAGTTGATGAGTGTTATCCAATGCTAGAAAAAAATAATTTAAAATGCAAATTAGATGTACCAAATAGAGTTATGTATGTGGGAGATGGAGATAAATTAGCAAGGGCTTTTGATAATTTATTAAAAAATGCAATAAATTATAGTTACAAAGGAACTACTATTGAAATAAAACTTGAACAAATTGATGATAAAATAAAAATATCATTTAAGAATAAAGGGGATAAAATTCCTCAATACAAACTTGATAAAATTTTTGAAAAGTTTTATAGAGGTGATGATTCAAGAACTAGCTCTACTGGTGGAGCAGGATTAGGACTTGCAATAACAAAAGAAATAATAGAATTACACAATGGAAAAATAAGTGTAAAAAATGATGATGAATATATTGAATTTGATATTGAATTATAGATTATTAAAGAAGATAGAAATGTTATTCTATCTTCTTATTTTACAGAATAAAAACTAGTTTATATTATTCAAATTTTTAAATTGCTCATTAGTGTATTTTTCAAGTAACTTTTCCTGATGCAATATTCTTTTGTTACTTGCATTATTTTTAATAAGCTTTTCTAAAAGTGCACGATTCCTTAGAGATAAATAAAATATTTTTATATCCATAAGACATCAACTCCCTTTTACATATTATAGCAAAATAAATTAAAATAATCTGTCGAAAATTGTCATTTAACAATAATAATATTGAAAAATTATTAAAAAAAGAAATTATTATAGTAAACAAAATTATTTACAATAGTTTTTTGCACTTTAATATTATTAAAAGCTGTTATAATAACAAAAAAATCCATATTTTACGATAGTAGTTTTCATTTGATTTCTTGTTATGCCTAAATAATTGATAATAATTATTATTTATGATAATATTAAAACAATAGGAAAATAGTATTAGAAATAGAGGTATATAATGAAAAAAATATTAGTTGTAGAAGATGATATGGATATACATAATTTAATAAAAAAAGTCTTAGAAAAAGAAAGATATGAGGTTATAAGTGCATATTCTGGAACAGAAGCAATATTATTGATTGAAAAAAATAACATAGATTTGATATTGCTAGATTTAATGTTGCCAGGACTAAGTGGCGAAGAAGTTATAAAACAAATAAAAAATATACCAATTATAGTAATTAGTGCGAAAATATCAACAGAAGATAAAGTAAATGTTTTAACTATTGGAGCAAATGATTATATTACTAAGCCATTTGATACAAACGAATTATTAGCCAGAATAAAAGTTCAATTAAGAACAAATAAAAGAGAAAAAAATGAAAATTTGGTATATAAAGATATGATGTTAGAAAGAACAACACATACATTATACATAAAAAAAGAAAAAATTAGTTTAACAAGAATGGAATATACAATTTTAGAACAATTACTGTTAAAACCCAAAGAAATTATAACCAAAACGAAATTAATACAACTATTAAATAATAATAATCTGATTTATACTAAACAATATGATGAAAATTCTCTAAAAGTTCATATAAGTAATATAAGGAAAAAAATAAGAAATGTTACAAATGATGAATATATAGAATCTGTATGGGGAATAGGTTTTAAGTTATATGATTAAAATCTTAACTAATTCTTAACTGTTACTTAACTATTTTCTTAACTATTTTATGATAAACTTGTTTCATAAGAGAGGAGGAAGAAAATGGAGTATATTTTAGAAACAAAGAACATTGAAAAAAGGTACGGTCATTTTAAGGCTTTAAGCAATCTAAATATGCACATTCCAAAAGGTGCAATATATGGATTGATTGGAAAAAACGGAGCAGGAAAAACAACTTTGATAAGACTAATTTGTGGACTACAGAAAGTTACATCAGGAGAATATACTATTTATGGAATATCAAATAATAGTAGAAAAATTGTAGAAGCAAGAAAAAGATTAGGAGGGATTGTTGAAACACCATCTATTTGTTTAGATATGACGGCAGAAGATAATCTTAAAGAACAATATAAAATTATAGGCTTGCCTTCTTATGATAATTTGCAGGAAATATTAAAATTAGTTAGATTAAACAATACAGGTAAGAAAACTGCTAAACATTTTTCTTTAGGAATGAAGCAAAGATTAGGATTAGCTATTGCATTAGTTGGAAATCCAGATTTATTAATTTTAGATGAACCTATAAACGGATTAGATCCAGAAGGAATTATAGAGATTAGAGAACTAATTTTAAGACTCAATAAAGAAAAAGGAATTACTTTTTTGATTTCTAGTCATTATTTAGATGAATTGTCTAAAATTGCAACTTTTTACGGCATTATAGACAAAGGAAAAATTATTAAAGAAATTGATAAAGATGAATTAGAACAAAATTTTAGAACAAGAACACAAATTAATGTATCTAATTTAAAAGAATGTGTTAAGTATTTAGAAGAAAAAAATTTAACTTATAAAGTTATTTCTGACAATATAATAGACATATATGAAAAAATAAATGTATCTGAACTTGTTATTGCACTCTCAAAAAGAAATTGCATTGTAAATGATTATCAAGAAAAAGGAGAATCATTAGAAAATTACTATTTGAACTTAATAGGAGGTGCAAGTAATGATTAAATTATTGAAAGCAGGTTTTTTTAGATTAAAAAAAGATGTTATATTTTGGCTATTTGTATTTTTAACTATTGGAATAGCAGGATTCAGCTTATTTAGATATACTTCTAATGAAGGAGTATATTTAGATAAAATAGTGAATGAATTTATAATGTATATAGGACTTTTCATCGCAATATTTGTAAGTATTTTTGTTGGAAAGGAACATTCACAAGGTATTATAAGAAATAAAATTATAGTTGGACATAGTAGGATTTCAATTTTTTTATCAAACCTTATAATTAGCATAGTAGTTTCGCTATTATGTGAAATGATTTATTTAGTAATAGTTCTTTTGATTGGAATACCTTTATTTGGACAAATGCAAATGTCATTTTCTCAATTTGCAATGGTGCTATTAAATACTGCTTTAGTTATCATATCATTTTGTTCTATTTATAATTTTATAACAATGATATGTTCAGAGATAACAATATCAACCACTATATGTATAATTCTCTTTATAGTAATGTTTATTGTACAAGGTGCATTTGGTTTAACAGCTTATGCCAACAAATATATTGAAAATGCTTTTTATGATGAAAATGGAAATAAACATATTATTAGTCAAGAACTTGATCCAAATTATCCAGGAGATGAGAAAGTTAAACAAGCAAGAATGATTTATCTTTCAATTCCTCAAGGACAAGCTAATGAAATTAGTAATAATAATTTAGAGTATTTAAAACAAATGCCTATTTATTCCATTACTTTAATAGGCATAGTAAATATTTTGGGAATTTATATTTTTTCTAAAAAAGAATTAAAATAGGAGGAAAAAGTGAATATTAGTTTAGTATTTATAATAATATTAGTTTTGGTATGTATATTTTTAATTATAAAATTATTCCTAATAAAAAAGACCATTAGAGAAATAGAAAAATCTTTTACATATATACTAGAATCTGATACAAACAATATAGTAACAATATCTTCATTAGATAAAGATATTAAAAACTTAACTATAAATTTAAACAAGAACTTGATAGAGTTAAGAAAACAAAAATTACAATACAAAAATGGAAATCAAGAACTAAAAAAAATAATAACTAATATTTCACACGATTTAAGAACACCTTTAACGGCTCTTAAGGGATATATAGATTTAATAAAACAGGAAAAATTGTCTGATAATCAAAATAAATATTTAAGAATAATACAAAAAAAGTCTGATGAATTAACTGAACTTACAGGACAACTATTTGAGTTCTCAAAAATATTAGATACATTAGAAAAAAATATAAATATAAAAAAAGGAGAATGTTGCATAAATGAAATTTTAGAAGAAACTTTAGTAAATTTTTATAGTATTTTTAAAGAAAAAAGTATAATTCCAACAATTAAAATTACTAATAAAAAAATATATAAAACAGTAAATGAAGTTTCCATAGTAAGAATATTTGAGAATATTTTATCAAATGTATCAAAATACAGTAATGGTAATTTTAAAGTTGAAATGAATGAAGATGGAATAATAACATTTTCTAATAAAGCAACTTCATTAGATGCAACAACAGTTCAAAAAATATTTGATCGATATTTTTCTGTAGAAAATGCAAAAGAATCAACAGGAATAGGGCTATCGATTGCTAAACAATTAGTAGAATTAAATAATGGCGAGATATATGCTAAATATATTAAAGGAACATTATTTATAGAGATTTATTTTAAATGAAGGGGTATCACCCCCTTTTTATTTTTTATAAAAAAACTACTACGAGTATATTGAAACTCGTAGTAGAAAAGGATAGTTCTGCTAACGGTTAGTCAGTTACAATCCAATTTTTAGCAAATTAGATTAATAATACTGCTGTACGTGGCAAACCAAATTGCCGTTGTTCGGTCCACTAGAGACATAGGCTTTAAATTGCCAAGCACCAGTGCTGTTGAAAACAACAAACGGTTTATCCAAATAGTTGGATCCGTCTCCGTTTACAGGACCGAAAGGTCCGTATTTCTGAGAACCACCAGTCACAAATTCAAACATAACTTTAGTGTCAGAACTGCCACCAGTTACCCAACATTTGAATTTGGGAGTGAACCCACAGTTGGACATATATCCAACAGAGCCAAGAGGGAAGGTTACTGTATCTCCCTGTTTCATAGGAACAATGCCATAATCATCGGATTCAACAACGACAGGAATCTCCTGTTCTACGATTGTGAACTCATTGTTATCGGCTTCAGATGTAACTTCAGTCGAGGTCTCCGTATTGGGTTCAGCTGCAAAAGCTGTTGTAGCACAGCCAAGTGCCATAACACAGGCTAATGCTAAGGATAAAAATTTGGAAATAGCCTTCATAATGTATACCTCCTAATTGATGAAAAGCAGAACTATCCCTTTTTTACTGTACTGTCAAATTCGACAGTACACTTATTATGCAACTATTGTAAAAATATGTCAATAGATTTTTAAAAAATAAAATCGCTTTATCCTTTGCAAGAGTAAGGAAATGTCGATTTTTGTCGAACGATGTCGAAAGATTGATTTTGAAAATCAAAATAAATTTTAATCTACAAAAAATTAACTAATAAGTTTATTTTATTATGATTATATTTTAAGTAAAAAAGAAGCAGAAGATAAGAAAAAATAACTTGATTGTGTATAATTCAAAATTTATAGATACTTTTTACTCCAATTATCGATAATATAACATTACTTTTAAATGAATAAAAATTAAAAAAATTGCAAGAAAATATATTATAATTTATATTACAGGTTATTAAAAAAGTAATAGATTAAAATTAAATAGGAAAAAATGAAGTACAAATAAGATTAATAAAAAATCATTAAAGAAAAAATAAAGAGAATAATACAATATAAATTATAGAGGAGATGTTTTAAAGACGAGTTTTATTTGATTAATTTGATTAGAATTTGCTTTATCAAAAGCAATAATAGAAATATAAGTAAAAAATATGATAAATATATAAGATTTGATATTGAGTTATGAAAATAATATTAATTGTTTTATGCTAAGGAATAAAATTTTATAATTGAAAAGCACCAAAAAACAGTCAAAAAATGACGCTAAAAGGGAATTAAAATACTCTTTTTTGTAAAATATAATAATGTTGCAAAAAGGAGTGAAAAATATGGTTTTTGATAAACATTTTTATAAGAGAGATAATATCTTAAAAAGAAGAATTGAAATAGATGCAAGTTTATATGAAAGGCTAAAAGAGCTATCTAATATTTATGAAGCCTCTATAAATAAATTAGTAAATGTAGCGATTATGGAAATGATAGAAAATAATAATGTTAATCTTTATGATAGACCAGAAAATGAAATTTCAGAATCTCATAATTTTAATATTAGAGAAACAGCTTATAGAGAATTAGAAAGATTAAGTGCAAAACATCATTTATCTATCTATAAACTTGTAAATATTGCTATATATAATGCAGTAAATAGTTAAATAATATAATACTAAAACTGGAGTAAAATCCAGTTTTTTTGTTTTATATAGTAATTTGTAGAAAAATGTCGAAAAGTTTTCTTGACTACATACACCTAAACTGGAACAAAATTGACGGTAAAACAGATTGACAAAATTTAAAAATGAACTATAATAATATAAAATGTAATATTTTATAGAAAAGAAGGAGAAATAGTTGGAATATATAGGAAATAGTAAACGATAAGTAGACATGATAAATCTAACAGGAAGGAGGTTAATGTAATAAATAGGCTTAAAAGCAACAATAAATGTACTATGAAATACTAAAATACGAACTATGAGCCATAATTTTTAGAAAGCAAATAACAAATAAATAAAGAAAGGGTAAAAAAATTATGGAACAAATTTTAGAAACTAAAGAACAAACAAAATTTATTATTAAAATGGATGAATTAGGGAGAATACATATACCTATTCAGGTGCGAAAAATGTTAAATATACAAGAGAGAGAAAAATTATATATTTATAGAAGTGGTATAAATATAATTTTAGAAAAATCTGATATTAAAGTTGAGAAAGAAATAATCTATAGTGAAAAAAAGATTATAGACAATGAAACGGAAATTTATATTCAAATTAGTAGGATAAAAGATTCTATATTAGAAAATAGTAATGGAAAATTGAGAGTAGTAGATGAATTAGGAATTTGCGTAATTCCTATTGAAATACGAAAAGAATTGAAAATAAATGAAAATGACACTTTTAAAATATGTATAAAAGATAATAAGATTATTTTAATTAAAAATCATAATAAGTAGGGAATATTTAAAGAAAATGTGTAATTTGAAGATAACAAAAAAACACTAATATTCTAATTAGTGTTCAAAATATTTATCAGTATCAGAATAAAGTTCGTCAAGAGTAACACCTAATGCAATGCAAAGTGCTTTAGATTCAAAATCTTTGACTAACCTTTTGTTATTTTCAATTTCATAAATGTCAGCTTTATACATTGTTACACCAAGTAATTCTAATTTGCAACATAAATCATATTGAGAAAGTCCATGTTCTTCTCGTATGCGTTTTAGATTTGTGCCAATTATATTAACATTTTCATCTAATTTTCTAATTGTTCCCACAACGAATGCTAACTCCTTTCACAATTTTTCCAATCAATATTGTATAATATTTTTTTAATCTATTCGACAAACCCAGTTTGTCAAGAATAAATAGAAAGGGTGAAATTTTATGGTAGAAGATGAAACAATTTTGATTAGAGAAGAATTATTAGAACTACTAACCAAAGAAAAACTTAACAATAGTCAAAAGGCAAAAATAATGGATTTAATAGACAAAGATGATACAGCTACTGAAAATGAAAAAGAAAGATTTATGTTGTACTATGGGCTTAATATAAATGGTAGAAAACCTTTAAGATTTAAGCAAATTGCTAAATTATATGGATGTAGTGATTCAGCAATAAGAAATTCTGTATATAGTATGAAACGTAAACTACTAAAATATACAGACACAAAAGATAATTTAATTGTAAAAAATATAATCAATGAGTGTAGAATGGAGATGAATAATAGTGGAGAGAAAAATAAAGGTAGTAGTTGCTGATGATATGGAGATAATAGTAAGAAATATGAAATCAGTAATAGAGGAAAATCCAAATGTTGAAAAAATAGAATGTGTTTTTAACGGAGAAGATGAAATAAATGCAATATTAAATTTAAAACCAGATATTGTATTTACTGATATGCAAATGCCTAAAAAGACTGGATTAGAAGTAATATCTGAAGTAAAGATTAATACATCTGTTGAGAAAAAGCCAGAATTTATACTTGTAACAGCAGATAGAGATAGTAGTTATTTTACTAAAGCATCAGAATTAGGATTTTCTTTAGAATATAAACCAATTAGTGCTGAAAGGATAAATGAATATATAAATAATTTTGGAATAGAACCACAAAAAGAATTTATTGAATTTAAAGTGAAAAAACGAGGATTCTTTAGTAGAATTTTTAAAAGGTAAAATAGAAAGATGTAAGTCAATAAGAGATTTACATCTTTTTTTGTACCCTTTTTTCTTTTTTTGTACCTATTTTAATGAGTAGATTAAAAAATGCAGTATAGTGTCCGTAGTCAGAGCCGAAAGGCTCTCTACAACAGACAAACAATTATACAGACACTCCAGAAAAGAAAATTTAAAATTGCCAGTTTGGAGTGTAAATGTATGATTGTAAATAACCATAACCCCCTTTCCCTAAATAATAGAAAAGTCATTTGCATAGGAGTATTTTGCTCTGAAGCAAATGACTTTTTTGTACTACCAAACTGTTTAATAAGGATAAGATCACCACCTTCAATATTTGAATTTTTAAAAATTTGAATATTGGAGGTTTTTTAATGAAAGAGAATAATGAATTAAATAAAAATAACAGAGATAAAAAGAAATATCAAGATAAAAGCTATGATGAAAGAAATAAATATGATTGTATTGACAAGTATTATTTGCATTTGGCTATAGGAACGAAATATGAAGATTGTATTGAGATAACAAAGGAAGAATATTATCGATTAAATAAAATATTGAAGAAATCAATAGAGTCAATGATTGAAGTTTTTGCAATATATTTATTAGGATTTTTTCAAGATTCGGAAACTTATGTTTTAAAAGAAGTAAACAAAGATGTATTTTATTGTATTGCTGATTCACAAAGAAAAGAAAGAAATAGAAGAAGGCACGAAAAAGAAAGACATTTAGCAATCAATGCTAAAGAGGATTTAGATGATTATCCTAGTGATTATAATTTGGAATTGAATGTTATTGAAAATATACAAAGAGAAGAAATTAAAAAAACATTAAATTCAATATTATCGATGAAACAAAGTGAGAGATTTTATAAGAATAGAATTGATAATATCCCCTTTGTAATTATTGCATTTCAAGAAAAATCTTCTCCAGATGCAGTTAGAAATAGTGTAAATAAAGCAGAGAAAAAAATAAAAAGTAATGAGAAGTATTTGAATAAATTTAAAAAATTTAAAAATTTTTAATTTTTTTTCAAAATTAGCTTCGGTTTTATAGGTAGAAGTGGGCTTTAATATAGAAGGGAGGAAAACAGTATATGGATAGATTAAAAATAATTCGTTATAAGCGAAGTAAAGATCGCTACAAATCCAATCTATATAAAAAAATGGTAAGGAGTCCACTTCTTACTAGCCTTGTCATTCCTTTAAAGTGTTAGCAAAAAGTTGCATTAGAAAGGAGTAAAGCAAAATGAAAGATAGACAAACTATCATATTAAATATGTACTTTATAGATGGAGAAAAGCCATCAGATATTGCAAAAGCATTAAAAGTAGCAAAGAGTACAGTTACTAGAATTTTACAAAAGGATGATAGATATTTACTTGAAAAAAGAGATAGAACAAAAGTAAGAAAAGAGAATCATAAAGAAAAAACAAAAGATTATATAAAAAAAACAAGAGCAATTAAAAAAATGAAAGAAGATGAAATTTATTTAAAAGTACAAAGAGATCATATTAATGCAAGTACAGAAATGTCAAAAGGGAAAAGAACAACAAATAGAGCATATTTTACTTGGAATAGAACGGCTTTTAATTACAATAAAGATAAAAAAAGATATGATTTTTTTAATAACTCGGTAAGAAGTTATGATGTACCAAAATATATTAAATTTGATTAAGGAGGAAAATTTATGGCAAGAGAATTATATAACTGGGATCAGTCAAGAGGATATTTAAAACTAGCAATGGCAAATGTTATAAAAAAACATAACGAAATTGATCCAAAAATAATTGAAGAGGTAGTAGCAGAATATGATACTCTACAAACAATGTATGGAAAAGAGTCAATAGAAGGACTTGCTAATAGAATAATGAAGCAATTAAGAAAATAGCATTTTTATTTCTTTAATACATATTCTTAAATATGGAGGTTGTTATATGGAAGAAGAAAAATGTGAAAAACCAGAAATTTATACAATAGATAATAAAAATTACAATGTAATTACAAGAGTTACTAATCAAAGATTAAGCAAGGAAAATTTAATAAAATTAATTACGAGATATGGTATTCAAGAATTACAATCTGAAAATTTATAATATTTTTTCTTGTTAAGAGCTGACAATGTTACTACAAAAGATTATAATATGAATGTAGTAACATTGTTTTTCAAATTTAGACAATATTACGAATGGGAGGCGTAAATATTGTGAAAAACAAGTATAAAGTAGCAGGATATTTAAGATTATCTGTTGAAGATGGAGATAAAGAAGTAAGTGATAGTATAGTTAGTCAAAAGAGTATTATTGAAGAAAAAATAAAGTCTTTAGGAAGCGATTTTGAATTATATGATTTATATATTGATGATGGCTATACAGGATTAAATACAGATAGACCGAATTTTCAAAGGATGCTTGATGATATAGAAAGAAAAAAAGTTAATTGCGTTATAACAAAGGATTTGTCAAGATTAAGTAGAAACAATTTTGAAGCAAATTATTTGATAGAGATATTTTTCTTGGAAAAAAATATTCGATATATTGCCATACTAGACAATGTTGATACATATTTGAAATCATCAAACAATGATATGATTCAATTTAAAACATTAATTAACGATTGGTATAGTAAAGATATTTCAAGAAAAGTAAAAAGTGGAGTAT
>ERZ809224.840-NODE-840-length-25483-cov-5.478764_pt1 | contig 25483 bp, 21 predicted proteins | sample MGYA00520513_ERZ809224 | MGnify/ENA primary metagenome ERZ809224 (study PRJEB31576, sample SAMEA3212658) | Homo sapiens | biome: human-gut; feature: human gut; material: fecal | place: Sweden | collected 2012 ... | reverse complement strand
ATAGCCTCCGGGGGCTGCGGCCCCCGAGCCCCCAGGGGTTTCTCGACAAGCTGAGACCTGCATTACAATGCAGGTATTCATTGGGCAAAATTTATGTTATTATGTATATAATAATATCGTATCGTTGAGGATCTTGCTATGCGACAGTTTATTGCGCTGATCTTGGCGCTGGTCATGGTTTTTGCCCTGTTGCCCGCCGGTATATCCCTTGCGGACAGCTCGTATGACACCATCCGCGTCAAACTCTCCACCAATAACGCCACCGCTTTATCCATCTATGTTTCTGGTGAATACTTTATCCAGGAAAATGGGGCTTCCTTTTCCGGGGGCACATTAACCGTCCGCTCCAATCTGGACGGTACCCTAACCCTGTATCACAGCAGCCTGGGCAGCCTATATGCTGGCGTTAGCCTGCACCTGATGCGGGCCAAAATGGACAAGAGCGCCGGATATTTGCAGCTCAACGGCTACCGGTACCTGGGGCATTTCTACATCGCCCCCCTGTCCTCCGGGTATTTACGGGTCATTAACGAAGTTCCCCTGGCCCATTACCTCTACGGGGTGGTGGCCTATGAAATGAGCGATTCCTTCCCCATGGAGGCCCTCAAGGCCCAGGCCATTGCCGCCAAGTGTTACGCCCTTTCCCTGCGCTCCAGCGGGGATTACGACATCGGGGATACCTCCAGCGACCAGGTATACCGGGGCTATTATGCCGGCTATTCCAACGTGATCGCCGCGGTGGATTCCACCATCCAGGAGGTCCTCACCGTAAACGGCAAGCTATTATGCACCTACTATGCTGCCAGCAATGGCGGCGAGACCATGCTGCCCAGCCAAGCCTGGAGCGGCAGGAGCAGCAGCGGCTATGCCGTGGTACAGGACCCCTACGACCTGCGCAATGTATACGCCAAAAAGGAAACCGTAACCGTGCCCTTGAACCGGGGCGGCTCCATCAGCCAGGGCTTGTGGAACCTTTTGCTCACCAAGGCCAGCGCCGCCACCGGCCAAAGCTGCACCGCCCTATACAATATCGCCCAGTTTAGCCTGCATACCCCTCGTTTTTCCGGTCAAACCCGCAACATGACCGCAGGGACTGCCGTAGTATCCGTATATACGGCAGGGAATACCCTGCTGGAAAACATCACCGTCAACTTTACCACCCAAGAATTGGAAGCCTACCAGGTCGTCTTGGATAGCTCCCTGCGGATCTTCTGGGGGGAGCAGGCCGCAGACGGCAGCGCCTATTACATCTACCATCTGCGCTACGGCCACGGGGTGGGCCTAAGCCAGCGGGGCGCCCAGCAGGCAGCCAGCGAAGGCTTATCCTACCGGGATATCCTGAAATTTTACTATCCTGGGGCCACCCTATCCACCATCTCCGTCCAGATGCCCGCCGATCCGGCCCGTCCCAATGGATCTCAGCCTGCCGGCGACTATGTGCTTGCCCGTACCACCGGCGGAGTCAACCTGCGGGTAGGCCCGGGGGTCACCTATACTTCTTTGGGCGTGATCCCCGCTGACGCCCAGCTTCAGGTATTCAGCCGGGAAGGCGGCTGGGCCCGGGTAGCCTACGGCAGCTATGCGGGATATGTGTCCGAGGATTACATCGCCTATGACAATGGCTATCCCCCGAATTCCGGCGCTACGCCTTCCCCCTCCGCTTCCCCCGTACCTTCCCCCACGCCCGAAGGGTCTGCGGCCCCGGGGGTCATCGCCTATGGCCAAGTCACCGGCCAAGGGGTGAATTTCCGCACCGGCCCCAGCACCCTCTATGAAAGCCTGTGCAAGCTGGACCGGAACACGCCCCTTTCCATCTATGGCCAGGAAAACGGTTGGTATCGGGCCCAGGCCAACGGCCAAAACGGGTATATCATCGGCAGCTATGTGCGCATCACCGGCTATCCCTCCTATGTGCCGGAAGTGGATACCCCCTTGCAGCCTTCCCTGCCCCTTTCCACCCCCAGCCCATCGGCCCAACCCACCGCCACCCCCGACGTTTCCAGCGGCTATACTGCCGTGGAGACCGGCTTGCTCAACGCCGGCGGCGTAAACTTCCGCAAGGGGCCGGATACCAGCTTTGCCAGCTATGGCAAGCTGGATAAAAATACCGGCGTATTCGTCCTGGGCCGGGACGGGGATTGGTATTACGTGCAGATCGGCCAAACCAAAGGCTACGTATACGATAGCTATATCACCATCACCGGCACCGCCCGGATCGATAGCCAGGGCAATGTGGAGGGGGCGCCGCCCCAAGGCAGCACCGGCCTTGGCAAGACCACGGGCAACGTCTATCTGCGTCAAGGCCCGGGCACCAGCCATGAAGCGCTGGATATCCTCCGCAAGGGCGCAGAGGTGATCCTCTATGAGATGGAATCCGGCTGGTACAAGGTAAAGCTAGAGGACGGCACGGCGGGCTATGTAAGTTCCAAGTATATCACCGTCACCCAAAGCTATAACGACGCCATGGAGGATCTGTTCCAGCCCGACGAGCCTTCCAAGCCCCAAAGCACCGGCAAAGGCGTCGCCACCACCGACGTAAACTTCCGGGAGGGCCCCTCCACCAGCCACAAAAAGCTGGGCCGCATCCCGGAAGGGGCGTCCTTGATCCTTTACGGCCAGGACGGGGACTGGCAGCAAGTAGAATATAATGGGATCATGGGCTATGTTTACGGCAAATACGTAAAAAAGACCAGCGCAGACCAGCAGGAGACCGTGGGCACACCGGATACGCCGGTTTCCAGCTCCACCCTGCGTCTGGCCCAGGGGAGCGCAGGCGGCAAGGTGAACTTCCGCAAGGCCCCCAGCACCCAGGCCGAAAAGATCCAGCTGCTCTCCAAGGGGACGGAATTGCAGATCCTTGGCCAATGGGACGAGTGGTATTACGTGCTGTATAAAGGCCAGGCAGGCTTTGCCTTCAAGGATTATATCCGGGTGGAAAGCCAGGGCGACGCAGGCATTCCCCAGGTTAACGCCAACATCCAGCCCCGGGCCTGCACCACCTCCGCCCAGGTGAACCTACGGGCCGGCGCCAATACGGACAGCGCTGTGATCAAACTGCTGGATCGCCGCAGCGAGATCACGGTATACTATGTGCAGGGGGATTGGTGCCTGGCAAATTATCAGGGGACCTTAGGGTATGTGTTTAGCGAATATGTGAATTTTGGTTGATGGGCGGCCCCTAGGCCAAAGGAAAGGAGCATTATCAATATGAAGCGAGGCGTTTCCCTGGCGCTTATGGGTTGGATCGTCCTGTGCCTTTTATCCGGCTGCGGCGGGAACGTGCGGAATGTGGAACGGCTCTACGCCCCGTCTTCCCTGTATTCCCAAGAGGAGATAGACGCCGCCATGGACGTGGCCATCCGGTACTTTAAAAAGGAATTCTCCGGCTGCACCCTAACCCAGATCCAGTATCCTGGCGACGATGCGGAAGCCTTTGCCCACTGGGCCGACCAATGCGAAAAGGACCAGGCCATTATCCTCACCTCCTCCTTCACCGTAGACGCGTCCGGGGGGGACGGTTCCCTCAATCCCAACAGCACCTACACCGGCTGGAATTGGATCTTGGTGCGGGACGGCGCAGGCCGTTGGGAACATGCAGATCACGGCTATTGAGGTTTCCGCCTTCGCCTTGCAACGCCAGCGCCCCACCTGGGGCCTGGCGTTTCGTTTACCTCCGGCGCAAAGGCGGCGGCTGTTTGCCGCCTGTCCCATGCGTACAAATTCCCAGGCGTATCCAAAAAGAGACGCCTATGCGTCTCCTTCCATTATATTATACGGCAGCCCTATACAGCCAAGTTGCCGCGCCAGCAAAAAGCGGATACCCTGAAAGCATCCGCGCCTGCCGTCCAAAGCTCGCTATCCCCATATTGGGAAGCGTACTTTTATAGGGCCCTTCCCATGCAAACGCATCCTCCCATTTTTACCCTTGGGGCTGGGCGTCTGCTTCGTCCGCCTGGGACGCATCCACAGGTAAACCGTATTTCTTGCGCAGATTGTCTACAAACCGGAGTTCGGTCTGGGTCACGGCGCTCAGATAGTTTTGTAGGAAAAGGATATCCGAAAAGCAATCCGGGTATTCGATCAAGCCTTCGCAAATGGTGGCAAGCTGCGAGCGGGCAGATAAAGCCTTCCGTCTCGTTTGCAGGATGCGATCGATATCCTGGGTGGACAGTAGGGAGAAAAAAGCCACCCGTAAATAGAAATTATCGTTTAAATGGGCCTCCTTTAAGGGAAAGTCCCGCAATTTTTCAACAAACCGTTGCCGGCCGGCGTCGGTTATTTCATATACCTTACGGGCCGGCCTATCGCTTTGGGTCTCGGAACGCACGGTAACCAAGCCCTCGTCTGTAAATTTTTTTAAAAGCGGATAGATCTTGTTATTATTGGGATTTAACACCTTTTGGTGCCGCTTAAATTCATAGCCATAGCAAGGTTTCAGCATCAGGTTCGCAAGCACCAATATTTCAAACATAGCCTATCCACTTCCTCCTTGGCCGCCCCCTGCGAAGGGGGCGTTAACTTTCTATTTGAATTACACCGTTTTCGCACGCCCGCACGCATAGGCCGCAAGCAGTGCATTTGGTAGCAAAAATATTGTCGTGGCTCTTGCAGATCACATCCGCGGGACAAATATCCGCGCATGCCAAACACCCGATGCACGCTTTGCGGTCAATCATGTACACTCCCTGGGGATTTTGCCGGATCGCTTCCATGGGACATACGTCTGCACATTTGCCGCATTGGGTGCAGACCCGGATCTGGGCATCCATGATCCGAATGCAGGAATACTCCCGATCCTCGGTTTTGTAATATGCCTTGGCGCAAGCCCGCTCGCAGCTGCCGCAGCCGGTACAGTTCTGTATGTTTTTTACAATGAGCCGTTTCATGGATTTATCCTCCATCTATCCAACGATATTATAGCATAAACCAAAGGGCCAACACAACCGGATCCCCGCAGGCGGTGCCCTCCCCAGCCTTGCCCGGTTGGGAAGGGGCCGCCCGCTGGCCACGGCCGTATTTTAACCAATGATTAAACGCCGTTCCTTTTCCGGGGCGGGCGGTTTTCTGCCGCGCCCTGGATAGGGGGCCGCCTTTCCATAACATGCGGGGCAAACCCGTTGCGCCCCAGCCTGGCTTGGGCCGAACCCTGGCTACAAGATTACGCCGCAGGGCTGGCGGGGTTTTGGGCCCGCAGCTCTTCCATATATTTTTCCGTAAGGGGATAAAGCATGAATAGCACCGCAGACACCAGGGAGAGTCCGCCAATGCCCCAAATATATAGGCCCTTCAGGCCGGCGATGCCGGCTTCCGTCACTGCAGCTGTGTCAAAGCCCACCAGCACCATGCCGTAAGAGGCCAAAGCTGCGCCTACCACGGAGGACAATTGGATGGCCATACCGCCGATGGAGAATACCAGGCCCCTTGCCTGGGCGCCGTTGGTAATGGAGTTATATTCCCCGATATCCGCCATGCACACAGGGATCAGGGTGGAAGAGAAGATGCCCAGGAACTGGAATACGCACATTAAAACGATAAAAGCAACTGCGTTGGTGCCGGTAAAGAGCAGGCCAAACACGCAAATGGCGGATAGGGCCGTGGTATATACAAAGGTAGACCGTTTGCCGATCTTCTTTGCCAGAGGCTGCACCAACAGGGCCCCAAAGAAGGAAATGGCATAGACCAGCAGCATATAAATCTGGGCCAGGTCTGCATTCCCCAATACGTATTGCAGATAGAAGGCCAACAGGGTGCCCATCACCGTCAGCACCGCGCAGCGGAACACGGCGCACAGGATGAAGATCAGCATGGGGCGGGTCTTGATGGTATTGATGAAATCCTTGCCGCGCATTTTCTGCGCCGCAGCCTTAGCCTGGGTCTTGGTCTCCACCGCCGCAGGCATATTGTCGTATTTTTTAGTGATCATGCTGACCAGCACGAAGCACAATAGGGCAATGATACCAAATACCCCGTTTATGGTGGTATAGCCCATGGGATCGATCATCCCGTCTATGGTAAAGGCAGCCAGGATCGCCGTGGCAATAAAGGAGAAAATGACCCTGGCAATGGTGCCTTCCTGGGAGGCGGCGGCTGTGAGGCCTACCTTATCGATGGGATGGGAGCAGATGGGGTCCATCAGGGCACGCCAGCTGGACCAGGAAGCAGAGTACCCCAACCAATAGATGAAGAAGAAGAAACAAAATACGATGGCATATGGGCCAGGTTCCATGTCAAACCGATAGAACAACAAGGTGCCCCCCACAAAATAGAGAACGCCGCCTAAAACCATCCAACCCCGGAATTTGCTGCCTTTTAGCTTAATGGAATCGATCAGCGTGCCGGCAATGGGCATGCCGAATACCTTGATGACCGTGGTGGCTGTGGTCACCGTGGCGGCTAAGGTCATGCTCAGCCCCGCCACATTGGTCAAGTAAAAGGTCAGATAGTAGGTTATGTAGGTGAGCAAAAAGTTTAGTCCAAATTCGCCAAGGCCATAGCCGTAGCGCAGCCCAAAGGAGAGCGTAGACTTTTTCTTGGTTTCCATCTTGTTTTGATTCCTTTCTGAATTTTTATATTTTCGTATGGATACCCTATGAAATGCATGTATGCCGCCAGGGCTATGGCGTTTTTTCTATCGGCTGCGGTGAAAAAGTCACCCCCTCCTGGGAAGCCGGAAAGGATCTTCCCCATGCTGGCGGTGTGGGATTGGCTGGTGTGGACCTGTTTCTATATATATTATAATTAACATATAAATTCTATAACATATGGTGTGCAATGTCAATAGTGCCAGCAAGTGGTTTCCACCCTGGGATGGAGCAGGCCGCGGTGAAATGGCCTAACCTTCGGGCATCGGCTATAAGCCTTCCCCGCAAAAAAGAAATGTGCGTCCCGATTTTTCCAACGCCATCCCGTTCCCAGGGGCCTTTCCAACCCAGGCCAAGGGGGCCAGCAGCGTTTAACCCGTAAGCGTTTGCGGGGCTGGGCGCCGTGAGCCGGCGGGGAATCCCCATGGGCATCCATGGCCCGCAGCCCCCTCAGCCGATAGATCCCCGATGGGGTGGCCTACTGGGACGGGAGGGGGCCGATCCCGCCGGCACCGATCACAACGCCCGGGTGATGTGGGCAATGCCCATCCCTCGTCCAGGAATACGCTGGGGCTCGGCCCGGTGTAGATAGCCTGCCGGGCCGGTTCGCAACCAGGGGATCGGGCCACAGCAACCTATGGGGAGCGGTGCTGGCCGGCGGGGCGCAGCGGCCCTGGCAACGATGGAAGCAGCGGATAGGCATCCCCTGCCGCAACGGCTAGGGGATGCCTCTGCCGCCGATTCATGTTCCATCGCCCATGCAGGCATTGACCGGCCTGGGCCAAATTGCGCCCTTTCCCCGGCCTGGAGCGATCCCCCCAGGGCCTATCCGCCAATGATCAACGGAAAGATCTCCAGCTCGTCCCCATCGTTTAATAAATGGGAGGCCGCATCATCTATGCTACGGATCACCTGGCCGTTGAGCCGGCATACCACCGCCTCCTCCCCATATGGGGAATACCGGCGCAGCGCTTCTTCCAGGTTGGAATTTGCCGGCATTTGCTTTTGCTGGCCGCAAACCTTTATGCAGATCCCATTCATTCTTTCACCTCATTTGTCTTTTGCGCCTGGGGGGCGGCAGCCGGCGTGGGAGGCGTTGGGGGCGTGGGCAACGGGCCGTTTTGGATGCTCCAGAAGGGGCTCTTGGTGGCTTCGTGGGGCTCCGAATACATGAAATTGTCCTTGCCGCCATAGAACCGGTCGTTTTCATGTACGATGCCCGCCTTTGCGTTAAAGGCATATTCCAATTGCAAAATCTCCATGCCGTTCCGCTGGATCATGCCCACGTCGGGGCCTTCCTCCATGCCCGCTAAGATCCCCGCCATCCTGGCGATGGCCGGGCGGGCTTCCTTGCTGAAATTCACCGCAGACCAGGAAAATAGGCACATGAAACAATCGCACGTGCAATTTACTGCCAGGGAATAGTCCGCCTGTTGTTCAGGCGTCATGGTAGGAATATACGTTGCAGCGGAACCGGAGGTGTGGTCCGCCCCCATGGGGCCCCGCTCCCAGGTTAGGCCATAGCCCCGGATCACCCGGGGATCATAGGCTGCAAACGCCTGGCGTTTGGATACGGGCACCCGTTTCCTACCCGGCTGTTGCGGTACCCCCAGGGCGTCTGCAACGGCGGCACAGCCATCCTTTAATACGTTCCCCCAGCGGGAATTCGGGGCAAACATATTCCGTACCAAGTCAATGGCCCCTTCCCCATCCCCAAAAGCCAACACCCCTTGGTCCATCATGACCCCCAGGGCGCAGCCGATATCAATGGTGTCCATGCCCATATCGTCGCATAGTCGATCCAGGGTGCAGATAATGTCCGTATCGAACACTCCGATATTGGAGCCGCACAAGGCTACGGTTTCATATTCGATGCCCGCGGAAAGATAATTGCTGTTTTTATCGCAGTATTCGTTGGAGCAACGCACAATACACCCCGGTTGACAAGGGATGGTGCTATGGCCCCCTTGCTCGATCAGATTCTTCCGCCATTGCTGGGTCCCGATCCGCTCCCAACCAGGCGTAAACTTGCCATTGAAGTTGTTCCAGGGAAGTGCCCCCATTTTGCCGGTGGTATCCACCCCCGCCGCCGAGCCATAGGCCGGCATGGTCTGGCCGGTAAGGGGATTGGTTTTTATGGCCTCCACGATCTTTTTATTCAGTGCCCGGAACTCTTCATCCGCTTTGGGGGGCAGCTTCACATAATATGGATTGTCCGAATGTTCAATTACCACAGCTTTCAGCCGCTTGCTCCCCATCACCGCGCCCATGCCGCCCCGGGCCGCCGCCCGGCAAGGCAGGCCAGAATTCATCTCCGTCACCATGATGGAGGAGACAAGGCCCAGGTGCTCTCCAGCCGTACCGATGGCGGCAATGGCGATCCGGTCATTATATGTTTTGCGAAACGCTTGGCCCACCGGATAGGTGTTCATGCCCATATAGGCTGCCGCGTCTACCAGGCTGGGGTTCCCCTCTTTATCGATGTAGAGATAAACCCAGTCTGGGGACTGCCCTTCAAACAGGATGATCTTAATTTGGTGATCCGTCATGCGGCGGGCAAAGGTGCCGCCGGAGTTGGATTCTTTAATGCCCCCGGTCAGCGGGCTCTTTGCGCCGATGGAAAGCCGGTTGCTGGTGGTTAAAATGGTGCCGGAAAAATACCCCGTGGCAAAAATCAGCGGATTATCCGGCCCCAACGCATCGCACAGCGGATCGCAATAGTCGGTTAAAAACCTTGCGATGAGGCCTCGCCCGCCAAAAAAGCCATAATCTTCTTGGTGAAACGCTTCTTCCCGAATCGTATGGTCGGTTAGGTTGACCTTGATGATGCGCATGATGCTCCCTCCGTAATTGCAAATGTCGATAAGGATAAGGAAATATTATGTTATTTTTAACATATCTATATTATAGAAAACTTTAGGGTGTTCTGTCAACGCACTTTGCAAAGGCAGCTATCCTTTGCTTTGGATAAGGTTTAAAGAAGGAATGCTAAATTTTTTTCATTTAAAAAGATAAATAATCATTTATTTTCAATTGATATATGTAAAAATTTTATTTATTTAATCTATTATAAGTTATTTCTTCCTTATGTTAAATATATCCTAACTAAATTTTGGAAAAAGACTAGGGTAAATTTTTTCAGCCCGCGTTCCCCCAGGCTAGCGGTTATAGAAAAAGATTCGATATTCTGGGAAATTTGGGGCTTTTTATGAGAATTCAGCAATATTTTTCTATTCCTTTAGGGACAGATTGACAGGGAAATGGGAAGCACGTATAATATCCTGTATGGCTTCCTGTGGTCTAGTATTCCTGGAGAGAGATCACGGCAAGACCCCATATTGGTCGAATTTGAAAGTGGTGGACGAGCCCCTTGCAAATCCTGCTGTGCCGGATCTTTTCCTGTTGCATCAGATTTCCAGGAGGCTAATTTTTATTTCGGAGGAAAAACTTATGAAAAAACTTCTCGTTTGGCTGCTCTTGCTGGCTATGACCCTTAGCCTGTTTGCAGGTTGTTCCAGCCAGGAGGCGGTCACAGAACAGCCCGCCGCTACGGAGCCCGCAGAGGAGGCGCCTGTAGAAGAAACGCCCGCACAAGAGACTGCTGCTCCCGAGGAAACCGAGGCCCCTGCTGCCGCTCTGCAAACCGTGATCCTCAAGGAGCAGGATGACAGCATGATCAACACCTACACCTTGATCGCGGTCAATCCGGAAGCGCCCTTCACCGATGCGGATGGCAATGCGGTTTCCGATGTGGCCATCAATACCGCCGGCGCCCAGGCGCTGATCCAGTGGTTCCTGTCCGAGGAGGGCATTTCCCTGGCCGGCTCCTATGGGCAAGAAGAGTATGGGGATAGCCTGTTCTACATTCTGGAAGGCGCGCCCACCTATGAAGGGGAAATTGCTCCCGCCACGGAAGAGACCAAGGTCATCCGTCTATCCACCACCACTTCCGTCAACGACTCCGGCCTGCTCGGCTACCTGCTGCCTGTATTCGAAGAGGAATACGGCTATACGGTAGAGGTCCAATCCGCCGGTACCGGCAAGGCCATCGCCGCCGCCCAATATGGCAATGCGGATCTGATCCTGGTGCATGCCAAGAGCCAGGAAGAGGATTTTGTTAACGCGGGCTACGCCTACACCCTGGAGGGCTTTGACTCCCCGCGGCTTTCCTTCCTGTACAACTATTTTGTACTTTGCGGCCCTGAATCCGATCCTGCCGGCGTAAAGGATGCTGCCACCGTGTTGGATGCCTTTGCCGCCATTGCGGAAGGCAAATATCCCTTTATCTCCCGTGGCGATGGCTCCGGTACCCATACCAAAGAGCTGTCCCTCTGGCCGGAAGAGCTGGGCATCACCGCTGAGCCGGAAAGCTTTGTAGATTATACCGATTGGTACACCTCCGCCAATGCCGGCATGGGTTCCTGCCTGGTTATGGCTGAGGAAATGGGCGCCTATATCCTTACGGATAAGGCGACCTATCTCACCTTTGCTGCCAACGGCGGCGTAATGGATTGATTGGAAACGAGCCTAGGGCGGCCAACCTCTAGGGGGCGACCGCCCTAGCCCTTGGAAAGGCGCGAAACGATCGTGGATTTCCAGCCCAATATTTGGGCATGGCGAAAGGTCTTTTGTGGGACAAGGCCTTTGCGTTTTGTATTCCGCAGTCCCTGCTGGATGAGAAAGTCCCCTATCGCCGCCATGGAAGAAAAAGCATCCTTTGCTCTGCCTAGCTTGTCAGGCAGCGCCCTTGCGTTCTGCCAGACGCCGGCGGCCGTTTTCCCCAAGGAGGCTGAACTGGATGAAGACTGCATTAGCTGAAGCCCTAAACCTAATTTTAGAAGGCGACCTTGAGCTGCTAAACATCCTTTCCACCACAGCGAAAATGAGCCTCACAAGCTCTATTCTGGCCCTGCTCATCGGAGTACCCCTGGGGATCTGGCTGGGGGCCACCCGGTTTCGCTTTCGCCAGGTTTTGGTGGTCTATAACCGCACCATGATGGGTATGCCGCCCGTGGTTTGCGGTTTACTTTTTTATATGCTCTTTTCCGGCGTGGGGCCTTTTGGTTCGTGGAAGCTGCTGTTTACGGTAAAGCTGATGATCATTGCCCAGGTCGTATTGATCGTCCCGTTGGTGATCAGCAACATGGAAACCCACGTCTCCAGCATCATTGGCCCCATCCAAGAAACTGCCCAAGGGTTGCAACTGAGCCATTTCAAAACCTTTTTGCTGCTGATGAACGAAAGCACCTACCAAATTTTTTCCACTTATTTACTGGCCTTTGCAAGAGCAGTAGCGGAAGTGGGGGCGGTCTCTATGGTGGGCGGCGCCATCGCATGGAAGACCAATGTTATGACCACGGCCATTATGCTTTACACCAATCGAGGGGATTTTTCCCTGGGAATTGCCTTAGGTTTGATCCTGATGGTGATCTCCATGTGCATCAATGCATCGATCACCCTGGTGCAAAGGAGGCTAAGTAAGTGATAACCCCGCCGGCCAAAAAGTCATATAATCACCATCTGGTGCTGGATTTGCCCCCATTGCCCTTGGAAGCCGGCCACATCACTGCGGTGATCGGCGCGAATGGCAGTGGGAAAACCACATTTGCACGGCTTTTAGCCGGCATTATCCCTTCGGATACCCAGGCGCGGCTTCTACCGGCAGGGACCCGGGTGGGATATCTGCCCCAGCACCCCTATGCCTTCCATATGCGGGTGCAGAAAAATATTCTTCTAAGCAAAGCGGATCGGGAACGGTGCCAACAGCTTATGGCCGCGTTGCAAATTCAGCATCTGGCAAAGCAACAGGCCCCTAAGCTGTCCGGTGGCGAAACCGCGCGCATGGCTTTGGCCAGGCTGTTGATGCAATCCTTTGATTTATTGATCTTGGACGAGCCTACTGCTTCCATGGATGTCGCCTCCACCATCCTGGCAGAGACTTTGATCCGGGATTATTGCAAACGGCAAGGCTGTCCCGTAGTTATGATCTCCCACGGCCTGGGGCAAGTGCAGCGCATTGCAGATGACGTGCTGGTTCTTCATGAAGGCTGTCTGGCGGAAATGGGCCCTGCTTCCCAGGTGCTAAACGCCCCTACAGACCCTCGGACCCAACAGTTTTTAGCCTTTTATCGGGGGTGAAACATTTCTCTATTTTTGTTCCCATCTTTTCCATTAAGCCCGACAGGGCTTTTTTATTTGCCATAAAAACTTTCTCTCAAAAAAGTGTCTTATTTCTTAACTTTATTAAATGGCATCCCTGCTCCCATTTAATACAGAGTAAATTATGATATATTTTATACTTTGAAATTGTCGTTTAATGTAGTATAATAATTTAAGGAACACATGCATCATCTAGATTTCTTATAATCTGAAACAAGTTTATTAAATTCCCCCAAGCCAAGGAGCATGCCATGACAAAAAAACTTGATACACAGTTGCTTTACCTGGGAACCGTCCCCTGCGGAATCGTTAAAAATCCAGAAGTTCCGCCAATTTATCCATCCACCGCCTATATAATCGACGATATGGATGATTATGATTTTGCAAGCAGTGGCGGGCGATATTTTTATAGCCGCACTGCTAATCCGAACCGCGATGGTCTTTCGCAGGCGATCTCTTATCTCGAGCAAGGGGATGCTACGATAATCTGTTCCTCCGGTATGGCCGCCATTGCGACGGTTTTACTAGGGCTGTTGGAAAGTGGCTCTCATATTTTAATGAGTCAAAGGATTTATGGGGAAACCATTGAATTAGCCAACACACTCTTAAAAAAGTTTAAGATTCAAATTTCCTATGCCGATTTTTCCAATTTAATCAACGTGGAGGAGTTAATTCAACCAAATACCCGTATTCTTTATACCGAAATCATATCCAATCCATTAACCCAAGTTGTTGACATTGATAACCTGACAAAACTGGCAAAAAAATACGATATTTTAACAGTAATAGATAGCACTTTTACAACGCCCTTCCTTATTCAGCCGCTTACACATGGCGCGGATATTGTGATACACAGTTTAACAAAATATTTTGGCGGTCATAGTGATATTACCGGCGGTTCTATCACTGCCTCTGCTGGAATAATAGATGCTTTATTGCCTCAATATCTGTTATTAGGCTGTTGCTTGGACCCTTATTCAGCATGGCTGATACTGCGCAGTATAAAAACAATGGGAATGCGTGTCCGAAAGCAAAATGAAAATGCCTCTGCCCTTGCTCAGGCACTTAATAACAATCCCCATGTTAAGGCCGTATATCATCCAAGCCTAGCGGATCATCCGCAACATGTCCTCGCGAGCAAGCTGCTCAAAGACGGTTATGGTGCGATTCTCAGCTTTCGCATAACAGATTCCCGCGAAAAAGTCAATGGGTTTATGCACCAGCTTAAGTTAGCTAAATACCTTGGAACGTTGGGAGGCATCCGCACCACATATACCCATCCTGCAACGGCTTTTCGAAAGAAATTTTCTCCTAAAGCGCTTATGGAAATGGGATTGCACGAAGGCCTTATCCGTGTTTCTGTTGGTGCAGAAGATATTGATGACCTAATTGACGATTTTTCCCAGGCTTTGGAAATTTGTAATTCATAACCATCTTGCTTAAAAGCTCTTCCAAGTGGTTTTATATTCTAAGCAATACCATATCATATCCTAACGCTTGTTTTAGGCATGGCCTTTTAAGGTTTTTTTCTTGATAAACATCAGGCAAAATACGAAAAAAGCCATGATCGATACAAAGGCATGAAGGCGATATCCCGTATAAAGGGATATCTGTTCGTAAATAATTCCTAAGCTTATTGAACCCAAGACATATCCAATCCCATTGCTAGCAATGTTTTTAAGTGCTTGGGCAGCAAACCCTATTTCATTGGGATAGGTTTGTTCGATCAAAACGGTTACAGTGCTATACAGGATCGCAAATGCTCCTCCCCCTAACAGTTGACAAATAAACAAAACTGGCATCGGGAACCAGGAAATAAAAGTCAGGGAGCAAAGGCGCAACATTCCGAGGAAAAACGAGATCATTAACTGGCACTCTACTGATATATGTTTCGTAATTTTGGGAAAAAGAACAAAAATCAAGAACTCCCCTATCATGGTAAACGCAATCATATATCCCATTAGCGTTGTGGAAAATCCTTGTTCGATTATATGCAAGGCCATAAACTTTCCATAAGCTGCTTCAATAAAACCGTATAACAACATGGTTCCATATATATAGATAAATTTATTATTTATCAAACAAAATAGTGAATATTTTCTTTTATTTTCTTTAGTCTCAAAAATATCTTTGGGAATGGGAAGCAGGAGAATACAGCCAAGTGCAAGCAACATTATGGCGCAATAGGCAAAAAATAAAGTATTGTAGCTAAAATACATTGTGATCGCGCTTCCAAGCAGCGCACCAATTCCATACCCGCCTGAGCCACCAAGCCTATAATTGGAAAACCGATTGGCATTGTTTCCCAGTCTAGCAATTAGAAGTCGATCCGTTGCATCATTGATGGGGGTCTGAAAGAAATATAGGCATCCAGCAGAGCAAATTAATGCAAAAATCCCTTCGCTTAAATATAGCCCAATTGCTGAAAGCATACATAACAATGGAAGGAGGGCAATAAACCATTTTATCTTTTTTACTCGTCCTAAAATCAAGCCTACCATACCCCCTGCAACTGGTATGATAACGGCCTCAAGTACGGACATTGCACCAATTTGAGATCCAGTTAAGCCCTTTTGTTTGTATATAATGCCAATATAAGGAAGTAAAACTGCATACGCCATCCAGTAGAATAAATATACGCCAAAATAGGGCTTATTTTTCATAAAAGTCCCACCTGCTTTTACAAAAGATATCAGATAAAATCTGCCCGTCCTAACAGAAGAAATGATTCCGCTGCTAGGACAGGCTTTAGAAATGGAAAACCTTTCTGCACTAAGTCAATTTTGCTTTTTCCAATGGCTATTTCGTGTCTCTAATTAAAATCAAATTCTCGCCTTTGTGCACAAAGTCATGCCGCATTACTCTACAGCGCCAGCGACCCAGCGGGTCATTTGTTGCCAGAACTGCTTATATTCTGGCCACTCCAAGAAATTGCCTGCCCAATGCGGCCCCACGTCGCTAGCAAATACCAAGCTGCGGCCTTTCCCCGGATTATAGGAGGCAATCTGCACATCGCCATTATAGCTAGCAATTAGATGCGCGTCCTTTTTCAAATGAATCTTGTTGTATCCAAGGAACATATAGGGATTCTCCCAATGTAATCCTGCCACTGTAGGATGTTCTGGATCTGCAAACTCCAGCTGATAGCCCCAAGTGATCTCTATACGATCGTCTACTCCCCTGGGCTCGCAGGTTACCGGCATAATCCCTTCAACTTTAGTGCCGCCATATAGGCCTTTGCCCTGAAGTCCAGAAAAACTTAACCAGCCACCTATCATCATGAAGCCGCCCCCCTGGAGGACATACTGCTCAAGCGCTGTAACGCGATCTGGGCCCATTGGGACGTAACCCTCGTGATAGCCAGGCTGGAAGCATACGTTGTTATACCCCAGGTCGCTAAGGATTACGGCATCATATTTCTGGAATTCTTCCAAGGTATCCGGCATAGTAGTGATCGCATTCGCAGAAGGAATATGCACGCATTCAATATCCGGCGCTGCATTTAAGGCATTGCGCAAATAACGGGCCGAATCATAATAAAATGAAAACGTCCATGTATCCATTCCTTTGGAGGAAGTGGTGGTATCCACTTGCGTATCGCCTACGTAAAGAACTTTAATTTTATCTTTTAATCGTTTCATTATTCTTTTCCTTTGCAGTTTATTAATTATGATCACAAATGATTACGCCAACACAAAGCATTGGCGTAATCACTTTGTGTCTCAATCAGGTTATTCTACAGCGCCAGCAACCCAACGCGTCATCTGCTGCCAGAACTCCTTATATTCTGGCCATTGCAGGAAACTTCCTGCCCAGTGAGGCCCAACGTCGCTAGCGAAAACCAGGCTACGACCATTGCCAGGGTTATAAGAGGCGATCTGCACATCATCATTGTATTTCGCAATTAAATGTGCGTCCTCTTTTAAGTGGATTTTATTATACCCAAGGAACATATAGGGATTCTCCCAATGTAACCCTGCCACTGTAGGATGTTCTGGATCTACAAACTCCAGCTGATAACCCCAAGTGATCTCCATCCGATCGTCTACGCCACGCGGTTCGCAGGTCACCGGCATGATTCCTTCTATTTTCGTGCCTCCATATAGGCCCTTGCCCTGCAACCCGGAAAAACTCAACCAGCCGCCTATCATCATAAGCCCGCCGCCCTCAAGGACATATTGCTCAAGAGCCGTGACCCGATCTGGGCCCATAGGCACATAGCCTTCAATATATCCGGGTTGAAAGCTTACGTTGTTGTACCCTAAGTCGCTGAGGATTACTGCATCGTATTTCTTGAATTCCTCCAGGGTGCTTGGCATTGATGCAACTGCATTTGCAGAGGGAATATGTACGCACTCAATATCATCGGATGCATTAAGGGCATTGCGCAGATATCTGGCTGAATCCGAGTAAAAAGAAAACGTCCATGTATCCATTCCCTTGGAAGAAGTGGTGGTATTGACCTGCGTATCGCCCACATAGAGGACTTTGATTTTTTCTTTTAACCGTTTCATTTTTTACCTCGAATTTAAAAGTATTAGATGCTTAGCTTATGTAAGGCTAGAAGCCTTTGATAGATACATCAGAAATATACTTATACTTCTCGCACTCTGGATTGTCGACGTTGTCCTTTGTAATAGCCATGGTAGGATAATTATAAGTAGCGTCAGGATAATCGTCCGTTGTAACCTCGCCGCGAGCGTATTTTACAAGGATCTCAACCGCATCATAACCCATTTGATAGGGATCCTGGGCAATAACTACATCATATACGCCGCTGCGAAGGTCTTCGATTTGCTGCGGGTCTGCATCAAACGCAGCCAACTTAACCTTGCCGCCCAAGCCAGCTTCAATAATGGCACTGGAAGCGCCGGCAGCAGCAGCTGAGCTAGCTGCAAAAACGCCAGACAAATCCGGGTTGCCCATAATAACGCCAGAAATCAGCTCTGCAGCGCGCGTAGTCTCATACTCGCAGTAAACAGTATCGAGAATGGTAGCCGTGGGGTTGAGTTCCAACATCGTATCCACGAAGCCGGCAACCCGTTGTGCCGTACTATAGGATCCAATGGAAGACCCAAGAGGCTGATACACGCCGCCTTCGCCATTGACTTCAAACATATATTTCGCAGCAGCGCTGCCACCATCGTAAGAATTGGATCCAAGTCCAATGATGTCCACATGCTCTGCCAAAGCAGAATCTGTGCAAACAATACCGATGCCCTCACCCATCCACTTTTCTACATATGCAACCAGGGACTCAGGATCTGCCGGGCAAATCATCATACCGTCTGGATTCAGCGCCAGGCACCCTTCAATGTAATTCATTTGTGCGCCCACGTCCCAGTTGGCCGCGCCGGTCCAGTAAACCTCAACGCCCAGATCCTTGCCAGCTTGCAAGGCGCCCCATTGCATTGTGGTGAAGTAAGGGATTCCGACCTCGCCTGCAATGCAGCAAATAAGCAGGTCTTCATCTTCCGCAGCGGGGGCGGAAGCTTCCTCTTCCGTTGGTGTTTCCTCTCCGGTAGTAGCAGTTTCTTCTGTGGCAGGAGTTTCTGCTTCAGGTGCTTCTTCCGCAGTCTGGCAAGCCGTAACGGACAGCATCATTACCAGGCAAAGCAAGAGAGCAATGATCTTCTTCATGATGTAGTTGCCTCCTTAGTTTTTATTTTTTAGGCTTTGCGCCTTTTCATCACAATGTAAGCTTTTTATTGATTACGCGGGGCTTTTATGTTGCGGCAGTAATCAATATAAACGGCAAATACTACAAATATGCCGGTCACAACAAGCTGGTAATACGTATTGACCCGTATTACAATCAGGCCTATTTGTAATGTAACAGGGATAAGTGCAGCAATAATGGTACCGCTCACGGAGCCAATGCCGCCTTTAAGACTTGTTCCACCCATAACCACAGCCATAATCGCAAGCAAGCTGTCCGTCTTATGGCCGTTGGGGTTGGTGGTAGCGAATCGAGCTATATCCAGTAAGCCTGCAACAGCTGCTAGAGCTCCCATTAAAATATACACAGCATAAGTGTATTTTTTTATGTCAATGCCGCCACGCCTTGCAGATTCTGAATTGGACCCTAGTGCACGAACATACAAGCCAAACTTTGTATATTTCATGATGAAATGAAGTATCAGGCCAATGATCAATGCAAGAATCAAGGGATAGGGAATAACATCAAACAACTTTGCATGGCCGAAATAGGTTTGAAAGTCCCTTGGAATATCCGTTTCCATCGCGCCATTACAAATAACAAAGGCAATACCTTGAAATATATTCATGGTTGCCAGTGTGGCAATAAAGGCAGGTAAATGCAATTCCGTTACGAAGAATCCGTTCATTACGCCGCCTAGGATTCCTACCACAATGGCGGTCACGATGGTGGCAATTACAGCTAACTCCAAGTTTGGATAGATACCAGCGGTTATTTGCTCCGGTGTACCAGCAACAAATTTAAATACTTTTGCAGCTACCACCGAAGAAAAGATTACATTCATACCAATGGACATATCGAAGAATCCAGCTGTCATTAGGAATGTAATGCCGAATGCAAGTATCATCATCTGGGCAGCGTTCATTCCCACGTTAAGCAGATTATCCGTGGAAAAAAACAGTCCGTCCGAGCAAACAGAAAATACTGCGACCAAAACGATTTCAATGCATATTACCAGAAAAACAGATGAGTTTATAAATCTTTTTAGCGGAGATAATTCCTTTTGTGCTATGCTTGATACGCCAGCGGCGCTAACACCCATCAGATCGCTTTTTGCGTTTGATCTTTTGTTTTCCATTACCTGGCTCCTTTCCAAAATCTTACGCTTCACCGGTGAGCATGAGAGAAAGCACCGTTTTTAGGTTTGTCTCCTGCGCCACAAGGTCTGCAATAACTACACCATGCCGCATTATACAAATACGGTCTGCTTGGTTGACCATTTTCGGAATATCATGAGAAATGATCATAACCGCTAGGTTGCGATCTGCGGCCGCCCGTACAGTATCGTAAACCAGAGCAGACTGCCTTGCTCCTAATGCAGCCGTTGGTTCATCCATAATAAGAGCTGAGTGTGCCCATGTAACAGCCTTTGCAACTGCAAGTGCCTGACGCTCGCCACCCGAAAGTGATTTTACCGGTACATTCATTGATTTTAAACCGATTCCCAGGTCTGCAAGAAAGCCGGCGCTTCTCTCGCGCATTTCCTTTTTGTTTGTGACCCCAAGCATTTTCCCAATGCCAGAGTAGGTTATCTCCTTGCCTAAAAAGATATTTTCTGCCACGGAGAGATCCGGCGCTAGCGCAAGATCCTGATACACAACTTGTATGCCCATCTCCTGTGCACTTGAAATGGACTGAATGTCCACAGGCTGCCCTTTGCAAATAAGTTCACCAGACGTCCGCGGGATTGCACCGCAGATAATATTTGCCAGCGTGGATTTCCCTGCGCCATTATCGCCAATTAGCGCCATCACTTCTCCCGCGCGCACCTTAATATTTGCGCCCCGCAATGCTTCGAGGTGGCCATACCGCTTAACGATATTTCGTGCCTCTATTACCACATCACCTTTTTTTACTTGAGTATTTTTCGTCTCAGCAGCGTTTCCCATCAATAAGCCTCCTCGCTAAAAATACACGTTTGTTCTAAATTATCCCTTGTCTTGCTAACTATCGGTCCGCTTTTGCGCTTCAATGCGTAAAGCATGAAGATCTGCCATCATTTCCTTATGCTGTACACCAAAATAATCGTGTAATTCACAATATTTTTTATACAACCGACCATATACCGCATGATTCTCCATATTTGGCACATACACCTCTTTTATTGGCGCAATCAAAGCGCAGGTAGCTTCATTGATCGAATTAAACCCGCCGGCTTCTCTTCCTGCAGAAACGGCGCCAAACATTGCGGCACCATATGCAGTTGTTTGCGCAATATTCGACACCATTATCTTATGCCCCAACACATCACTAAACACCTGCATGACTAGCTTACTTTTGCGTGAGAGGCCGCCGCATGCATATATATGCTGAATTGGCACACCAGCTGCCTCTATCTCATCAATGATTTTTTTTGTTCCAAACGCTGTAGCTTCAATTAGCGCTCTGTATATTTCCTCTGGAGTTGTCCGAAGGGTCATGCCTAAGATCATTCCGGATAAATTGGAATTATTAAGCATAGACCGATTGCCGTTCCACCAATCTAAAGCGATCAATCCGCTTTCCCCCGCCTTTAAAGCAGAGGCCTTTTCCCCCATAATATCGAATAACGTACAGTTTCGTTCCTCTGCTTCGCACGCATAATCATAAGGGGCTAGCTGATTTACAAACCAATCATAAATATCTCCAACTGCCGCCTGGCCGGCCTCGTAGCCATAATATCCTGGCAATACACCGTCATAAGCAACACCGCTAATTCCATTGATAAGCTTTTGCTCCCCGCTTACGAGAATGTGACACAAAGAGGTGCCCATTACCATAAGCAAAGAATCTTCTGCTGTAATGCCAACTGCAGGAAACGATGCGTGGGCATCAATTATGCTTACCGAAACACTTATTCCCTCCTGCAATCCAGTTTTCTTCGCGATATTTTCACACAACCCGCCGGCGCGTATCCCCAATGCCCTGACATCTTTTATGACTTTATCAGTTACATTTTCAAAGCCCGGATCAAACGCCTTAAAAAACGCTTTGCTTGGGTATCCTTCTTGTTTATCCCAGAATGCCTTAAATCCTGCCATGCAGGTACTTGTAAGATAGTTCCCGGTAAGTTGCCCAACAATCCAGTCGCCAGCCTCTAAAAACAAATATGTATTTTCATATACCTCTGGTGCATGATCATAAATCTCTGCAACTTTCGCAAAAAGCCATTCGCTTGAGCTTACATTGCCATATCGTTTTATAAAAGGTTCATCGCGCTGTATCGCTAGAGTATTAATCTTGTCACATTCAGCTTGAGCGCCATGATGTTTCCATAGCTTTACCCAGCTATGTGGGTTCCGCCGAAATCTATCGTCAAAGCACAGAGGCATCATGTCCTTATCAACTGGCAGCATTGTACACGCCGTAAAAGCGATCCCAATTGAAATTACTTGGCTGGCCTCTATATTTGCCATTTCCCAGATGGATTTTAAAAGTGCTTCAGTAGCATCTAAATAATCCTGGGGATTTTGCAGATCGAAATTTGGCGGTAAGTTTATATCCGTATCAGGAAGAAAACGATTGATTACGCTATCTTGGTAACCGTAAACAGTTGACGTGACTTCTTTTCCATTGCTTAGGTCAACCAATACTGCTCTTGCTGATAGGGTTCCAAAATCAAGCCCGATTGAATACTTTTTTTTCATTTAGCCTCCAAAAATTATCCCAATAACAACATCAATAATTTCATAAGCTTATGGCAGCGAAAAAATATTAATTTAAGGACATGTAAAGATTATCAACTTTATGTTATATTTATGCTACCTTAAATTGTGATAAAATATCAAGCTTAATTTGAAAAGTAGAATATGTGCATTTTTTTGTTTCCGTTTTTTTATACGTAACCACTTTCATCCTTAAAACTTAAGCATGAAATGACAAATTTACGTATAGATAAACAGGAAAGGTTTTTTTAGAAGTGAAACCCAGGGAAATGAAAGTGAATTATGTGCATATTATTCTGCTTAATTTGCTAGCTTTTCCTCAAAAATTGCCGAAAGTCTCTCATCAATTAAAAGCACCTTTACTAGGCCACTACGCAAAGTGCTCAATACAGTCTCATACATATGCTCCCCTGCGGCGACCCCTATTGTCAAAGGAATATTTTTTAGTATTTCGGAATCTACAGCAAGGAGCCTATCATGTAATCCCACGCTGCACGACACACCATTGATATCGTAAAACCGTCCGCAGACACAGGACACCGCATTTAACTCCCTAAGTTGAAGAATATCCGCATGTGAAAGCCAAGTATTTCTTTGCATTCCCACTGCGTTTAAGGCCGGCATTTCTATATCAAAAACAGCGACATCTACATTTGCATATTTTTGCATAATTTGTCCGATAATATCGCTTTGTATTAATCCATCCTTTATTTTTCTTGATCGGACAATTATTGGCGCATTTAGTACAAAGGCACGTCCATTTAATTTGGTGGCAAATGCAGACACCAGTCGTTGTCCTTCGTCTGATGTGGACTTAATAGATGTGGCGCCCTGGAGCTGTATTACATCCGCATGTATATTAATTCTATTTTCGATGGTTCTAGCAGCATAATAGCTTACTCGTCCTTTTGCGACACCTAATAGCATGCCATTTTTCAAAATATGCATTAGGTATTGCGCAAGTCGTTCCCCTATAATTCGATAATTTCTGTCGCGTTCTGTGGTAGTTGGAGCGATAATCACATCCACCAACCCATAGTGCATTTTTATCTTTTGTGCAAGTTCTGGCCGTAAAGTTTCAGTATCATGTATTACAATTTCAACAACGCCATTTTCAACGCATTTCCTAAGGATCCGCGAAACATTTGCGCGGCTCATTTGCACCTTTTTGGAAATTTCATCTTGTGATAAGTCCTCAAGGTAATACATTTTTGCAATCTCTGTGGCTAAGCGTTTTCGTTCATCTGCTTTCATGGATTCTACAAGACTCCCAAGGGAATCAAATCTTCTCCTCTCTTTGATGGCACAATCAATATTATTACTTGTGTTTTGTCCCTTCGCTTGTAGGGGAATTACTAAACAGTATTACCTACCAAAAAACGGATTAATTCGTTTTCACGTCTCCCGTTTCTTTTAGCAATTTTAACAAACACTATATTTGAGTATATCGAAAAAATCATTTAAAAACAAGCAAATCATTAATTGTTTCTTTATTCGTTTGCCTCTTGTGTAATTTATTTTTTAATTCATTTGCATTATTATACAAAGCAGGTGCATGATTTACTTGCACCTGCTTTGTAAGGGGCTAACTCCTCCATTTTTATTCGACTATTCTATATCCTCTTAGCAATCCTCACGGCAGTCAAGTCTCCATCTGCTTCCCCATAAAATGGGCGGCTGTTTCGCATAGCTTGCGTTCCACTTCCCCCATGGTTTCCACTTCCCGGCTAATCATAAGCACCGCGCCAATAGCGTCCCCGCCTGCCAGGATCGGTACCACCACCCCAGACTGGTATACGCCATTGTCCCCGCTAAACAAGGGGATCATATTTCCCTGGGCCCGGCTGAAGGTGCCACGCTCCCGGGTTTTCATCAGCCGCTCCACCTCTTCGCTGATGGGTTTATCCATTAACTCCCGTTTGCTTCCTCCCGCCACTGCAATGACTGCGTCCTTGTCGCAGATCACCGCCGTATGACCCAACGCTTGATACAAGGATTCCGCATATTCCTTTGCAAAATCCCCCAATTCCCCAATAGGAGAGTACTTCTTTAGGATTACTTCTCCATCCCGATCGGTAAATATTTCCAGGGGATCGCCTTCACGTATGCGAAGAGTCCTGCGAATTTCCTTGGGAATGACCACCCGGCCAAGTTCGTCGATGCGTCTTACGATGCCTGTTGCTTTCAATGCCCTATTCCTCCTGTATTGTGGTTCTGTTGGCTGTAGCACTAGTATTTGTAAGCCGGCCGGATGTATGCGGGGAATTCTGTGGTGTTTTTTGCCATGCTTTGGCACAGCTTACGCCTGTTTTTGCGCATATGGCAAGCCCCCAGGCCACTATGCCCAGGGGCTTATAGAATATCCCTTTTCAAAGGGCTTTGTCCTACTCCAAGATCACTGCCGGGACCCCGAGAAGATCCGCCACCTTATTCAGCAGGCTTGCATTATGGCCCACGCTCATGGCAAAATGATGGGTAGGCGCTTCAGCAAACCAGGCGTCCATGTAGCTGTCCGGGTCCCGTTTGAACCGGACCGGCGTCTGGGTATTACCAATGGTCATAATGGGGCCGTCGGTGGACTCCGCCTCGGTGATGATAAACTTCAGCTTACCATCGATGGTCTGGGTGCAGTTCAGGTTGGTGATAGGGCCCGCCTTGACCTTGGCCTCCACGGATACGCCAGTGCCCTGCTTGCCATGGTATAGGCCCATGCCCCGCAAAAACGGCTTGCTACGGGCGATCTCCAAATGGAAGGGGCCATCATGGCCCAATAGGATTACCCCATCCTCGTAGTCCGTCACCACGATCTCACAGAAGCTGCCGCCCTTTCCCAGGATATCGCAGATCTTCATGGCCAAGGCCGTTTTCAGGTCCCCTTCCCCCGCGCAGGGGATACCGGCTGCCGTCAGCAGGGAGTGGCCCACGATAAAGCCGCCTTGCACGTCCTCATAATGGCCGCCGGGGGCGCCATGGTAATAGTAAGCCAAGGCGTCCAGGTGGAAGGCCTGCACCAGCTTCTCCTGGGCGCAGGCCACCCTGGCGGACCAGTCCAGCTGGGCTTGGGTAGGTTTGCTGGCCAAGGGGTCTGCCGCCTGGTCGTTGGTGATCAGGAAAAAGCCTTCGATCTCCTGTCGTTTTGCCGCCACTTCTTCCTCGGTGACCTGCTGGAGCTGCTGCTCCAGGTCGCACATCTCCAGCACCTGCAAATGGGCGCCGGTCTGGGCGGAAAACATGGTAAAATCTGAATACAGGTCCAACATACCCCCATAGGTATTCCCTAGGAAGCCAAACCGGGCGCCCTTTAGGTTCCGCTTTACTTTGGCGAAGCCCGTTCACCACCCGATATGGGATACCGGCACGGTTAAATGCATTGGCCACTT
>ERZ809224.837-NODE-837-length-25546-cov-6.218508_pt1 | contig 25546 bp, 19 predicted proteins | sample MGYA00520513_ERZ809224 | MGnify/ENA primary metagenome ERZ809224 (study PRJEB31576, sample SAMEA3212658) | Homo sapiens | biome: human-gut; feature: human gut; material: fecal | place: Sweden | collected 2012 ... | reverse complement strand
CACACCCTTTTCTCCAAGTGTGGAAGTCAGTGTAGGTTCATTATTATTCAAATCTTTCCAGTTCAAACCATCATGGCTGGCGGAGAAATAGATCTGTTCGCCATTGGAATAACCTTCACCGGTAAAATATGCAAAGAAATAATCTGTATAATCATCCTCTGTCAATTTCTCCGGAGCCGCCTTTACGGTAAATGTAAAGCTCTTTTGCACGCTGCTTCCATCCAGAGTCACAGTAGCCGTCATTGTTACATTCGTGTCTTTTTCCGGCCTTGTCACCTTTCCTGCCGGTGTAGGATCGTAACCATCGGTACCCGGAATTATATTAACATTTACAATCTCCGGATAATCCGTTGTCCATGTAACATTTCCCTCTCCGTTGACCGTATCCGGCAATGTAATATTTCCGTATACTTCCCCGCCTTCCTTTGTGGAATATGGAAGTGAAAGCTGCGCTGCAAGCTTCTCAACAACATTTCCTTTTGCAAGAACTTTTACGGAATACTGCTCTGTCTCTGATTTTTCTCCGTCGCGGATGACAGCAGTCAGTGTAACAACTGCATTTTCATCCTCCGGAATGCTGACCTTGCCGTCTGCTGTGATCACAGACGCATCGGAGGTTGCCCATTCTACAGTCAGACCGTCGCTTGTCTCTGTCAGCAGCTTGAGATCACCGGTCACATTGGTGATATCTCCAAGCTTCTCCTCAATCTCTGACCTTGCCTGATTAAACTTGTCATCCTGATAGAGCTTCGTTCCGGCCACAATTTTAAAATTATCAAGCTGCATCGTACTGTATTCTCCCGGAGACCAGTTGGCCTTTCCGATCTGAAAAAAGCTGTCCTCACCCAGAATATCTGTAAGCGCATAGCTGCTTGCCGCTGTACTTACCCGCTCTCCGTCAAGATAAACCACAGTGCGGTCTTTTGCATACACAATGTCCACATGCTGCCATTTTCCTGCTGTCATGGACGCTGTAGGATTTGTCGGTCTGGAGCCGGAATTTTTATAACGTTCCACCTCTGTCTTACCGTTTTTCACAAGAACACCCAGATAAGTCTCATAATTTCCATTTGTATTCCATGTCAGCATCGTGTCATCTGCAGATGCATAATATACCCAGTTTGTACCGCTGCCATCCGACAGTATATCATAAGACACTGTAATTTCATCGTATCCTGCCAGCAGACTGCTTCCGTCCGCCGCTTTCACATCCAGATAATCCTGCTCGCTTTTTGTGAATTTTGCCGCATATCCGCTGCCATGAGCCACAAGTTCAACACTGCCTCCCGCAACAACAGCCTCTGCATTTCCGCCCTTCAGTCCATCCGTTAAATCATCAAAATCAAAATCAGCAATTACAGAAGCCAATATGTTAAATTCCACTGTTTTAGAGCCGGTATACCGTCCGCCTTCCTTAGCCTTTATAGTCACAGTACCCTTTTTACTCAGGTTTTCCCCGTAGGATACCTCGTAGTCAACACCTTCTTCAAGAACCGCCGTACCCCATTTTACAGAAATCTCCGGACAAATCTGTGACCCGGTTTCCACGACCGTATCCGCTCCGGTGATCACTGCCTCTGCAAGGTTTCTTGTCTCAACGGAATCCTGAAGCACTTCAACCTGTATCGTCACAGTCTTTGCTTCCTTGGGAAGCTCTTCTTCTGCGCTCATATTCAAAATCGGAAGTCCGTCTGCACTCCAGTGCACATTCTTCACCCTTGCATGACGGCACGGATCATATAACGGATCTGCATTTGCCCACTGACACTGATTATTGTAACACTCTTCCGAACGCGCATGGTATACAAAGACCGGATTTCCGTCCGTGTCTACTGTAAACGAATTATGTCCCGGACCGTATTCACCAGGTACATCTTCAGACGTAAGGATCGGATAGGACAGCTTTGTCCAGGAATCCGGATTCATCAGATCTGCTGTCTCATCTGCGTACAACAGGCCGATGCAGTACTCCGGTCCGGTGCCGGAAGCCGAGAAGGTACAGAAAATTTTTCCGTCATGTTTTAAAATAGAAGGCCCTTCATTTACCAGCTCACTGTCACGTTCCCAGCCATATTCCGGTGTGGTCAGCATGATAACGTCGCCAATTCCCGTCCAGGGCGCTGCCGGGTCAACTTCCTGCATATACAGAGAAGATGGTGAAAGCTCCGCCCAAATCACATAGTGGTGCATGTTTCCATCCGCGTCTTCATCCGTAAAATAAGTCATATCCAGGGACATGTGCGTAAACTTGCTGCTGTCCGTACTAGTGGCTGCATGGATTTCCGCCGTGCCGTCTGCCTTTTTCCAATTTTCCGCATTATAAGGATCATCCCCCTGGCATACCAGCACATAAGGTCTGATGGCCCAAATATTGTCCGAATTGCCCGCTGCAAAGAACATATACCATTTGCCGGCAATCTTATGCAGCTCAGGCGCCCACACATGCTTTGCCATCGTTCCGCTTGACGGTGCCGTCCAGATCGTAATCTCTGCTGAAGCATCCGAAAGCCCGCTTATCGTATCTGCTTTGCGCAGAATAATACGGTCATAGCCGTTATTTACATTATTATATGCCGGATACGAAGCTGTAAAGTAATAGCATTTTGCATTCTCATCATAGACAATCTGAGGGTCCGCTCTCTGCTCAACCAGAGGATTTGCATAGCCTTCTAAGGTTCCGGTTACTGTCACCATCCCCGCTTTGCTAAAATCCGGGGTATCCACATCCCAGCTCACACTCATGGCAGAGGAGGATCCATCACTGTAAGATATGCTGACTGTTTTTGGAAGCGCATCCGCCACATCTGCCGCCGTATTTACCGTTACAGTCTGCTGCTTTTCCGTCCCACTGTATTTTACCATCGCAAAATGATTGACCAGCTTTTCATACTCCGCCTTTGTTACGCCGATAACGCTGCCCTTCTTAGCGCCCTCCGGCACAGACACAAATTCTGTCTCCGGCACACGGTAAGAAGCTTCCTGTGCCACATCCAATGCAGTCAGATCGGCTGCTGCATTGACATACTGTTTTGATTGGCTGGTCCAGTACAGAGCATAGCCGCCGATGGATGCATCATATTTTACCACCACATCCGAAATATCCCCGATATTCGTGTTCGCTGTCAGCAATGTTTCATTATCATAAGTAATCAAATCTTCCGAAGTATACAAGTAAACTTTTTTCTGGTCCTTCCCCTGCGGCGCTGCCAATCCAAATCTGCCGTCCGCTCTCCGGAACAGAGAAATTTCTGTAAATCGAATACCGGTAGACAGGTTTTTATTACTGTCACCCGGATCATTTTTTGCAAAATGGATACCTGCGTTGGAATTCAGAGCTGTAAAACTTTTTCCGTCTCTGCTGTATGCAAGATGCAGGCTTCCGGTACGGTCATTGTCACCAGTTATGTAGCCGTAAATATATCCATAGTATTCTTCAAGAACTTCTACCTTAAATTCCTTTGTGATCTGCTCACCGCCCTTTGCGATAACCGCAGTCAGCGTAACCGCCGCATTGCCTGCGCCTGCAGACGGGCGGGCCACAATATTTCCGTCATTATCAAGCACGGAGGTATCCGAAGAACTCCAGCTAATCTTTGTATCCTTTTTTCCTGCAGACGGAAGCGTCAGATTCTGATCCGTCACGGTGCAAAGTGTCAATGCTTCGTACGCTTCATAAAGATCGCCTGTGACATCTTTTTTCTTAACTGTCACGGTATAGATTTTTTCCACACGCGCGCTTCCATAAGTAAAAGCTGCTGTCAGTCTCACCTGCACATCACTGTCCTGGCGCGTGATGCTTCCGTCATTTGCCAGTACGTCTTCATTATCTGAGCTCCAGGCTATCGCTGTTTTTCCGGCCGTTTCCGGAAGCGTCAGATTTTCACTTACCTCTGTCAAATCGCCAAGCGTAAAATGCTCCGCCGCATATTCTGTGTACTGCTGCTCATACAATGCCTGAATCTCTCCTGCAGACAGATCCTGGTCATAGACGATCACATCATCCACAAGGCCTCCAAACACATCATTCCAATAATTGACACCTACATAAATATCCTGTTCCTCGCCGTCAAGGATCTTTGCGGCATTTTTCAGGCTGTCCGCACTGCTGCCGCCGCCGTTCAGTTCAATCGGTTGACCATTCAGATATGCGCAGAACTGCGTACCGTTTCCGGTCACAGTCACCATGGTCCACTCCCCTGTAATCTGTTTTGCAGACTCATCCAGATATTTCCATCCGCTTATAGCTGAGGAAGCTGTAGTATTTCTTGTCCAGATCTCATAGGTCTGATTGCTGCCCCTGTCACCGCCGATGTCCAGCCAGTTCTCCGACGCATTGTTTCCATGTCCCAAAAATAAAATCTGCTGATTTTCTGTAAGGATATCCTCATGCTTCATCCACATAGATACCGTATAGTTCTCACCTACATTTTTCTGATTCAGGCGCAGACCGTAACCATTTAGACGCACAGCCTTTCCTTTGCGTCCTTCCTCAAAAATAAGGCTGCCGGTATAATCTGAAAATCCTTTTACTACCGCACTTGCCTTTCCAATATTCTCTTCATCAAAATCAAGAGAAGCGACCACCTGGGGCTCGGATGCAGGGCTGACTGTAACATTCGTGTGCAGCTCTTTTTTCGCACCCTGCATCGTCACCGTCGTGGTAATCACGGCAGTCCCCTCTGACACACCCTGCACATTCCCCTGCGCATCCACTTTTGCAACTTCCTCATTGTCGGACGCATAGGTAATCACAGGCGCCGCGTACTCTGAAAGTCCCGCAATACCGCCAAGAGCCTTGGTCTTTCCTGCCATGACCTGCAGAGTATCTGCTGTCGTCACAGAATCCGGTATAGATGCCGTAATTTTAAAATTATCCAACACCATATCGCTGTATTCTCCGCTTCCCCAGTTGGCTTTTCCAAGCTGCAGAATACTGCTGCCTTTTAAAATACCGCTGAGCAGATAATCACTTGCACAAGAAGCTGTCTGCACACCGTCTACAAAAATTACTGTATTTTTTTCAGATGCCTGCACCTCCACATGATGCCAGGTACCGCTTGACAGACTGCAGGACGCAGATGCCGGCCTGCTTCCCGTATTATTGTAACGCTGTACAATAAAGTTCTCTTTTCCCTTTTCTCTCAAAAACGCAAAATATTTTTCTTTCGGATATTCCGGAGCCGTGGTATCGGCAGCCGCATAAAAAATCCATGCAAGGTTCGCTGTTGCCTTCAGATCAAAGGAAACGGTCACTTCATCCCATCCGGTCAAAAGACTGCTCCCATCAGCGGCTGTGACATTCAAAAAGCTTTCGTCTCCAAGCTTAACTGCCATCCCATTTCCTTCATGCTCCTCCAGCGCAATGTTCGAACCGTTTTTAACTGCAACCGCATTGCCGCCGTCAAAGCCTTTGCTTTCATTCTCCTCATCAAAGCTGAAATCCGCCAGCACTGCGACATCGGATTCTTCCTCCGTCTCAATTGCCTGTTCCTCAATGGCCGCCGCGCTGTCATTGTCTTCGATACCTGCCGCCGAAATTGTCATAGGCGCCGCTCCCTGCAGTGCCATGGCTCCGCTCAGAAGCCAGGCAAGTACCCTGGTTCTCATTTTCATACATTTCCCTCCTATTACCTTTTATTCAAAATCTGCAATCATGCAGTATTTTTCTAATATACCATAATCATAATACCTGCGAATTGCTATATTTTGAAGGTCCCACAGCCATGTTTCTTCATGCTTTTCGAACCTGAAATCATGCACTAATTATACAAAAAAAACTGCTTTTTTCACACCGGAAATCTTATGATTTTAGTACAAAAATTTTTTCCGGCATTCAAAAGCAGTTTGATTTTTTTCAAACAGGTTTATTTTTTTTCGACAGCCAGCGCATCAATCCTCTTTAACTCTTCCTCACTGAACGGCGCACTTCCCAATACTTTCAGATTGTCCAGGATCTGAGCTGTCTTAGACGCCCCGATCAGCACACTGGTCACTACATTGTCCTTCAATACCCATTTAAGGGCCATCTGTGCAAGACTCTCCCCTCTCTCTTGTGCAAGCTTGTTCAGTCCGCGGATGCTTGCAAGCTTTTCCTCTGTAAGCTGATTTGCCTTCAAAAATCTTCCGTCCGTAGCAATACGGCTGTCCTCCGGTATTCCATTCAGGTATCGGTCTGTCAGCATTCCCTGAGCCAGAGGGCTGAATGCAATAATGCCTTTATTCGCCTCCCATGCCGCCTGCTTCAACCCGTTTTTTTCAATCGTGCGGTCAAAAATGGAATAACGATTCTGATTGATAATAAACGGACAATGCAGGTCCTTCAGGATTGCTGCCGCCTGCTTCATATGTTCTCCGTCATAATTTGAAATACCCACGTAAAGCGCTTTTCCACTTCTCACAATCTGAGCCAGCGTTTCCATTGTCTCTTCCAGCGGCGTCTCAGGGTCCATACGATGATGATAAAAAATATCCACATAATCCAGTCCCATACGTTTTAAACTCTGATCCAGGCTGGCAATGATATATTTTTTGCTTCCCCAGTCTCCGTAAGGGCCGTCCCACATCAAATATCCTGCCTTGGTGCTGACAAGGATCTCATCCCGATAAGCCTGCAGCTCCTCTTTCATAATTCTTCCGAAATTCGTTTCGGCGCTGCCCGGTTCCGGTCCGTAGTTGTTTGCAAGATCGAAATGTGTAATGCCATTGTCAAAGGCTGTGAAACACAGCGCCTTCATATTCTCATAGTCACAATGCGTACCAAAATTGTGCCAAAGCCCAAGAGAGACTTCCGGAAGCTTCAAACCGCTCTGACCGCAGCGGTTGTACTGCATAGTTTCATAACGTGAATCCTTTGCCTGATACATGATTTTTCCTCCTTTTTACTGCATGAATGCTTAACATAAATTACCATTTTCCGTTTACATAAAAACTTTGCATTCCTCTCTTTACAAACTGTAACACTTCAAGTACACTTGAAGTCAATAGCCTTTTAAAATTTTTCGGGCAAAAACTTTTGCCGCAGCTTTTGATATTTTAAATATTCCAACATTCCGGAGGTACACATGAAAACCTATACGATCAAAGAAATTTCACAGATGTTTGATCTCCCCCCTTCTACTCTTCGCTATTACGAGGAGCTTGGTATTTTGACTAATGTGGAACGAACCAGTTCCAAACAACGTATCTATACGCAGGGACACATCAACCGCTTAAAAACCATCTGCTGCTTTAAAAAAACCGGCATGTCCATCGCAAATCTTCAGGCCTTTTTCGCCTGCGAAGAACATAAGGATACACATATTGATGAAATTCTGGAGCTTCTAAATAGTCAAAAAAAGCACATTCTTGATGAAATCGAACAATATCAGGCATCCTTGAAGCACCTGAACCGAAAGCTGCATTATTATAACGATATAAAAACCAGCATGGAAAAGAATGTTCCTCTTCCACACTGGTCTGATTATAAATGTAAAGATTTTTAGACTTCTGACCGATTATTGTTTTCTCTGTCCTTTTTCCTCTGATACATGGACAGCAGTCTGTCCAGATAGACAGATTTAAATTGCTTGCTCGCCATCGCCTGTTTTACCGGCGGCAGTTTCAGAATAGTTCCGAATACGGCCGCCATCGCTCTATGGTTCGCAAAAGCCTGATTATCAAAAATCAGATTCTGCAGCGTCCCCTTCTCAATGGCCTGGAGCACAAAACGGTGTGTACTATTTACCGGAGTGATCACCTGCACGGGACGGCGCTTCAGCTCAATCGATTTTGTCGGGCAATTACGCGCGCACACACCGCAGCCGAGACAAATTTCCTTGTCGATGACAGGATGCTTTTCACTCTTTCTGCCGTTTGTTTTTTTCTGCTCTTTTGTATCCTCCTGCATGGAAATTGCCAGAATCGGACAAACCCCGGCACATTTCCCACAGCCTACACATTTGTCCAGAGATACTTCGGGAATGTAATTTGTTGTAGCTACCGGCTGCATCGGGCTGAATCTTCTGGCCGCCTGCAGCGCCTCACAGCAGCAGCCGCAGCAGTTGCAGATAAATGCCGGATGCTCCCGCACATTTTCACCAATCTGCACCAGATTTGCTGTATAGGAACGTTCCAGTACATCCTTCGCCTCTTCTTTGGAAATCAGTCTGGCATATTCACCGTGTTCCGCTAACGATCGCGCTACATTGTCAAAGGTCAGACATACATCCCAGGGCGCATCCATTTCACAGGGATGACCCGCATGATATGCTTTGTGACGACAGTAGCAGAGTCCAAGCCCGATATAGCTGGCTTCCTCCACAATGTGCGTGGCTCGCTCATAGTCCAGAATATGATTTGTCTTGTCATTTGTCAGTACTGGTTCCTGCACATATACCCTTCCAAGCCTTGTCTCCGTCACAAAAAACAAATCTTTTACAAAATCCTCTTCCACATTCATGTACTGATAATAAAGCTCTCCCAAATATTTCTGATCAATATCTCCTCTGGTCCGCATCAGTGCAAACTCAATAAAACCTGCCATTGGCGGCGGCATGACAAACTGCCTCTGGCCATGATATTCCGAATCCACCAAAAGCGCCTTCTCACACAAATGATCCAAAAGCTTCTCCGCTTTCGCCTCTGTAGTCCCCCAGATCTTTGCCGCCTTTTTCAGCGTAAACGGACGAACAGGGAGAAGTGCAACCCATTTAGCCTCCTTTTCTGTGTAAAGTACCTGCAGAATTTTATACAAGGTCTCCGACGGCGGCGCTCCCTGGGTAAACCAGTTAATGCGCTCTTCCAGGTTCTTATAGGCATCCTTCGTTGTCAAATGTCCCATTTTCAATCCTCCTGTTTTTTATTTTTCTTTTCAGCATCCAAAACATACCATGAAGAACAAAATGCCGTACACAGTCATGATCGGTGTTGCCCCATTATCAGCATAAGAACTACTCAGCCGGCACGTCCAATTTTTGCTCCAAAGCCTTCTTAAGCCTCTGAAACCGTTTTTCGCCTCTTAGCAGCTCCAGCTCTTCATCACGCTCAAATACCTGGCGAAACATGTACCGGAACATTTTCACCGTGTGTTCTTTATCCTCCCCTTTTGGTTTTATATGAGAATACAACATGGATTCTTTCTTCACCCCAAGTGAGTCCAGACTGCTCATCATAATCTCCAGCGCATTCAGGGCCTCTTCTTTCTCCTTCTTCGCCAAAGCAATATAAAAATCAGACATCTTTTCCATATAGGCGCCCAGCTCAAAAAGCTTTGCTGTCTCCTTCAGTATAGAGCCGTATCTTTCAGCCTCATCATATCGCCCTCCATTCAGCTTTTTCTCCATCAGCGCCGTCAAAACAGCTCTTACCTGTGTAATTCCCTGATAAATGATGCTCTCATATATCTCATATGCCTCGTCTTCACGTCCCTGCTTCCAGTACAGCGTTGCCTGTGAAAATCGTTTATCATAGCTCACCGGCGGTATATCATCGAGAATCTGCTGTGCCTTCCCATATTCTTCTGTCCCCATGTATCGGTTCATAAGAGATATCTTTGCCAACATAGCCACAGAAGCGTCTTTGCTCTTCGCCATCAGCTCATACCAGCTATTGATTTTTTTCTCTATCTTTTCTGCTTGTACCGCATCCACAGTCCATACTGTACGAAACATATCCAAAATCTGGGCTACCGACATCATCAGCATGTCACATCCCGAATAGGTCTTTATCAGCTCCTCACCTCTCTCAAAAGTTTTTTCCATCCCTTCCTTTTGACCCATTTCTGTCAGCTCTGAGATCAGTCGGTTAATCTCCTCCGGAGACAGCTCCGCATCGAAGGACAAAAGTGTATCCACATTTATTCCTAATATACGCGCCAGAGGTGCCAGCGTCAACACATCCGGATAAGAAATTCCATTCTCCCATTTATTTACAGCCGGCGCCGTAACTCCCAGATAATTTGCCACCTGTTCCTGCGTCAATCCCGCTTCTCTGCGGTATTTACGGATTACTTCACTTATTTTCATATCGTGTTCTCCTTTCACAGTCCGCGGTTCCTGTTATCAAAAGAATAACAGAGGACTGCATCCTGCACAAGTGAACAAACGGCAAATTACATTCAAAAAAATTAACCAGCCGTCAAAAAGTATATCCGGAAATCATATCCAGAAAATATTCATGCACCTTTAACGATCCGTTAAGCTCCGGATGGAATGCTGTTACAAGCTGATTCTCCTGCCGTGCAGCCACAATTTTTCCATCCGTCTGTGCCAGTATTTCCACATTTTCTCCCACGGATACTATATACGGTGCACGGATAAATGTCATCGGAATCACGCCAAGTCCCTTAAACTCTTCCTCCACATAGAAGCTTCCAAGCTGTCTGCCGTAGGCATTTCTCTTCACCCTGATATCCATAGTCGCCAGATACGTTTCATCTTTCTCTACCTCTTTTGCCAGCAAAATCAAACCGGCACATGTTCCAAAAACAGGCATACCCGAAAGAATTTTCCCTTGAATCGGCTCATACAGCTCTGAATTTTGCAAAAGCTTTCCCATCACGGTACTTTCACCGCCCGGCAGAATCAATCCGTCAAATTCTCGGTCCAAATCCTTTTTCTGCCTTATCTCAAAATGCGGAACCCCCAGCTTGTCAAGCGCCTGTCCATGCTCTGCAAAAGCGCCCTGCAGTGCCAATATTCCAACTGTCATGTTTTATTTCCCCCGCTCAGCCATAAGCAGCTTGATTTCCTGTTCATTGATGCCGACCATAGCCTCGCCCAGGTCTTCCGACAGTTCTGCCAGCAGTTTTGCATCTTTATAATTTGTCACTGCTTTTACGATAGCCGCCGCACGTTTTTTCGGATCCCCTGATTTAAAAATACCGGAACCAACAAAGACGCCCTCTGCTCCAAGCTGCATCATCAGAGCTGCATCCGCCGGTGTCGCTACACCGCCCGCTGCAAAATTCACGACAGGAAGTCTTCCATTGTCATGCACATATGACAGAAGGTCCACTGGCACCGCAAGCTCCTTGGCTGCTTCATACAATTCATCCTCTCTGAGATTCTGTACGCGGCGAATCTCGGCGTTCATCGCTCTCATATGACGCACTGCCTGCACCACATCTCCAGTTCCCGGCTCACCTTTTGTACGGATCATGGATGCTCCTTCTGCAATGCGCCTCAGTGCTTCACCCAGATCACGTGCGCCGCAGACAAAAGGCACTTTAAACTCTTTTTTATTGATATGATACACGTCGTCTGCAGGAGAAAGCACTTCACTTTCATCAATATAATCTATCTCAATTGCTTCCAAAATCTGCGCCTCCACAAAATGGCCAATTCGACACTTTGCCATAACCGGAATGGACACTGCCTCCTGAATGCCCTTGATCATTTTGGGATCACTCATACGTGACACTCCGCCCGCAGCCCGAATGTCCGCCGGAATTCTCTCCAAAGCCATAACCGCGCAGGCTCCTGCCTCCTGTGCAATCTTTGCCTGTTCCGGTGTCGTTACGTCCATAATAACACCGCCCTTCAGCATTTGAGCTAACTGCTTATTCAATTCATATCTGTTCTCTTCCATAATTAATCCATCCTTTCATGTCAATATCCTATAGGTTGAAAACTATTATAAACAATTCTGTCCTTTTTTAAATGCACAATTTTACAATTATTTATAAGGTCAGTTTTGAATAAACTCCTCAAAACCCTTTATTTTCACATCAATTTCGCACATACAGAGCATTTACTCTGCCTGTATTCCTCTCCAGCCTCTCTGTTGTCATAAACAATAGAAAGCACCTCCCGCAAACTTTCTGTTGTCATAAATAAAAGAGAGCTTCCGCACAATATTCACTGCTTTTCCAAAGCTGCTTCACATATCGTGCAGAAACTCTCCGCTATCTCACTTTATTTTAGCCTTATTAGTCCAGATAACTTCCGACCGGAGAAGTATTGTACTGTTTGATAATTTCTATCATAACAGAGCCATCCTCCTGTCTCTCTTCCGACAAAATTTTATATTTTGTATTGTTTCTTTCAAGATGCTGCTTATATTTACGTACCTCTTCATCAACCATCTTTCGTGCATATTCGTGATCTAAATCCTCTTTCAGCATAAAATGCAGTGTTTGTTTAATACATGCAGCTTTTATCCGCTTCATAATACTACCATCCTTTTCTTTTATATTGCAGTCACTCTGTACAGATACTTTATATTTATTATACTAAATTTTTTTCTCACTTGTAAGCAATTTTTTGTTTAATCTGTACATTTTCGGCATTATATATACAGAATAGGTTCGCATTTTTGTGCATTTTGTCCATTTCACTCATTCCAAAATAGTTCATCCAACGTCTTATTCAATTCTTTGCATATAGCTATGCAGAGATTTATTGTAGGATTATAATCACCCTTTTCAATCGCACTGATTGTCTGCCTGGAAACTCCGACCTTCTCTGCCAGCTCCTGCTGCGAAAGATCCATAGCCGCCCTTGCCGCCTTCAGTCTCAGATTTTTCATTTCTCAGTCCGTCTCCTTTTGGGTACTCTGCTGCTTTGCAAATGAAACTCCGCATATTATGAGCATCATTATTCCGCAAAAAAGATTTGCCCCCCGAAAAGTCAGTATTCCGTCTTCCATCACAGTACCATGTGCTATACTCCAAAATGCCAGCGCCAAATTGAATACTCCGATTGCAAAAAATGCGATCCGCACACGTCTGGGGTTCTCGTTCAGAGAAAAATATCCGTCATTCCAGATACAATAGATGGCATAAACCATTGCCCCAAGCACAATCCCTATCATCATTCCCGTAAAATTATCCATCACCCTTTTCTCAAGCGCTACATCCAGTATACCGTAAAACACATTATAAAACATCAAAGTGAAAAACGCATATTTAAATCCTCTGCCGCGTACAAGCTGCTGCCGCTCATCATATTTGCATTTCATAAAACCGTCTGTTTTTGTCAGCTTCAAGATCACAGCAAGCAAAATCAATCCAAAGATGATACCGCATCCCACTCCAAGTGCATATTCACTCATAATTCTCTTCCTTTCAAAGATTACTTTTGTTTTTTGTTATCTCTATAATAATCCAGTAATAGCATATTGTCAAGTATATTTTACATTTTGCTACTATATATTACTAACCTGGTCATAACCTTTACAAAGTTCTTCCCTTACTCCTTTACAAAACCGCCCTTACTATTGTATACTTTTCGCATATTGCAGAAACCGCTTTGCGCGCTCTGCAAACATACTAAACTATATTAATCATATGAGGAGACTTTAAATATGAAATTTGTATATCCTGCCGTTTTCCGTCAGACTGAAAATGGTACTTTCCGGGCTTATTTCCCGGATCTTGAGCATTGCAGCGCAGAGGGCGCCACGCTCAATGACTGTATTGAAAATGCAAATGAAGCTGCTTACAACTGGATCTACGTAGAGCTGACAGAGTTTGATTCTGATCTTCCCCCGATTTCGGAGCCGGACGATATTGCTCTTAAGGAGGGAGAAAGTATCCGAAATATCTCAGTAAATATCCGCCTGACAGACGGATGGGATGAGTAGCCTCTGCAGAGCTTTTTTGTACTGCATTTTGATCTTTTGTTTATATCTTTCGTTTTTCAACATTCGCCATTATATGAAAGAAAAAGAAAACATTCAACAATATTATGTCCTGATTTCGTCGCTTTTTTTTGTTAGATTTGCACATTCAAAAACAAATGAAAATAAGTTACAATATAATACAGACTAAGAAAAAGGATGGTAGATAAATGCAGCAGGAACGAAAACGAACATTATTTGCCGAGGAACGCCAGGCAAAAATTATCAAAATGTTAAATACTCAGGGAAAATTGTATGTTCCCGACTTATGCAAAATATTTAATGTATCACTTGCAACCATAAGGAGTGATCTCCGTGAACTGGATGCCCAGGGAAAGCTGAAGCGCACACATGGAGGCGCCATTGCCTGTGAAAAAGCTTCTTTCGAACAAGATACTGCCAGCAAGATGGTAGAAGCTAATGAAGAAAAAAAGCGTATTGCACAGAAAGCCGCAGAGTTTGTAGAAGACGGCGATACAATTGCCCTGGATTGCGGTACATCCATTTACGAACTGGCGAAATGCCTGAAACCTAAAAAAAATCTCACCATAGTGACTAACGACGTAAAAATCATGCTCCTTCTGGAAGCAGAAATTGACTGCGAAATCATTTTAATTGGAGGAAATGTACGCAAGGGACAATTTTGCTGTGTCGGGCCTATGGCTGTCAGCGATATGAACCGATATCATGTAGATAAAGCTTTCATTGCCACAAACGCATTTTCTCTGAAAGAGGGTTTCTCCACTCCGGACATTAATACGGCAGAGATCAAAAAGGTCATGCTCTCCTGTGCGACAGAAACCTTCATGCTCTGCGACAGCTCCAAAACATCTCACATAAATTTTGTCAAATTTGCAACCGTAAAGGATATTGATGTTCTCATCACGGATGACGGACTGGATGAGAGTCTTCTTGCAAAGCTGAAGAAAAACGCCCCTGAAATGACCGTATATTGCGTATAACTATCTTGCAAAATAATAAAATTTAGATTAATATAAGAAGGTATTCTATAAATAATCTACAAAAGGAAAGGTAGGAAAAATTACATGGAAAAATTCTTCAAGCTGAAGGAAAATGGTACAACTGTCAGTACCGAAATCATGGCCGGCATCACCACGTTTATGACGATGGCCTACATCCTCGCAGTAAATCCAAACATACTGTCTGCATCCGGCATGGACCGCGGCGCCGTATTTACTGCAACCGCACTGTCATCCTTCATTGCCACGTGCCTGATGGCCCTGCTGTCAAATTATCCCTTTGTTCTGGCGCCTGGTATGGGACTGAATGCATACTTTGCTTATACGGTTGTACTTGGTATGGGCTATACCTGGCAGATGGCTCTCGCTGCTGTGTTCGTTGAAGGTATTATCTTCATTGTTCTGTCTCTGACAAACGTGCGTGAAGCTATTTTCAATGCCATCCCGATGAATCTGAAGCATGCTGTTTCCGTAGGTATCGGTTTGTTCATCGCATTTATCGGTCTGCAGAATGCAAAAATTGTTGTAAACAACGACTCCACACTGCTGGGCCTGTTCTCATTCAAAGGTTCCGTAGCGGCAGGTACTTTCAATTCCGAAGGAATTACCGTGCTGCTGGCATTAATTGGTATCCTGGTCACCGCTATTCTGCTGATTAAAAACGTTAAGGGCGGTATTCTGTGGGGCATCCTGATTACCTGGGTACTTGGAATTATTTGTCAGTTTATCGGACTCTATGTACCAAATGCAGAGGCCGGATTTTACAGCCTGCTCCCGGATTTTTCAGGCGGGTTCTCCATTCCAAGCATGTCCTCAACCTTTATGAAGATGGATTTTTCTATTGTATTTTCACTTGATTTTATCATTATCATGTTTGCATTCCTGTTCGTGGATATGTTTGACACACTGGGAACCCTGATCGGCGTAGCTTCCAAAGCCGATATGCTGGACAAGGAAGGCAAACTTCCAAAAATCAAGGGCGCGCTGCTCTCCGACGCTATCGGTACTTCCGTTGGCGCCGTCTGCGGTACTTCTACCGTTACCACCTTCGTTGAGAGTGCTTCCGGCGTTGCAGAAGGCGGTCGCACCGGTCTGACCTCTCTGACGGCGGCCATCCTGTTCGGACTTTCTTTGTTCCTGTCACCGATCTTTTTGGCAATCCCATCCTTTGCAACAGCTCCGGCTCTTGTAATCGTAGGCTTCCTGATGCTGACTTCCATCACAAAGATTGACTTCTCCGACTACACAGAGTCTATTCCATGCTTTATTGCAATTATCGCAATGCCGTTTATGTACAGCATTTCCGAAGGTATCGCAATGGGCACGATCTCCTACGTAGTTATCAATCTGCTTACCGGAAAGGCAAAAGAAAAAAAGATCAGTGTACTTATGTATGTACTGGCAATTCTGTTTGTTATTAAATACATTGTACTGTAATATACATGCAGTATGTGCACGGCACAGTTTCTGAATATGCCTGCTATATACCGCATTGCATACCCTGATATCAATCAGCGAAATATGCTCTGTTCGTGCAGATGTGCATTGCTTGCCCGAGGAGCTCTTCATTCATAGAAAAGGCGATAACTTTTATGTCTAAAGCAGCAATCTCTTTTCTATGAAGCAAAAAAGGCCGCCGCAAAAATGGAGAAATCCCATTTTGCGGCAGTCTTTTTTTAATTACTCATAAGCTGCTCCGGTTTTTCCTTCTCGTAATCTGCCCAGGAAGTCGTTTCAGCGGCGCCGGATAAATCCGCATTTTCTTCATAGGAATCTACCGTCACGGTAAAACTGCCATCTCCCTTTGCATATACCGTTCCATCGCTTCCTTTGACTGTGACACTTTTCCCTTCTTCATCCACAAGCTTTCCCCCGCAGTGGAGTGCGCTCAGAATGCTGTCACCGGTCACTGTCCAGGTACAGCCTTCGCCGATATACAGATTGCAGTAACCCTCTCCGCCGTCACCGGCACAGCTCTCATCCTTTATTACCGCTCCTTCCAGAGTGCTTCCCTCTGTCATATAAAAATCAAGCTTACTGATGCTGTCCCAGATAATATCTCCTTCCATATCCTGATCAATACCTGTAAACAGGCAATCTGCGCCATTTGCTCCTGACTGTCCCCAGCCTCTCTCATTGACATTTCCGGTGCATTTCAGGAAAAACTCACTCTCTGCGGCATTTGTTATGTCCACATCGGAAAGCGTGATCGTAGACTCTGTATTAGTAGTATAAAACATACCGCCGTTTCTCGCTGTAAGCGTTCCTCCCGACATCTCAAAGATACTGTTACCTATCTCAGAATCTCCTGACATGCTCTGATAAAGAATAACATTCCAGGTACAGTCATTTCTGTCGTCATCACTCATATTTCCTGTCAAATCCGAATCGTACAAGTGCAGGGCGTTAAGACCCTCAATGCAGACTGCCTCGGAACCATTTGCCGTAAGCTGCGCATCATTGACAGCGATATCTGCTGTACTGTATATGGCTGGAGATCCAATGCCATTGGAGGTATAGCTTCCTCCGTCCACAACTATTTTGCCGCCGCCTCTGTCACTCCTTATGGCTGCCGCAGACTCTCCGTTTGTCTCTACATCCATATCCCACGCATACAGAGTACCGCCGCCCGCCGCATGTATACCCCCCGAGGTGTCCTTCTGTGTCGTAATCTCTGTATCTGCTGCGTAGACCGTTCCGTTGCCATAGGCGAAAATCCCCGCCCCTCCGGCGGCATCAGTATCAATATAGCTTTCACTGACATAAGCAGTGCCGTCTGTAGTCAGGATCGCTGCTCCCACTCCATAAAAGCTGGCATTGTCACCGCCCATGCTGTCCGCAGAGGTTCTGGAAACGGTAATCTCTTTCATGCTGACACTGGCGCCTTCAGAAATATAGATTGCATTTTCATCTGTACCGACAGAAGAGATCGTATCACCCTCAAGCTCCGTATCAGAAGTGCAGGCATTTACTGCCTCGTAGTTTTCCACTCCATCGGAAGACTGCCCCGGCTGACCAGACGGCATCTCCCTGCCTTTTCCCATGCTCATCACCATGATCCTGGCTGCTTTACCATCTTCATCCAAAGTCACAGCAACGGTATCTCCTTCAGCAATATCTGTAAGCGTTATCTGCTCACTCTCCGGCTGCCTCCTGTTTTCTTCATCTTCTGAAAGCATACCCTGCCTTTCTTTTGCTGATTCTTCCGTATCGGCTGCCTCCTCCTGCTCACCGTCAGTCAGTTTCTCCGAAGCTTCCTGACTCTCAGGCGGCTGTGGTATTTCTCCATTTTCCGACGCTTCTCCTCCTTCGGGCTTCTCAGGTATTTCTCCATTTTCCGGTCTTTCGCCGTCAGACCGCATCGCGCCGTCTCCGCCCCCCTGCGGTCCGCCTCCCATACTCATGCGTACAATTACGGTATCATCTGTCACCATAATTTCCTGCTCTTCACCCGTCAGCTCAAGCATGGAGGGCCTTTCACTTTCTTCTGTTTCCTCGCTGCCGGAATGATCCCTCTGCTCCATCTGTTTCATAGTGCCGACCTTGACAGTTATAGAACTGTCCCCAACAGCATTTACCTCTCCATATATATCCGCGTCCATCATACTTCCGTCTTTTTCTGAATTACCTTCCGCAGACGCTTCTGCATCTGCAGAAGTATTTTCAGTGGCGGCCGTATCTGCGCCGGAGCATCCGCCAAGAATTGTTATTCCAAACATAACACCAAATAGAACAGCAATGTATTTTTTCTTCATTATCCACACATCCTTCTTGTTATAAGCTTTTTGTTCAGTATAGTAGACAAACTTTAAATCAACCTGAAATCAAGAAACGGATTGTGTGAACATTCTGTGATAATTTGGTGCCGTCCACTCTCCGACCGGCAGCGCTGCTTCTTCTACGCTATTTTAACAGCTTCATAAGACTCTCGATATCCTCTTCTTTTGTGGCCCAGCTTGTGGCAAACCGAACTACCGTGTGGTTTTCGTCATACCTTTCCCAAAAGCTGAACACTACGTCTTTTTGCAATCTTTCCAGCTCATTATTCTCCAGAATAATAAACTGCTGGTTTGTAGGCGATTCCAGCAAAAATGGATAGCCCTTTTCCTTAAATCCCTGTTTGAGACGCTCCGCCATTTCAATGGCATGCCTGCTGATCTCAAAATACAAATTATCAGTAAAAAGCGTATCAAACTGAATCCCAAGCACACGCCCCTTTGCCAGCAATGCGCCCCGCTGCTTTATTAAAGTCAGAAAATGTCCGGGCGCTTTCCCTGTAAATACTACAGCCTCACCGCACAAAGCCCCTACCTTTGTACCTCCGATGTAAAAAACATCGCAATACTTGGCCACAAGAGGCAAGGTCACATCGGTATTTTGGCTCATCAGACCATACCCCAGACGAGCTCCATCCAAATATAGCGGTATCTTATATTTATGACAAATTTCAGAAATAGCCCTCAGTTCATCCTTTGTATACAGCGTACCATACTCTGTAGGGTGAGAAATATAAACCATTCCCGGAAATACCATATGCTCATGGTTTTCATCTCCCCAAAAGGAGTCAAGATAAGCCTCCAGTTCATCGGCTGCAAGCTTCCCGTCATGCTGCAAAAGCTCAAGTACCTTATGTCCGGAAAATTCCACAGCCCCCGCCTCATGCACACTGATATGTCCTGTCTTTGCCGCTACAACACCTTCATAGGCATTCAGCATCGTTCCGATAATCGTTGCATTTGTCTGCGTTCCACCCACCAGAAAATAAATCTCCGCATCCGGACACTCACAGGCCTCTCTGATTTTCTTCTTTGCACTTTCACAGTAGTGATCCATGCCATAACCGGACAGTTTTTCCATATTTGTTTCCCAAAGGCGCTGCAGCACCTTCTCGTGAGCTCCCTCTGAATAGTCATTCTCAAATGCTAACATTTTCATTTCCTCCTAATCTTTCATTTCCTTTCTTTTCGTATATACTTAGTATACTGCGAAGGCTTCATCTTGAACATTATGTCATCCCCCATCACAACCGATATTATCGTCTGTTAATCTTCATTCCTACTCTTACCATGCAAAACATTCTTTCCGCTGCATCGGAAAACAGTTCTTCTGCGTTTTCCAACGCCTTTTCAATAGGCATTGCTCCATTAATCGTGGTTATGACAGAATCCACACCATGCTCATAAATATCAGCAGCGTCTTTTCCCATTCCGCCAACAATCGCAATGCACGGAATATTCTGCTTTTTCGCGGCCATCCCCACACCGAAAGGGACTTTGCCGTACACAGACTGATAATCTATCATTCCCTCGCCGGTTACAACCAGATCTGCCCCTTCAATCACATGATCAAAATCAAGTATTGATAAAATAGCTTCAATGCCCTTACTCAGCTCTGCTCCTGTAAATGCCATAAGTCCAGCCCCAAGCCCGCCTGCCGCACCTGCTCCCGGAACTGCCGCAATATCTTTTCCAAAAGCAGCTTTCAAAACCTCCGCATAATTTTCCATCCCATGTTCGAGGAAAATCTTGTCTTCCTCTGTGGCTCCCTTTTGGGGGCCAAAAATATAAGTAGCTCCTGTTTCACCAAGAAGGGGATTCGTCACGTCACACATAACGGTGAACGAAGCTTCTTTAATATGAGGATTTATATGCTCCATATCGATAGAACGGATTTTACAAAGATTTTCCGGTACAGGCTCAAGCTCTTGTCCATCTTCATCCAGAAATCTGACTCCCAAAGCTGCTGCACATCCTATACCTCCGTCATTGGTTGCACTCCCCCCGATAGCGACATGAAATTTCCGGATTCCATGATCCAGGGCATCTGCAATCATCTCACCGGTTCCGTAGGTACTCGCCCTGCGCACATTCCGCTCATTTACAGACACAAGAGGAAGACCGGAAGCGGCAGCCATTTCAATAATGGCACAATCTCCGTGAAAAATGCCGTATTTTGCTTTTATCGGGTTTCCCATAGGACCCTGCACGTTAACTGTTCGAAAGCTTCCTTTCGTTGCGCAGACTACAACATCCGCAGCCCCTTCTCCGCCGTCGGATATGGGAATGCTGACCGTCTCACACCCGGGAAAAACCAGCTTCGCCTTCTCATCCAGAAGCCCGCATATTTGTTCCGCCGATAAAGTTCCTTTAAAAGAATCCGGTGCAAATACTATTTTCATTATAGAAGCCTCCTGCATATATTTCCTTACTCTGTTACAGTTCAAACGTCTCAAGATCATCCGGAATCAGCAGATTTCCGGAATAATACTGTTTTCCTTCTGCCATATATAATTCCCTGCGCCTTTTAATATTCTGATCTTCCGTATGATACAAAATCAAATTTTTAACGCCGAACCGCTCTCCTGCCTCACAGGCCTCTTTCACTGTTGCATGATGCTTTTCATAGGGTTTAAAAATATCGCGCTGTTCATACAGACAGAACGCTTCATGCAGAAACCAGTCCGCCCCTTCTACATAAGGCGCTTCATGCTCCTGATAATTCTCATCACCAATAAAAGTGAATTTCTTTCCGTTAGCAAGTGTTGTAGTAAAACCAAACTGTTTTGCTTTTGTGGAACGAATATCAAAGAATGTAACATGATAACCCATGATATCACGCTCCTCTTTATCAGAAACTGTATGAAAGTATATACGCTTTCCTATCATATTGTAAAACTTGCTTTGAACTGTCAGACGTACAATTGTAAGAATTGTCTCTTTCAGCTCCTCATGGCAATATATGTCAAGATTTCCATCGTATTTTCCGTTTTTCATATGGGTCGCGATCATCCGGATCAGCCATACCAGCCCAAGTATATGATCCGTATGACCATGGCTGATAAAAATATTGTGAATACTCTCCATTGGAATCTCCGCTTTTTCCAACTGAACCAAAATTCCATTTCCGCCTCCGGTATCCACCAGAAAATATTCATCCTCTTTTTTTACTGCAAAACAGGTATTATAACACTTTGTCGCCGTAGCATTACCAGTTCCCAGTATAATCAGTTTCTCCATTTTCTCCCTCCGATTCTGTTTTTCTCTTTTGTCCCACTGTCTGCATTATACAGAAACACCCCAAAGCGGCCAATATCAGGCGTTTCAGGGTGTTATCTTTTGCTTATTTTTCGACAGTTTTTTAAATTATTAAATTCCAGCCAGCTTGAGAAGATCCGGTACTTTTGATTCCCAGCCCAAAGCCATGATATGTACGCCCTGACAATAAGGCTTGCATTCCTTGATAATACGTGCAGCAATCTCTACGCCAGTGATACCTGCTTTGGTTTTTTCCTTATCCCTTTTCAGCTCATCAATCATCTCATCAGGAACATGAATACCGGCAACATTATTATTCATAAATCTTGCCATTCCTGCTGATTTAGGAATAATGATTCCGACTTGAACCGGTTTGCCAAACTGTTTTGCCTTTTCCATGAATTTAATAAATTTTTCCGGTTCAAAAACTGCCTGCGTCTGGAAATAGTCTGCACCTGCACGAACCTTCCGTTCCATTTTTGCAAGCTGTACATCAACGGAATCACTGCAGGGTGATACAACCGCTCCTTTAGCAAATTTCGGCGGCTCACCAACCAGCTTATTTCCGCCAAGATCCTCCCCTTCTTCCAGCTTTCTGACTGTATGAATCAAAGAAACAGAATCCAAATCAAAAACAGGCTTTGCCTGCGGATGATCACCCATCTTGGTATGATCTCCGGTCAAAAGCAGCAGGTTTTCAATTCCCAGCATGGCTGCACTCAAAAGATCTGACTGCAGCGCTATACGGTTTCTGTCGCGGCAGGTCAACTGGTATATAGGCGTCAGACCTTCATCCTTCAAAGCTTTACACATTGCCAGAGAACCAAGACGCATAACAGAGGACTGATTATCCGTCACATTAACCGCCGTAATACCGCTCAGATAAGTCTTAGCTTCTTCCAGCAAATGTTCAACATGTATTCCTTTTGGCGGACCTACTTCCGCAGAAACCACAAATTCACCACGTTCAAATAACTCAGTAATTTTCATTATACATTGCTCCTAATCGTCATATATTTTAATATCTGCTCAGTCCCTTCATGGATACAATACACAAATCCAGGCAAATCAGCTTTGCTGGCGGGACTTTTTTATAGTTCTTTACTTAGATACTTCATCATCTGTCGCGAAATTGCGCACCTGTGTCGGACATTTTAATACGTCCAGACGTCCTAATTTTTCAAGCCGTCTGTAAATACGTTCCCATCCGCATTCCATTTCACTGTCAACTTCGCATTTACCGTTTTTAGAACCACCGCACTGTCCGTTAACCAGACTCTTTGAACAGGCAGTAATCGGACAAATCCCTCCGGTCAAGTTCAGATAACATTCACCGCACTGATCACAATCGTACTCTAACGGTGTCACTCCCTGATAACCCGGCAATGGATAGGTGTCACAAGCTGCACACACCTTTTTGTCCTCCAAAAACTCGGCGACTGTCTGCACTCCAACACCGCAGGAAAATACAAGTACTACATCGGCCTCTTCTATCTCCCCCATATGCTTTTGGAGGCGCAGCCTCATATTTTCCGGATTGCATATGTAATCCGTTGTAATAACTCCGGTCACATTTCCGGAAACATCCAATTCCTTCTGAAGCTCAACAGCTTCTTTTTCCGGAAAATGCACTTCCTTGCATCCCTGGCAATTAATGATAAAAACCTTTTTTCCATCTGCCAGTGATACGATAGTCTCCTTTGATTTTAACTGGGTAATTAACATATCACTTCATCCCCCTTATTGCATTTTTACCGGCTTTGATCTTACTTACTAACGGAATCTTGGAGGAACAGATATATTCACAGCACCTGCACTCGACGCAGTCCATAACATTTTTATCTTTCATATTCTGCCAGTTCTGTTCATCCGCATATTTTGCAAAGTACAATGGTGAAAGTTCCATAGGACATACATCCACACAGCGTCCGCATTTGATACAAGGCTGTTCTACTGTATGATCAGTATCAACGGCAATGATTCCATTGGATCCTTTCATAATCGGTACATTCACATCAGGAATGACAAAGCCCATCATTGGTCCGCCTGCTTTAATTGTGACATCATCATCTGTTACACCGCCGCAGTAATCAATCAGGTCTTTTGTATTGGTACCGATCTTTACAATGTAATTGCCAGGTTTCTTCAGCTTTTCACCAGTCACTGTCACAACACGTTCAACTAAAGGCATACCCTTCTGAATTGCATCAGAGATAGCCTTTGTGGTACTGATATTACTTACAACGCAGCCCACATCTGCCGGCAGTCCTCCGCGCGGCACTTGTCTGCCCGTCACGCGCTTAATCAGCATCTTCTCAGCACCCTGCGGATACTTTGTTTTAGCCACGACTACGTCTATATCACTGCAGTCGGCGGTCTTGTTTTTCATAAGTTCAATAGCATCCGGTTTATTATCCTCAATTACGATAATACCTTTTTGAGCGCCTACTGTTTTGATAATTGCCTTAAGGCCATAGATCACATCGTCTGCAAATTCCAGAAGAACTCTGTGATCCGCAGTCAGAAGCGGCTCACATTCACAGCCGTTCAATAAAATTGTGTCCACCGGCTTGGCAGGTTTTAATTTCACAGATGTAGGGAACCCTGCGCCGCCCATACCAACAATTCCGCTTTCACGAACAATATCAATGATTTCTTCCGGTGTAAGACTGTCAAGATCTTTATGAGGCTGTACAGATTCGTGCAGAGTATTTTTTCCATCCGACCGGATGACAACAGACATACATTCGCCTCTTGTTGCATGCTGACGCGGCTCAATTGCAATCACAGTTCCGCTGACGCTGGAATGTATCGGACTGCTTATAAAGGCGGCCGCTTCACCTATTTTCTGTCCGACTTTAACGGTGTCTCCCACCTGCACAACGGGATTTGCCGGAGCGCCTGCATGCATAGACAGAGGAATAACCACAACTTCCGGATCCGGAAATCTTTCCAGTGCAAGATGTTCCGTGAACTCTTTACGCTCTGAAGGATGGACGCCGCCATAATATCCATCAAGCCTGTTCTCGCGGATTGATTTCACATAATCATTCACAAGCTTGAAATTAGCCTTTGAGTAATCCCGCACCTGTACCGGCTGATTTAAAAACTCTTCAAGACGTCCCTGTTTCTCCAATCTTTTATATATTTTTTCCCAGGCACAGTCTTTATTGCTGTCCACTTCACATTTTCCATTCTTTGCGCCGCCGCATTGTCCGTTGACCAAACTCTTTGAGCAGTCAACGATAGGACAGACTCCACCGGTTATATTCAGGTAGCATTGTGCACATGCATCACAGCTTCGCTTCGTCAGCGCCATCCCATGATGCCCCCTATAGTTAAGTGAATTACTGGCCGCATATACAGGTTTCTCTGCCAAATCTGCAACTGTCTGGATCCCCAAACCGCAGGAGATTACAAAAACATTTTCCGTACCTTCCGGAATCATATCCTGTAATTTTTTTTCAGTCTGGATTTTGTTGCACAAAAAATCAACCTTTGCACTGCCTGTGATTGTCTTCCCGTGTTCGGCAGCGATTTTCTCAAACTCACCACAATCTGGTTCGTCAATGTTTTCAAATTCCTTAAAGCACTTGTTGCAAGCCACGATGAACAGATTATCCTTACCGGCCAATAATGATACCAGTTCATCGTTACTTTTCAACTTATACTTGGTATAATTCTCCAATTGTTCACCTTCCTTTAACATTGATTCGCAAACCTCCTCCTTATCTGTATTTATTATTTTTTCAATCTCCGCACTTTGAAGAAAAAATAATAAGCAAATAACTTAGTTCTGCAATTAGTACATGTTTAAATATAACACATATTAGCTATTTTATCTAGCCTAAACGTATATTTTTATGACAAAGCTATACATTATGCGCAAAAACGATTATTAAGAATTTTCCGGACGGCTAGATAAAATAGCTAATA
>ERZ809224.835-NODE-835-length-25587-cov-12.168769_pt1 | contig 25587 bp, 29 predicted proteins | sample MGYA00520513_ERZ809224 | MGnify/ENA primary metagenome ERZ809224 (study PRJEB31576, sample SAMEA3212658) | Homo sapiens | biome: human-gut; feature: human gut; material: fecal | place: Sweden | collected 2012 ... | reverse complement strand
TTTTGGTTCATATTGCCTTCAAAAGATTCGAATTTCTGATTCACACGGCCTTCGAAGCTTTCGAGTTTCTGATCCATATTGCCTTCGAAACCTTTAAATTTGTCATCCAGGACATCACTCATAAAAGTTTTTAATGTCTGTAAAGTAATATTATTCAATAGACATTCCTCCTGATGTATTACTATGTACAGTCAGAATCTTGCCATTTCTGATGTACTTTAATTATAGTTTATTTGGAGCAAAATGTGAATCAGGTTTTTTATAAAAAAATTTACAAAAATTCAAAAAACTGTTGACAAGGAAGATATTCTATTGTATACTCATACTTGCCTTTGAGATGAGGCAGTAAGCGCGAGTGGCTCAGTGGTGGAGTATCGCCTTGCCAAGGCGAGGGTCGCGGGTTCGAATCCCGTCTCGCGCTCTGAAAGAACCCGATAGTTTATCGGGTTTTTTTCATTTTCAAAAGAATTTGAAAGATGAAACTTCGGGAAAAATGAGAAAGGCGGCGAAAAGATGATTAAACACATCGTATGTTTCAAGTTGAAAGACAACAGTGATGCAAACAAGCAGGAGACGAAAGAACTTCTTATGTCCATGAAGGATAAGGTGCCGATGGTACGGGATATTCAGGTTGGCGTGGATTTCTTAAAATCTCCGCGTTCCTATGATATCATTCTTCAGGTGGAGCTGGATGACAGAGAGGCATTGGATGCTTATCAGGTGGACCCATATCATGCAGGTGTTGTCAAAGTCCATATGCATGAGGTTATGGAAGCCAGTATAGCGCTTGATTATGATTTAGACTAATCGAATAAGGCACAGATGATAATAAGCCGGAGTGTACCGCCCCGGCTTTATTTTACGGAGGAATTATGGGCACATTTACATTATCTCTGCCTTTGCTCTGCATGATTTGCTTTTTTGTATTCCTGGCCGGATTTGTGGATGCGGCGGCCGGGGGCGGCGGGTTGATATCCCTGCCTGCTTATATTGCCACGGGTATGCCGGCCCATGTGGCCTACGGCTGCAATAAATTTTCGAGTGCCTGCGGAACGACGCTGGCATCCCTTCGTTTTTTCAGAAACCGGGCTATGGATGTCCAGGCTGCGCTGCTGGCGGCGGCGGGCTCTTTTGCGGGTTCGGGCGTGGCTGCCCGGATTGTTTTAATGTTGGATGATGCGGTTTTGAAACGGATTGTCATCATTTTTCTGCCGGTTGCGGCCCTTGTGATTTTTTTGAATCGTGGGTATGGGGAGACGAATCAGTCGGACAGTCTCTCGAAAAGGCGTAAGTTTCTGCTGGCGCTGGTCATCGGCCTGCTGATTGGTTTTTATGACGGAATGGTTGGACCGGGAACAGGGACTTTTGCCATAATTGGTTTTTCAATTCTGATGAAGTACGATTTAAAAACAGCATCGGGAAATGCCAAAATTCTTAATCTGGCATCGAATTATGCGTCGCTCATCACTTATGCGCTCAGCGGCAATGTCCTTTGGACAGCGGCTGTCCCGGCGGCTGCATGCAATGTCCTTGGCAGCTATTTCGGCTCCGGGATGGCATTGAAGAAGGGCGCGGCTTTTATACGTCCAATGATTCTTGTTGTTATGATTCTTTTGATGATTAAGATTGTATCTGATATAGTTTTATGATAAAATAGTCAAATGATTGAAAACCTTTGAAGGGAGATGCCATGATGAAGTTATCACAAAAGCGGGCTGACCAGGTGACTGCATGTATTCAACTGTTATTGTGCGGTCTTATGGCGGCTTTTGCATTCGAACGAGAAATCCGTATTGGATACAAGGTGACTAATAAATTGAAAAAAAGACGACTTAAAAAAGAGAAGAGAAAGGGAACAGCAGTATGACAGATGCTTTGATTACCTGGTTTACGACCAACTTAAACGGAGTTGTATCTAAAGAAATGATAGTGTTTATTATTTCTATGGTGCCGATTTTGGAACTTCGAGGCGGTTTGGTTGCGGCGTCACTTCTGAAAATCCCGCTTTTTCAGGCGGTGGGATTGTGTGTGGCCGGAAATATTATTCCGGTACCCTTTATTTTGGCCTTTATCACACCGATTTTTAATTGGCTGAAAAAAACCCGGTGGCTGAAACCGAAGATTGAGAAACTGGAAGCAAAATCCATGGGAAAGAGTGATAAGATTCAAAAATATGAATTTATCGGCTTGCTGCTCTTTGTTGGGATTCCATTGCCGGGAACAGGCGCCTGGACCGGCTCATTAATTGCGTCATTATTGAATATAAAGTTCAAAAAAGCATTTCCGGCGGTAATACTTGGGATTTGCATGGCGACAGTGATTATGTGCATTATCACTTATTTTATCCCATGGCTGGTAACAAATGTATTTTAAAGTTTGTATATGCTCTGCCAGAAGGCAGAGCATTTGCTGTATTGTGAAAAGGGAAGTGAAGCAGGATGAATTATAACGATTTGATTTATGTTGTCCCGGCGGCCCTGCTGGCGATTACCGGGCATGAATTTGCCCACGGATATGTTTCATGGAAAATGGGGGATCCGACACCGAAGGAGGATGGCCGCTTATCGCTGAATCCTTTTCACCATCTGGATTTGATGGGAACCCTTTGCCTGATATTGTTTCATTTCGGATGGGCAAAACCGGTTCGAATTAATTCATGGTATTATAAGGAGCGGAAAAAGGGCATTTTATGTACAGCGCTGGCGGGCCCGGCGGCAAACTTTATCATGGCTTTTATCGGCCTGTTCGGCATGGGATTGATTTATAAATTTGACTCCGGCCATGCAGGAAACCTTGTTGTGTATGTCTTTAATTTTCTGAATTATTTTGTTGTGCTAAATATCGGCCTTGGCGTTTTTAATCTTATTCCGATTCCGCCGCTGGACGGCTCGAAGGCTTATGGAGTTCTCGTCCATAATGATGAAAGTTACATGGAAAAACATATCCATCGCAATGGCTATTTTGTGCTGGCGATTCTTGCAGTGACAGGGCTTTTATCTATTCCGATGAGTCTGGCCCAAAGGGTGGTTATCGATTTCCTGTATGGAATTGTACGTCTGATTTTAAGAATTTAGGGGAAAATGGCGGACATTTGAAAACATCGGAGGAATCGGACTAATAAGAGGACTTCCCCCAAATATTGATTATACTTTTTGAATATAATATAATTGTACTTGAAAAAATACAATTTTTCTCATTCATCAGAGAAGGTTCAAGGAGGAATATTATGGGAAAAAACAGAGAAATCGCAATGGAATATGTGAAGAAATTCCAGGAACTCATTGACGCATTTGATTCTGTGACATGTGCAGCCTGCGACTGTATGGGGAGGGTCAACGGCATGTATCCGACAATCCGTCCGGAGAGCAGACCTGTGCGGATGGCCGGATGTGCGCTGACAGCTAAAACTGTGGGCGGCGACATATCGGCAGTTATTTGCGCCATTGAAAACGCTCAAAAGGGAGATATCATTGTGGTTGATAGTCACGGCTATCTGAATTCGGCTTATTGGGGGGAAAATCTTTGTCTTTCAGCAATCAATAAGGGGGTTTCGGCGGCTATCATGGAGGGCGCCTGCAGAGACATTGAAGAAATCCGAAAGCTGGAATTCCCAATCTATTCGATTGGAACATGCTGCAATGTGGGGCAGATTAGTGGTTACGGCAGCATTAAAGTGCCGATATCCTGCGGCGGTGTTCAGGTGAATACATATGATGTTATTTTGATTGACGGCAATGGCATTGCGGTTATTCCGTATGAAGACCTTGAAGACGTTTATCAAAAAACAAAACAGATGATGGAAACAGAGACAAATGTATCGGATAAATTAAAAGCCGGGGAAACGATTGGTCATTTGATAGACATAGAGAAACTGATGAAGTCCACATTTAATTATCAGGAAAGGGCACTTGAGGAGTAGAATGAAATCTCTTGCGGAATGTATAGCGGATGACATCATGTCGATGATTATTATTGAAGGCCGTTTTATGCCGGGAGAAAAAATATTAAATGAAAGAGATTTCGCAAAGGAGCTTTTTGTCAGCCGTTCCACTTTCCGGGAGGCCGTTAAAATTCTGTCAGAACGGGGGGTTCTGAATGTCAGGCATGGAAGCGGAACTTATGTCTGCGAAGATGTACTCGAAAATAAAGAGAACAAATTCGCAAGATATGAGAGCGGCATCGATGCTCTTGAATTAAATGAAATACGCCTGATGATTGAACCGGAAACGGCATATCTTGCGGCCCTGCGCGCATCAAATCATGAGTTGGAAAGAATCGCCTATTATGGTCAGCTTGTTGAGGAAAAGATAAAAGCGGGGATTCCGGACCGCAGAACAGAAGAGATACGATTTCATCTGTCCATTGCAAGGGCAGCCCACAACAGCTTTATGGACAGGCTGGCGCCGACCATATTTGATGCCATTGACAAGTCCAGAAATGTATTTAATCTGGAGGAGGTCCGCCAGGGAACCATCCTTGACCACAGGATGATTGTCCAGTATTTGCGTGAAAGAAATGCGGATTTTGCAAGAACTGTGATGCGAAGCCATATGCTGAGAGGTATACAGGCTTTAAAAGAAGAAAAATAACTAAAAAGAAACAAGAAAAATGAAAGGCAGGACGGTTTTTCCTGCCTTTTCAGTTTATCAAGCTTCGCGCGATAAGGTATACCCATCCGGGCATCCCGTATGTCAGATGCTTCGCATGAATATGGTATTATAATCCTGTCTAAAAGGCCATTCTGTTTGTTAAATCAAAGGTTTTGCTCAAACCAATTATTCAAAACCGGACTTTGATAATTGAATAAAGGCTTTACATCTATTCAAAAAAGCCCTACAATAAGGATATGAAATCTTATGGGGGTGTGGTGAAAGTGAGTGATTATATGCCAAGTGATAAAGAGATGATTAATAATCTTATCGATTTGTATTCAATTTTGCAGCAAATAAAAAAAGAAAATGGTAATCATGAAAATAAGATATTGGATTATCAAATCAAAGTCACGATTGCCAAATTATCCTCGATGGGCATAAATGTTGAGGATATAACCTTAAATTAACAGAAATCAATAAAACAGAGGTGTAAAGTCTCTATTGAATGATTGAGGCGTTACACCTTAAATTATGCCCTAGGAAAGTAAATGTCCCTGTATAAAAATTAGAAAGAGGAAAATATGGAAAAAATATTATTTGAAACATTGAATGTATCTGAAGAAATTAAGCGGGCTATCCGCGACATGGGGTTTGAGGAGGCAACGCCGGTACAAAGTCAGAGTATCGGGCCGATGATGGCCGGACGGGATATGGTATCCCAGGCGCCAACAGGAACAGGAAAAACCTGCGCTTTTGGTATTCCGTTGATTGAGGGAATTAATTCAACAGCCAGAAGTGTGCAGGCGCTTATTTTGTGCCCGACCCGGGAGTTAGTCATTCAGACAACCGATGAGCTGATGAAACTTACAAAATATAAACATTCGATTCGGATTGTTCCGATTTACGGCGGTCAGAATATCGAGCGCCAGATTACGGCGTTAAAACGCAGGCCCCAGATTATCGTGGCGACGCCGGGGCGGCTGATGGACCATATGCGGCGCCATACGATTCGCCTGGGAGAACTTCAGTATATGGTTTTGGATGAGGCGGACGAGATGCTGAATATGGGCTTTCGGGAGGATATCGATACAATTTTGGAATCTGTTCCGGAGGAACGCCAGACCGTATTGTTTTCGGCAACTATGTCCAGAGAGATTCTGGCAATTACGAAAAAATATCTGACAAACCCGGTGCAGATTCAGATTGCAAAATCACAGATTACGGTGCCGTCCATCCGGCAGTATTATCTGGAAGTAAGCCGGGAGAATAAAATTGATGTGCTGGCCCGGCTTATTGATGTGAATAATTATAAATTGTCCATGGTTTTTTGCAATACAAAGCGCCAGGTGGATGAACTGACCCATGAGATGATTGCCAGAGGCTATCAGGCGGAAGGGCTTCATGGGGATATGAAACAGTCCCAGAGAGATCGGGTGATGGACTCCTTTAAAAATGGAAGAGCGGAGATATTGATTGCGACGGATGTGGCTGCCAGAGGCATTGACGTTGAAAATGTGGAGGCCGTCTTTAATTTTGACCTTCCGGAAGATTTGGAATACTATGTTCACCGGATTGGCCGTACCGGGAGAGCCAACAGAGAGGGTGTTTCTTATTCTTTTGTCGGCCGGAGAGAAATGTACAAGCTTCGTGAAATTATGAGTTATACCCGGGCAAAGATAAAATATATGAAGATTCCGAAGGCGGCCGATATTGCCCAAATCCGCACCAGGCAGACGATGAGGGATATATTGAAAATTATGGAGCGGGGAAATCTGGATGCTTACGCCCATTCCATTGAAAAATTTATGATGGAAGAAGAATTCCAGGATTATACGATTATGGATGTGGCAGCCGCCTTCCTCAGCCGTGAGATTCCGGCGGAGACATTTAAGGAAATTGAGGAACGGCCGAAATTTCCGGAAGTATTTAAAAAGAAAAAAAGCTGGCCGGACAGAAATTACCGCAGGGAAGGTGAGAGAAAAGGGACGAAACGGGGAAGGAGAAGACGTTAAATTACCCTGTTAATTAGAACCTAAATATGATATACTGTCTTAGAGTATGAATGAACGGGAGGATAAACCATGATTGATAAGCTGGTGGAAAAAATAAAAAAGACAGGGGCGCCGATTGAAGTCGGATTAGACCCGATGCTTGATTATGTTCCTGAATTTGTAAAGCAGAAGGCTTATGAGGAACAGGGTGAGACTTTAGAAGGGGCTGCGGAGGCTATCTGGCAGTTTAATAAGGCCATTATCGACGCCGTTTATGATTTGATTCCTGCAGTAAAACCTCAGATTGCCATGTATGAGCAGTTTGGTATTCCGGGAATCATGGCTTTTAAGAAAACATTGGATTACTGTCATGAAAAGGATTTGATTGTAATAGGCGATATCAAAAGGGGCGATATCGGTTCGACTTCCGGCGCCTATGCAACGGGACATCTGGGAAAAGCCCGGGTGGGAAGCAAATCCTGGTATGGCTTTAATGAAGATTTTATCACGATCAACCCTTATATGGGAACGGACAGTGTACAGCCTTTTATCGATGTGGCTGTGCCGGAGAAAAAAGGAATGTTTATTTTGACAAAAACATCCAATCCTTCCAGCGGTGAGTTCCAGGACCGTCTGATTGACGGCCGGCCGCTTTACGAGTGGGTTGCTGAAAAGGTTGTTGAGTGGGGCAGCCAGCATATGGGCGAATGTGGTTACAGTTATGTGGGCGCTGTTGTCGGAGCAACCTATCCGGAGATGGGTAAAGTACTTCGGGGGATTATGAAGAAGAATTTTATTCTTGTGCCGGGATACGGGGCTCAGGGAGCAAAGGGCTCAGACCTTGTCAATTATTTTAATGAAGATGGTTTGGGAGCGATTGTTAATTCTTCCCGGGGCATTATCGCAGCGTATAAACAGCCGAAATATGAAAAGTTTGGCCCGGAAGGCTTTGCGGACGCATCACGCCAGGCTGTTCTGGATATGATTGAAGATATCCAGGTGGGCGCAGGATTAAGATAGGAGATAGACGAAACATGCAGGAGAAAGAATGTAAAATCGTGAGAGTCATTTCTCAGAAACAACTGACACCGGATATTTACAGCCTTTGGCTGGATGTGGGAGAGATGGCAAAAGTTGCAAAACCAGGCCAATTTATATCTGTTTACAGTAAAGACGGAAGCCGTATGCTTCCACGGCCAATCAGCATTTGTGAAATCGCAAAGGCGACTAAGGCTATCCGCCTGGTTTACCGGGTTGTGGGCAAGGGAACAGAGGAATTCTCAAAGCTGGTTTCCGAGGATACGATTAAAATTATGGGACCGCTTGGCAATGGCTATACATTAAGTGATAAGAAAGCAATTCTTGTGGCCGGAGGTATCGGTATTCCGCCGATGCTCCAGCTCGCAAAGGAATTAAAAAAGGCAGAAAAGACGATTGTTCTCGGATATAAAGACAGCCGGACATTTCTCAAAGAAGAACTGGAAAGCTATGGACGGGTTGTCGTGGCAACAGAGGACGGCAGTGTCGGCATTAGGGGCAATGTTCTGGATGCCATCCGCAGCGAGAGTATCGAAGGCGATATTATTTACAGCTGCGGTCCGACACCAATGCTGCGGGCTTTGAAAGCTTATGCGGAGGAAAAGGGAATAGAAGCCCAGATTTCTCTGGAAGAAAAAATGGCCTGCGGTATCGGGGCCTGTCTGGCCTGTGTCTGTCAGTCAAAGGATGTGGATGAACATTCCCATGTACACAATAAACGGATTTGTAAAGATGGGCCGGTTTTTGACGCGCGGGAGGTGGACCTGTAATGAATACAAAAGTAAATCTTGCCGGGGTGGAACTTAAAAACCCGGTGATGGAAGGTTCCGGCACCTTTGGTTCCGGCGCAGAGTACAGCGAATTTGTAGATTTAAACAAACTGGGAGCGGTTGTCACAAAGGGTGTGGCCAATGTGCCGTGGCCGGGCAATCCGACGCCGCGTATTGCGGAGACAGCCAGCGGTATGCTCAATGCCATCGGACTTCAAAATCCGGGAATTGATGTGCTGATTCAGAGGGATATTCCGTTTTTAAAACAGTTTGATACAAAAATTATAGTCAATGTCTGCGGAAAGACGACGGAAGATTATCTGGAAGTTGTGGAGCGTCTTGGGGATGAACCTGTAGACCTGCTGGAAATCAATATATCCTGCCCGAATGTGAAGGAGGGCGGCATTGCCTTCGGTCAGAATCCAAAGGCAGTGGAGGAGATTACGAAAGCTGTAAAAAAAGTGGCGAAACAGCCAGTAATTATGAAATTAAGCCCAAATGTCACCGATATTCGGGAGATGGCGAAGGCGGCGGAGGCCGGCGGAGCCGATGTGTTATCGCTGATCAATACGCTGACTGGCATGAAAATCGACATTTATAAGCAGGATTTTGCTCTGGCCAATAAAACGGGAGGCCTTTCAGGCCCGGCGATTAAACCGGTGGCAGTGCGCATGGTTTATGAGGTGGCGAACGCGGTGAATATACCGATTATCGGTATGGGCGGTATTCAGACCGGAGAGGACGCTATGGAATTTATTTTAGCCGGAGCTACGGCTGTGGCTGTGGGAACTGCCAACTTTAATAATCCGTTTGCCACAGAGCAGGTGGCGGCAGGCATTGAAACTTATATGAGCCAAATGGGCGTTGATGATATCAGAGATTTAATCGGAAAGGTAAAATAATTGTCAGGCATAGAGGAGGAAACGGTCATGGAACAATATAAGAAAGAGTTTATCGAATTCATGGTTGAGAGCGATGTGCTCAAATTCGGCGAATTTACATTAAAGAGCGGTAGAAAATCTCCGTTTTTTATGAATGCGGGAGCCTATGTGACAGGCACACAGCTCCGCCGTCTTGGAGAATACTATGCAAAGGCGATTCATGACAACTATGGTTTGGAGTTTGATGTTTTATTCGGGCCGGCTTATAAGGGAATTCCGCTGGGAGTTGCCACAACGATGGCTATCAGCGAGCTGTACGGAAAAGATATCCGTTACTGCTCCAACCGTAAAGAGGTGAAGGACCATGGAGATACGGGAATTCTCCTTGGCTCGAAGCTGAAAGACGGTGACAGGATTGTTATTATCGAGGATGTCACAACCTCCGGAAAATCCATCGAGGAGACATTTCCGATTATTAAAGCCCAGGCGGATGTGGAGATTAAAGGGCTGATAGTGTCTCTGAACCGTATGGAAGTCGGAAAAGGCGGCGAAAAGAGCGCCCTGGATGAAATTAAGGATTTATATGGATTTGAGACAAGCGCCATTGTATCAATGGCCGAAGTTGTGGAATATCTGTATAATAAACCGTGTAACGGCAAAGTCATCATTGATGACACATTAAAAGAAGCAATTGACGCTTATTATGCACAGTACGGTGTCAAATAGAGGAGGAAGCTCTATGGATGAAAAGATTTACAAATTGATGGGACGTATCGGCGGTGCAAATATCGCAATGGGTGTTGTGTGTATCGCGGTCGGCCTGACAGTGGGCGTTATATCCATTGTCTGCGGCGGACGGTTACTGAATGCTAAAAATCATCTGCTTTTCTAGAAGCTGATGTTTGAGAGCAAAAGCGAAAGGAAAAGGACGCATACAAGTCCTTTTCTTTCGCTTTAAAGTTTATAGATATAGAAGGTGTGGAATGAAAAAAATTCAATGGGGCACGGTGGTGTTTCTGATAATTTATCTGATGGTGCTGGCCTATGTCTGTTTTTTCAGCGAAGGCCGGACAGATGCGCAGAATACATATCGCTATAATCTTGTACCTTTTAAAGAGATTATGCGGTTTTATACATATAGAGAATTAGTGGGAGTAAAAGCTTTTATACTGAATTTATTCGGCAATGTTCTGGCTTTTATTCCTTTTGGCGTTATGGTGCCGATTGTCCGCAGAAAGAATCGAAACTTTTTCCGTGTTTTCAGCATGACATTTTCATTAAGCTTATTTATTGAGTGTATCCAGTTGATTTTCAGAGTGGGTTCCTTTGATGTGGATGATCTGATTTTAAATACGTGCGGCGGTATCATTGGCTACGCTGTTTTTTGGCTGATGAACCGGGTAAGGAGGCGTTGGTTTGTCAAATAAAGTATATAGTTTTACGAAGGTTGGGAAACGCCGGACAAAATCGGGGATTTATGCCCTTGCGGCGGGGATTGTTTCACTTTGTGTGCTGGCATCTTTTATTGGATTTGGTATTTATAAAAATGGACAAATGGGCGGAACCATCTGTCTGATTCCCTATGTGACAATGATTGGAAGTATTGTCGGGGTGCTGATTACCTCCAGGGACCGTTCCAGAACAGATGTGGCCGGGAAATATCTCCATGCCGGACATCGGGTATGCATGATTTCGGCGGTACTGCATGGCGGCATTTTTCTGATAGGCATTTTGAAGGTTATTTTATAGGAACGGAGAGTGAAAAGGGTGACAGAAGAAACATTTTTAATGGAGCGGTATTCCCTTGCTGCGGCACGGATTCGGGAGATTGGCGGAGAACTTGAACAGAAAAAACAGGATGGGACGGCTGTGCCGGATGAACTCCCGTGGATGGATTATTTCAACCGTTTAGCTGAATGGATGACGGCGTTGGATGATTTCAAAATATGGCAGGCATCCCACGAATTTAACGAGTGGTCTTTAGAGGAATGGCAGGATTTTTATGAGAAAATGTATGCTCCGCTGCGCCGGGACTATGAGGAAAGCTATGCCAATCCGGACAGGGCTGCCGAGATTTTTGGAGCTGAATACGGGCGGCTGCTGTCCTTTTTAGCCAGTGAAATTTATCAGTCCTTCTCCCAATGGATGATGGGCCATTTGGAAGCAATCGTTATTTTATGGGAACTATTTGTGGAAATTTATACAGCCTTTGTCTATGGGGAAGAAGAAGGGGAAAGACCAACCGCTGAGGCCATCGCCAGGGCTGTCTACTGGTATGTCAGTGATTATAGTGAAGAAATGGTGTCCTGGCGGATTCAGGAGCAGCAGATGCCTGATTTTTCGCTGGTCAAATCCATTATTATGACGGAAGATTTGTCTGATTTGAGATATCTGTATCGCTTCGGCGATTACATATCGGAAACAGAACTCGGTACTGCAAAACATATGAACCAGCTTTCCCAGGCGGATATTGACGCCATGGCGGATACCTTTGTGGAAGGCTATATCCGGGGATTTGAAATCAATCGGATATCTTTGGAAAATAAAAAATATGTCACTGTCCGGGGAAGTATCGGCTTTGAACGGGTGCTTCGCAGCGCCGTGGAAAAATTTCGAAAACATGGGCTGGAACCGGTCTTTTTCCCCGCATCGACCACGATTCTGAACCGCCGGCAGGTGCGGGTAGGGTATCAGGGAAAGAGCGTCAATCCCCAGTTCGATTTTGACCATTGCAAGGATAAGGCCCTTTATTATGACAGGGCTATGGCGAACCGCCATCTGGCGGCGCTGAAAAAAGCTTATGAGGCGTGCAGAGAGTGGATTTCGGCCAATGCAGGCCCGGCATGCTTCGAAACCTTTGGGGAAAGTCCCTTTACCCCGGTGATGAAAGAAAATGCCTGTCGGCTCAGCGGAAAACAGCAGAAGCTGGAAGTTGAATTTTCAAATCTTCAGGCCGGGCTGGCGGAACAATACATGAAAAGCTCGGAAATCAGTTATACGATCATAGCCTTTCCGACACCGGATATCGGCCCGGATTATGAGGCAATATTTGATGAAATTGTGAAGGTGAATACGCTGAATAATGACATCTATCGTGAAATTCAGCAGAAGATCATCGATGCTCTGGATTCGGGAGAATATGTTTATATTCGCGGGAAAGCGCCGAATAAAACAGTGATGAAGGTTCGGCTCCATCCGTTGAAAAATCCTGAAAAGGAAACCAATTTTGAAAACTGCTGTGCGGATGTGAATATTCCTGTCGGCGAAGTATTTACAAGCCCTATGCTGGAGGGAACGGAAGGGCTGCTCCATGCCACCAGTGTTTATCTGAATGGAATTCATTTTAAAGATTTGATGCTTCGGTTTGCCGGCGGCCGGATTGTGAGCTATGACTGCGGCAATTCGGAGGATGGGGAGAGCAACCGGCGTCTTATTAAAGATTATCTTTTGGCCGGACGGGAAAGTCTGCCTCTCGGAGAGTTTGCCATTGGAACGAATACAACGGCTTATGCGGCGGCGCAGAAATATGATATCACCGGGCGGCTGCCGATTCTCATTGTAGAAAAGATGGGACCTCATTTTGCCATCGGCGATACCTGTTATTCAAGGGCTGAGGACCATGCGGTATTTAACCCGGACGGCAAGGAAATCATTGCCAGGGAAAATGAAATTTCCGCCCGCAGAGGTGAAGAAGGATTTCAGGCTTACTTTAACTGTCATACGGATATTACCATCCCTTATGATGAAATCGAAGAGATATTCGCAGTGGATAAGAATGAAAATATGTTTCCGATTATTCGGGATGGACGGTTTGTTTTAGAGGGTACAGAGGATTTAAATATCCCTTTTAATAATAAGTATTGATAAGTATAAATACATTGACGGATAAAAGCCGGACGGGTACAATGAAAATAGTTTAGGAGGCTGTAGAGTATGTATCGAATAGGAATTATTGGCGGCGGCCAGCTTGGAAAGATGATGATTTTAGACGCAAAACGTCTGGATACTTATTTTGTTATTCTGGATCCGACACCAAAGTGTCCGGCGGACAGCATTGCGGATGAGCATATTGTGGCGGAATTTGATGACGTCAGAGCCTTCCATGAGCTGGCTGAAAAAGTAGATGTGGTAACCTATGAATTTGAACATATTAATGCAGAGGCATTGCAGGAACTGGAGGCGGAAGGGCATAAAGTCTATCCGTCCAGCGAGACGCTGCTCCACATTCAAAATAAATATCATCAGAAGGAGTGGCTTAAAAAGCACGGCCTGCCTGTGCCGGATTTTAAGAAGGTGGAAACGCCGGAGGATATCCGGGAGGCCGGAAAAGTTTTTGGCTATCCGATGATGTTAAAAACCTGTACCGGCGGTTATGACGGCAAGGGAAATGCACCGGTAGACACGGAGGCGGATGTTGAAAGCGCCTTTGAGGCATTGGGTGCGGGAAGTCTGCCGCTGATGGTCGAAGCCTTCTGCCCTTTTGAGAAAGAGGTGTCTGTTCTTGTCTGCCGCAGTGTCAATGGAGATATTAAGGTTTTCCCGGTAGCGGAAAATGTTCATAAAGACAGTATTCTGGATGAAACGACAGTTCCGGCAAATATCAGTGATGAATGTACAAAAAAAGCGATGGATATTGCCAGAGAGGCTGTCCAGGTGTTCAATGCCTGCGGGATGCTTTGTATCGAATTGTTTGTAACGGGGGACGGCCGGGTGCTTGTCAATGAGCTGGCGCCGAGACCTCATAATTCAGGCCATTATACCATCGAAGGCTGTGTGACTTCCCAGTATGAAAATCATATCCGGGGAATTCTCGGACTGCCTTTGGGAAGTACAGAACTTCTCCGGCCGACAGTTATGAAAAACATTATCGGTCAATACTCTGTGGATAAGGCGGAGGTTAAGGGGCTGGAAGAAGCCTATGCGATTGGCGAAGTCAAAGTACATATTTATGGTAAGGAAAAAGTATCTAAAGGCCGGAAGATGGGTCATATTACGGTGACAGCGCCGACAGTGGAAGAGGCGCTTTCGAAGGCCCGTCTGGCCCATTCAAAAATATCATTTTAAAAACAGGAGGAAAGTACCATGGACATAAAAGTCGGAATTATTATGGGAAGCGATTCAGATTTGCCGGTGATGTCTAAAGCGGCGGAGATACTGGATGAGCTGAAGGTTGCCTATGAGCTGACCATCGTGTCGGCCCATCGGACGCCGGACCGTTTATGTGAATATGCAAAAACAGCAGAAGAAAGAGGAATCAAAGTCATTATTGCCGGGGCCGGCGGCGCTGCCCACCTTCCGGGGATGACTGCGGCCATGACGGTTCTTCCGGTGATTGGCGTGCCGGTGCAGACGAAGGCTCTTGGCGGTGTGGATTCCCTGTATTCTATTGTTCAGATGCCTCCGGGAATTCCGGTGGCAACTGTGGCAATTAACGGAGCCCAGAATGCGGGCCTTTTGGCGGCAAAGATTTTGGCGACAACGGATGCTGAACTTTCCGGCCGTTTAAAAGATTATGCGGAAGGATTGAATCAGACAGTTCTTAAAAAGGCAGAAAAATTAGAGAATATTAAATATGAAGAATATCTGAAACAGATGTAGTGGGAGGGAGTTTTATGAGCCGCAGCGGATTATTTGCAATGTACAACAATAATATCGATGCCTTCAGCACCGCAGCGTCAATTTATTATGGACTCTTTTCCATGCAGCATCGGGGAATGGATGCGTCGGGGATTTGTATCAATCAGAACGGCCAGTTTAAATATAAAAAAGAAGACGGTATGGTGATTGATATTTTTGATGAAAATCTTCTAAGCCGTATGGAGGGGCATGCCGGAATCGGACATGTGCTGTATTCAAAGCGCAGTGATGTCCGCGAATATGCCCAGCCCATTGTCATTCGATATACCAGCGGCCAGATGGCCCTGGCTTTAAACGGCGGGCTGTTAAATACAGAAGATTTGATAAAGGAGTTGGAACTCCAGGGCGCAGTTTTTCAGACATCCGATGATGCAGAGATTATTTCTGTACTTATTTCCAGGGCGCGCAACCGTTTTGAGACCATTGAGGAAGCGATTGCCGATGTTATGCCGAAACTTCACGGCGCTTATACCCTGCTGGTGATGACGCCGCGAAAGATTATCGGTGTCAGGGACCCGCTGGGAATCAAACCTCTGATACTTGGAAAAAAGAGAAATTCCCTTTATTTTTCATCGGAAACATGTATTTATAATGAACTGGATGTCGAAGTCATCCGGGAGGTTATGCCGGGGGAGATTGTGACGATTAACCAGGATGGCATTAAATCTTTCCAGCGGATTCATGAAGAGAAAAAGGCATTGTGTGCCTATGAATATATTTATCACTCCAGGCCGGACAGTGTGCTTCAGCATGTGGAGGTTTTTGAGGCGCGGGAGGCTATGGGACGGATTCTTGCGCGGGAGGCCCCGGCCGATGCAGACGTGATTGTCTGGGTGCCAAATTCGGGTCTTGCTGCGGCATCCGGGTATGCGAAAGAATTAAAGCTCCCTCTGGAGGATGCTTTTATAAAAAATAAATTCCACTGCAATAAATTTGTTCAGCCGACGGAAGATATGATTCGCCGCGGAGTGACGATGAAGCTGTCGGTGATTAAAAGCCGTGTCCGGGGAAAGCGAGTTGTGGTTGTGGACGATTCCATGGTTCGCGGGACAACAGGGCGGCTGTTGGTGGATTTGCTCCGGGATGCGGGAGCAAAGGAAGTTCACATGCGGATTGCTGCTCCGGAAGTAAAGTATGAATGTTATTTTGGCGGCAATGAACTGGACAGGACTTCTTTGATTTCCAGTCATCAGACAAGAGAGCAGATTAAGGATATGATTGGCTCTGATTCGCTGGCTTTCCTATCCGTTGAGGGATTGAAGGAAGCCTGCAGAGGTACAGAAGATACATTATGTATGGCATGCTTTACCGGTGTATATCCGGTGAAATAAATAGGAGGATGAATTATGGATTACAAAAATGCAGGTGTTGATATTGAAGCGGGATACGAATCTGTTAAATTGATGAAAAAATTTGTGCAGAAAACCATGCGGCCGGAAGTGTTGACAGATATCGGCGGATTTTCAGGCGCCTTTGCCCTGGATAAGTTTAAAAATATGGAAGAGCCGACCCTGGTCTCAGGAACAGATGGTGTCGGCACAAAGTTAAAACTTGCCTTTATTATGGATAAGCATGACACGATTGGCATTGACTGTGTGGCTATGTGTGTGAACGATATCGCCTGCGCCGGCGGTGAACCATTATTTTTCCTGGATTATATTGCCTGCGGTAAGAACTATCCGGAAAAGATTGCAACGATTGTCAGCGGTGTGGCTGAGGGCTGTGTTCAGTCCGAGGCGGCATTGATTGGCGGCGAGACGGCAGAGATGCCGGGCTTCTATCCGGAAGATGAATATGACCTTGCCGGATTTGCCGTAGGTATTGTTGACAAAAAAGACTTGATTACAGGCAAAGAATTAAAGGGCGGAGAGACATTGATCGGTATTGCATCCTCCGGTGTTCACAGTAATGGTTTTTCCCTTGTTCGTAAGATTTTTGAAATGACAGAGGAATCATTGAATACTTATTATGACTGTCTCGGAAAAACTCTCGGCGAAGCCCTTCTTGCTCCGACAAAAATTTATGTAAAGGCATTAAAGAGCCTGAAAAACGGCGGTGTGAAAGTGAAAGCCTGCAGCCATATTACCGGCGGCGGCTTCTATGAAAATATTCCGAGAATGCTTCCGGAAGGCGTACGGGCGGTTGTACATAAAGATTCTTATGAAGTGCCGGCTATTTTCAAACTGATGGCTGAAAAAGGCGATGTTGAAGAAAAAGTGATGTATAACACATACAATATGGGTATCGGCATGGTGATTGCCGTGGATCCTGCGGATAAAGATAAAGCGCTGACGCTGCTCGCTGAGGCCGGTGAGACAGCCTATGTGATTGGTGAAACAGTGGAAGGCGAAACAGGTGTGACATTATGTTAAAAATTGCGGTACTTGTATCCGGCGGCGGAACGAATCTTCAGGCCATTATTGACCGAATTGAAGATGGAACGATAAAGAATACGGAAATTGCCATGGTCATTTCCAATAATAAAAATGCAAAAGCGCTCCAGAGAGCTGAAAAACATCATATTCCTTTTATGTGCATATCGCCGAAGGATTTTGAGAGCAGAGAGATATTTAATCAGACTCTTTTAAAGACATTGATGGATTTAAAGGTGGATTTGATTGTTCTGGCCGGATTTATGGTCGTTATCCCGCCGGAAATGATACAGAATTTCAGAAATCGGATTATCAATGTGCATCCGTCCCTCATTCCGTCTTTCTGCGGCACCGGTTATTATGGACTGCGTGTCCACGAAGCGGCTCTGGCCAGAGGTGTGAAAGTGAGCGGTGCAACAGTACATTTTGTGGATGAGGGAACGGATACGGGCCCGATTATTTTGCAGAAGGCTGTGGAAGTAAAGAGCGGAGATACTCCGGAGATTTTACAGCGTCGGATTATGGAGCAGGCCGAGTGGCAGATTATGCCGAAGGCGATTGATTTGATTGCAGCAGGTAAAGTGAAGGTTGAAGACGGACATGTCATCATAGAGGAGGAAACAGCATGAAAGTTCTGATTGTAGGAAGCGGCGGCAGAGAACATGCTATTGCGTGGAAAGTGGCTCAGAGCAAACGGGTTGAAAAGATTTACTGTGCACCGGGAAATGCAGGAATTGAGGAATATGCTGAATGTGTAGATATCGGAGCTATGGAGTTTGATAAGCTGACTCGGTTTGCCGAAGAAAAGAAAATTGATTTAACTGTTGTCGGAATGGATGACCCGCTGGTTGGCGGCATTGTCAATGCCTTTGAAGAAAAGGGACTTCGGGTGTTTGGACCGAGACAACTTGCGGCTATGATTGAAGGCTCAAAAGCTTTTTCAAAGGATTTGATGAAAAAATATCATATTCCGACGGCAGCTTATGAGAATTTTGACAATCCGCAGAAGGCCCTGGAATATCTGGAAACGGCAAAAATGCCGATTGTGCTGAAAGCTGACGGCCTGGCGCTCGGAAAAGGCGTTTTAATCTGCAATACACTGGAAGAAGCCAGAGAGGGCGTAAAGACCATTATGGAAGATAAGCAGTTTGGCTCCGCCGGAAACCGCATGGTTATTGAAGAGTTTATGACAGGCCGGGAAGTTTCTGTGCTTTGCTTCTGCGATGGCACCCATGTGGCGCCGATGACATCTGCCCAGGATCATAAGCGGGCAAAAGATGGCGACCAGGGTCTGAATACCGGCGGAATGGGAACTTTCTCTCCAAGTCCCTTCTATACACCGGAAATTGCCGCTTTTTGTGAGGAAAAAATTTATAAGCCAACAATGGCAGCCATGAAAGCAGAAGGACGGGATTTTGTCGGTATTCTCTTTGTCGGTTTAATGCTGACGGAGGATGGCCCTAAGGTTCTTGAGTATAACGCCCGTTTTGGCGACCCGGAAGCCCAGGTTGTACTGCCGAGAATGAAGACAGATATTGTGGATGTCTTTGAGGCATGTATCGACGGCAGGCTGGATGAAATCCAGTTGGAATTCGAAGACAATGCGGCGGTCTGCGTTGTTTTGGCTTCCGACGGCTATCCGGTCAAATATGACAAAGGGTTTGTTATTGACGGTTTGGATACTTTTAAAGAACATGAAGGATATTACTGCTTCCATGCGGGAACAAAACGGACAGATGCAGGCATTGTCACAAACGGCGGCCGTGTTCTCGGGGTGACGGCAAAAGGCTCCGACTTAAAAGAAGCCCGGGCCAATGCCTATAAAGCCACCGAATGGGTAGGATTTGACAATAAATACATGCGCCATGATATCGGAAAAGCTATTGATGAAGTATAAAACTTCGTGTAGAATAAAGGTACTTTATCGCGCGAAGCTTGACGAAGCGCGCCCATGCGAAGCATCTGACATAGGGGATGCCCGAATGGGTATAAGAAAAAGAGTCGGTAAACTTATCGGCTCTTTTTTTAAGAATGAATTTGGATGGCGGCAGCCGAATAGGGCTATTCAAAAGAGGAGGAAAGTTTTGTGAAAGAACTTTTTGAACGGATAAAATTATTTGTATTGGATATGGACGGCACATTTTATCTTGGAGATCATCGAATTGACGGCGCTTTGGAATTTATTCAGCGTGTCCGGGAGACCGGAAGAGATTTCGTTTTTTTTACGAATAACTCATCAAAAAACGGAGCAATGTATGTGGAAAAACTAAGGCGGATGGGCTATCCGGCCACGGAAAAGGATATAATGACTTCCGGGGATGTCACCGTTGAATTTTTAAAGGCCAATTATCCGGATAAAAAGGTTTATCTGGCCGGCACACCGGCTTTGGAGGCGCTTTTTCAATCGGCGGGAATCTGCCTGGTGCAGGAACAACCGGATATTGTGGTCGTGGGCTTTGATATGACGCTGACTTATGAAAAGTTGGAAAGGGTTTGTACTTATATTCGGGATGGAGCTATTTTCCTTGCAACCCATAAGGATATCAATTGTCCGACAGAGAATGGATTCATCCCGGACTGCGGAGCAATGTGCGCGGCCATTTCCCTTTCCACCGGTGTGCAGCCGAGATATCTTGGGAAACCCTGCGGGGAAACCGTGGATATGGTTTTGCGTAAAACCGGATATAAAAAAGAAGAAATAGCTTTTGTCGGCGACAGGCTTTATACGGATGTGGCGACCGGGGTCAATAACGGCGCTGCCGGAATTCTTGTTCTCAGCGGAGAAACTCAAAAAGAAGATATTGAAAAGTCGGATGTGAAGCCGGATGCCGTGTTCGATTCGTTGAAAGAAATGATTGACTTTTTATAAGGATTGACATTGCCTGAAACTTGTTATATTATATATATAACAGATGTAACGATTCAAATGATAGAATTCAGGTGATGAGATGATTATTAAAATTGATTTTAACAGTGATGAAGCGATATATATCCAGCTTCGTAATCAGATTGTCATGGGTATTGCCACATCCCAGTTGACGGTCGGGGATTCTTTGCCTTCGGTGCGTCAACTGGCGGATAATATTGGAATTAATATGCACACGGTAAATAAAGCCTATTCGGTTTTAAGACAGGAGGGCTATATTAAGCTGGACCGCAGAAAAGGAGCGGTGATTGCCATTGATTATGACCAGGTGCTGGCTTCACGCCAGATTATGGCGATGCTCCAGTCCGTGCTGGCCGAAGCAATCTGTAAAAACATCGGCCGCGAAGAGGTTCACGATATGGTGGACGATATTTATGATTCTTTTACCTGCAGAGGCAGGAGAGAATATGATGAGACTTGATTTGCCGAAAGTATCGGGCGAGCACCGGATTCGGCGATAGACAAACAGGAGGTTGATTATGCAGTATCGTTTGACAAGACAGGCGGAAAGGGCAGTGACATTTGCCAGAGATATAGCGGAAGAACTGCATCACAGTTATGTTGGAACCGAACATTTGATGTTGGGGATGATACGTTCGGCGGATGGACTTGCGTCAAAAATACTGATTCAGAATGATATCACAGAAGAGCAGATGCTGCGTCTTATCAAACAATTGATAAATGACGGAGATGTGGTTGCCGGAGAGGTGACAGATTATACACCGAGGGCCCGGCGGGTATTGGAGTGCAGCAGCAGAGAGGCGGCTCGGTTAAATCAAAAGCAGATTGGAACGGAGCACCTTCTGATTGCCTTGCTGAAAGAAAAGGATTGTATAGCGCTGCGCCTGATAAACACCCTTGGCGTAAGTATCCAGAAGGTATATTCCGAACTGCTGGCAGCGATGGGGATAAACGGGGCGGAAGCAAAAGCCCTGCTGTCCGAGAAAAAGGGCGGACCAAAAGAAAAAAATTCCGCCCTGGAAGCATACAGCATGGATTTGACCCAGATGGCCAGAGAAGGCCGGCTGGACCCGGTGATTGGAAGAGAGCAGGAGATACAGCGTGTTGTTCAGATTCTGAGCCGGCGGACAAAAAACAATCCCTGCCTGATTGGAGAACCCGGTGTGGGAAAGACAGCGGTTGTTGAAGGTCTTGCAGCACGGATTGCCGAAGGGGCTGTCCCGGATACGATTCGGGATAAACGGCTGATGACGTTGGATTTGTCCGGCATGGTGGCTGGTTCTAAATATCGGGGAGAATTTGAAGAGCGAATTAAGCGTTTGATTGCTGAAGTGAAAAATGACGGCCAGGTGCTGCTCTTTATCGATGAAATTCATACAATTATCGGGGCCGGAGGCGCAGAAGGAGCCCTGGATGCTTCAAATATATTGAAACCATCTTTAGCAAGAGGTGAGATTCAGGTTATTGGCGCCACAACTATTGAAGAATACCGAAAATATATCGAGAAAGATGCGGCATTGGAACGCCGTTTCCAGCCGGTTATGACGAATGAACCGGGAGAAACGGAAAGCATAGAAATTTTAAAGGGATTACGCCCGGCCTATGAGAAACATCATCAGGTTGACATATCCGATGAGGCTATTGAGGCGGCGGTAAAGATGTCTGTGCGTTATATTAACGACCGCTTTCTGCCGGATAAGGCCATAGACCTTATTGATGAAGCGTCGGCCAAGGTAAAATTGGCCTCAATGAGTCTGACGGGTGAGCTTCAGAAGCTGACAAAACAGATGTCTGAGTTGGATGAAAAGAAAGAGGAGGCTATTATCGCAGGAGATATGATATTGGCATCCGAAATCGGTAAAGACCAGAAATTGCTTTCCGCAGAGATTGCCTCGGCACAGCGCAATGTGGAGCGGCGAAACAAGCGGAGGGTTACTGTGTCGGAACGCGATATTGCAGATGTGGTATCCAGTTGGACAAAAATTCCGGTAAAACAGTTGGAGGAAAAGGAATCGGAGCGGCTGATGCGCCTGGAATCCACCCTGCACCGCAGAGTTGTCGGCCAGGATGAAGCGGTCACTGCCGTGGCAAAGGCCATTCGGCGGGGACGTGTCGGCTTGAAGGACCCGAAACGCCCGATTGGTTCATTCCTTTTCCTCGGGCCTACGGGGGTTGGAAAGACTGAATTATCCAAAGCCCTGGCGGAGGCCATGTTTGGCTCGGAGAATAATATTATCCGGATGGATATGTCCGAATATATGGAAAAGCACAGCGTATCCAAGTTGATTGGTTCACCGCCGGGATATGTGGGCTATGATGAAGGCGGACAGCTCAGTGAAAAAGTGCGCCGGAATCCATATTCGATTTTGCTTTTTGATGAAATTGAGAAGGCCCATCCCGATGTGTTCAATATTCTCCTCCAGGTTTTGGATGACGGACATATCACCGATTCCCAGGGGCGGCGGGTAGACTTTAAAAATACAGTGATTATTATGACGTCCAACGCGGGGGCATCGAGCATTATTGCTCCGAAAAAGCTGGGCTTTCTGTCAGATAATGATGAAAAAGCCGATTATACCCGGATGAAAACGGCGGTTATGGAGGAAGTGAAACATATTTTCAAGCCGGAATTTCTGAATCGAATTGATGACATTATTGTTTTCCATTCTCTGACTCAGGAGCATATCCGAAAGATTGTGGGAATTATGATGAATGAGATTTCGGACAGGGCGCGGGAGCAGATGGGAATTGAACTTCACGCTTCCGATGGGGTACTCCGCATGCTGTCCGAGGCCGGTTTTGACCCGGTATATGGCGCCAGACCTCTCCGAAGAGCTATTCAGAATAAGGTTGAGGACCTTTTGGCGGAAGAGATTCTCAGCGGAAAAATTCATCGGGGAAATCAGGTTCGGCTGACACTCACAGGTAAAGAGATTAAAATTTCTATAAACTCGTCAAATGTTCTGGCATAAATCAGAAAAATAAGATATAATGAGCATAAGTTGATGAGATTTTTCGGTCTTGTTGATGAGGCAAAGACATACTGTTAGATAAAGCAGTGTTCTATTTTAGGAGGATAAAATACCATGGCAGTAATTAGTGAATTGATTCAGGCAGAATCGGACGGAACATTAAGTTTTGGTGATTATACTTTAGAACAGAAATCCAAAGTATCCGGGTTTGAGTTTCAGGGAGATAGCTATAAAGTAAAAACTTTTAAGGAGATTACGAAACTGGAAAAAAATGAATCTTTTATTTATGAGTCTGTACCGGGTACAACCGTACATCATATGAAAGTGACGGATAAAGAGATAGAGTTCCAGGTGGAAGGTGAAGAACAGGCTCAGCTTACTTTGGAATTGGAAGCAGAGAATGAATACGAAGTGATGATTGATGGTTTCCATATGGGAATTATGAAAACAAACCTTGGCGGCAAACTGGTCATCAGTGTTGAGTTCAGTGGTAAACCTCAGACAGTTGTCGTAAAGAAGATGTAACTGAAATATCAAATGGGCTGTTACCGTGGTGACAGCTCATTTTTTATGGAAAGGGAAGCGTTATGGCGAAAGGAAAAACAGTCTTTTATTGTCAGTCCTGCGGATACGAGTCGGCCAAATGGATGGGCCAGTGTCCGGGATGCAGAGAGTGGAATACATTTGTGGAGGAGCCGGTCATTGCATCGGGCAGTTCCCATCGAAGATTAACAGCAGCACGGCGGGAGGAACCAACACTGCTCTCAAAAGTGAGCAGAGAGAATAATTGTCGGATATCTACAGAAATTCAGGAATTTGACAGGGTTCTCGGCGGCGGTATCGTTTCCGGCTCAATGGTGCTGGTCGGCGGGGACCCGGGAATTGGGAAGTCCACATTATTGCTTCAGATGTGCTTGCTTTTGGTTTCAAAGAATCATAAAGTTCTGTATATTTCAGGGGAGGAGTCTCTGCAGCAGATAAAAATACGGGCGGACAGGCTGGGGGATTATTCCGGGGATTTAATGATGCTGTGTGAAACGGATCTGGAAGCCATTCAGGAGGTCATTGAGCGGATTAAGCCGGAGCTGGTTATTATTGATTCCATTCAGACAATGTGCAAAAGCGATGTCAGTTCCGCTCCGGGAAGCGTCAGCCAGGTCAGAGAATCTACCGGCGTTTTTATGAAAATAGCCAAAACCCTGGGAGTTACAGTATTTATTGTCGGCCATGTGACAAAGGAAGGCGTTGTGGCCGGACCGAGAGTGCTTGAACACATGGTAGATACGGTTTTATATTTTGAAGGGGAGCGCCATGCCGCCTATCGGATACTTCGCAGTGTCAAAAATCGTTTTGGCTCTACAAATGAGATTGGTGTGTTTGAAATGGGGCAGAACGGTTTGAAGGAGGTTTTGAACCCTTCCCAGTATCTTCTGGATGGACGTCCGGAGGGGGCCTCCGGCTCAGTTGTGGCCTGTCTGATGGAAGGGACCCGGCCGGTGATGGTTGAGGTTCAGGCCCTTGTATGCCGTACCAATTTTAATATGCCCCGGAGAACGGCTGCGGGAATGGATTATAACCGGGTAAATCTCTTAATGGCTGTCATTGAAAAGCGGCTCGGCTTGTCTCTGGCTAATTGGGATGCCTATATTAATATTGCCGGAGGGATGAAATTGAATGCTCCGGCATTGGATTTGGCTGTGGTTACTGCAATTATCTCAAGCTATAAAGATTTGCCGATAGATGAAAAGGCAGTAATATTTGGCGAAGTCGGCTTGTCCGGCGAAGTGCGCGGCGTCAGCATGGCGGTTCAATGTGTTCAGGAGGCTAAAAAGCTTGGCTTTGAAAAATGTATACTTCCGAAGGTAAATGCGGCAGGAATCGATAAAGGCGGTATTGAACTTATCGGCGTGGCGAACCTCAGAGAATTAGTGAGTAAGTTCATCTGATTGCACGCATGTTGAAACAAAATAGATATAATTAAGACAAATTAGACACAATTATTGGAAAAAACGGTAGGATTATCTGAATTATTGTTTTTTGTAAAAAAACTAAAAAAACTTGTTGACAAAGTCATTGGAAGATGATAGTATATAAAAGCACTCAGGAAACCGAGTCGAAACAAGAAAGATTCAAAAAAATAAATCAAAAAACTTGTTGACAAAGTCGAATGAGGGTGATAAAATATAAAACGTTGACGGCAAAGAGCCGGAGACGATGAACATTGACAATTAAACAATAAAACAATCCCGAAAAGTTGACTGTGAACACTTGATGAGTTCTGATGAACGAATCTAGTGTGAACGTCGTTACCTGTCCACTTAACGAGGTATTCTCGAGTTTAGTGGCAGCGTAACTACTTTGAGAAATAAAAACGAACGAGTCGAAAGACTCCAAACAGTAAAAAACGGGAAGATAACAGCTAGTTGTCATTCTGTTAGGATTATACT